>ENA-OQHF01001131-OQHF01001131.1-human-gut-metagenome-genome-assembly--contig:-NODE-1131-length-15029-cov-3.363911_pt1 | contig 15029 bp, 16 predicted proteins | sample MGYA00242559_ERZ504709 | MGnify/ENA primary metagenome ERZ504709 (study PRJEB26092, sample SAMD00036203) | human gut metagenome | host: Homo sapiens | study: EMG produced TPA metagenomics assembly of... | reverse complement strand
TGCAGAAGCGCGGCAAAAGCGCGCCTTTTCGACGTCTGCGCCGACTTTTCCGCGAGCGCCTTGGCCGTCTGCTCGGTGCCGAGCACGTGCGGGATGCGCTTGGCCTTGAGGTAGGAGAGCGCGATGGGTCTCAGGTCCTCTAAGGTTAGACGTTTTAAATCGAGATTTGTTCCATAAAGATGCTTGCCGGTAAATATATCCCAGCACCGCGGGGGCCAGAAGCCCCTCCGTCTCCCTCTTCGGGATGCGCGCGCGCAGCTCCGTCGACGAGACGTCGACAAGATTCGGCAGCGTCATCGTCACGACGCGGCTGCCCGGAAAGCGCTGGCCGAGGTACTTGCGCTGCGGGGCGAAAAGCTCCTCGCCGTCCTTTTCCGTGCGGCCAAAGGCGCACAGGCCCGCATAACGCACGATCTCGTCCGGCTTGTACCAGTACTGGAACGTCAAGAACATGTCCGTCCCCATCAGAAGCCACAGCTCATCGTCGGGATGCTCCTCATGCAGAATGCGCAGCGTGTCCGCGGTATAGCTCTTGCCGCCGCGCGCGATCTCCATGTCGGAGACTGTGACCTTTACGCCCGTGTCGAGCGCGATCTGCTCGCCCATCAGGCGCGTCATCGCAAGGCGGTCGTCCGCCCCCGCCGCGTCGGCGGAGAGCATCTTGTGCGGCGGGATACCCGCCGGGATGAGCAGGAGCTCGTCGAGCCCTAAATATTTTGCCGCGCTCTCGGCCGCGGCCATATGACCCAGATGCGGCGGGTTGAAGCTGCCACCGTAAATTCCGATCTTCAAGTTTGTTCGACCTCTTTTTCTCTTTTACACGGTCTTCTTCGCTGCCTTGGGCAGCACGATCTTGTCCTTCTTGTCCTTTTTGTGCGAGGGGCGGTAGAGCACGAATTTCGTGCCGATGACCTGCACCTGCTCGCTGCGCGTCAAGGCGCTCAGCTCGTCGCACGCCTCGCGCGCGGTGAGCATGCTGTTTTCGAGCACGCGGCACTTGATGAGCTCACGCGCCTCCAGCGCGTCGTTCGCCTGCTTGACGAGGTTGTCGCCGATGCCGTCCTTGCCGATGTGGACGATCACGTCGAGGTCATTGGAAAGGCTGCGCAGATACGCGCGCTGTTTGCTGCTTAATTCCATAGTATTTCCTTATCCTTTTTATTGATGTTCCGCAAGATAGTTCCTGAGCGTTTCCTTGAATGCCCGCAGTGCCTTGCCGCGGTGCGAAATCTCCGCCTTTTCCTCCGCCGTCAGCTGTGCAAAGGTCTTCCGCTTGTCAGGCACGAAGAACACCGGATCGTAGCCGAAGCCGTTTTCGCCCATCGGCGCGAACGCAATCGTGCCCTCGACCTCGCCGTCGTCCTGCAAGACGTCGCCGTTCGGGAACGCGCAGGTGATCGTCGTGTGGAAGTGGGCGCGGCGGTCGGCCTGACCGTGCAGCATCTGCAAAAGAAGACGGTAGCGGCCAGTGTCATCCAGCCCCTCGCCGCCAAAGCGCGCGCTGTAAACGCCGGGGCCGCCGTTCAGCGCGTCGACGCACAGACCCGAATCGTCCGCGATGGCGGGGAGCTTCGTCGCCTCCATGACGGCCTTGGCCTTGAGAAGCGAATTCTCGGCAAAGGTCTCGCCCGTTTCCTCCACCTCGATCTTTACGCCGAGGTCGGCCTCCGACACGACCTCCACACCGAGCTCGCCCAGAATAGCGCTCATTTCCTTCAATTTCTTGGGGTTCTGCGTTGCCAAAACAAATTTCATCGTCAAACCTCCCACGGGTCTTTTCCCTCTCTTCCTGCTTTTTCTTCGCGCTTTTCTCCTCGCGCTGCGCCTGCGCTCTTCGCGCTGCGCGCTCATCTTTTCCTGCCATGCCGTGAACTTTTGTCGAGCTTATCGAGCGGCCACTCGATCTCCGGCACGGGCACGATGACCACCTTGCAGCTCTCACAGTAACGGGCGGGCGTGTAATAATCTCCTAACAGCCCCGCTCTGCCAAGACAGACCTGTTCCTTCTCGTCGCCAAATCCGTCTTTGAGCATGCCGTCCTCACCTCTTGGACACCAGTAAATATCACGCAAGACAGGGATGGCTCCATCTCGCATTTCCTTTCCGCAATAGGGGCAAACAGATGTGATTTCCATATTCGTCTCCTTATTGTCTCGCAGGTTTATGATTTTCCCATCAGATGAGCGCCTTGACGTATTCCTCCGCGTTGAACGGCTGGAGATCGTCGATGCCCTCGCCGAGGCCGACGTACTTCACCGGCACGCCCAGCTCCTGCGCGATGGCAACGCAGATGCCGCCTTTGGCCGTGCCGTCGAGCTTCGTCAGGATAATGCCCGTCAGACCCGCCGTCTCGCGGAAGACCTTGGCCTGCTGCAATCCGTTCTGCCCCGTCGTCGCGTCGAGCACCAAAAGCGTTTCCTTCGCGGCGTCCGGCGTCTCGCGGTCGATGATCTTGCGGAGCTTCGAGAGCTCGTTCATCAGGTTCACCTTGTTGTGAAGTCTGCCCGCCGTGTCGCAGAGGACGACGTCGACACCTCTTGCCTTCGCCGCGGCGAGCGAGTCGAACAGCACCGCGCCGGGGTCCGCGCCTTCGACCGAGCGGACGATCTCGCAGTCGGCGCGGTTCGCCCAGATCTCGAGCTGATCCGCCGCCGCCGCGCGGAACGTATCTGCCGCGCATAAAAGCACGCGCTTGCCCTCGCCCTTCAGACGGTGGGCGATCTTGCCGATGGACGTGGTCTTGCCCACGCCGTTCACACCGATGACCAGCACGACGCTCGGCTTGGTCGACAAGTCAAGCGCGGTATCGCCCACGTTCAGCTTTTCAATCAAAATATCGCGCAGCGCCTGCTTCACATCGTCGCCGCGCTGGATGCTCTTCTGGTACACGACGTCGCGCAGCTTTTTCACCGCGTCGTGCGCGACCGTTGCGCCAAGGTCAGCCATAATGAGGCTGTCCTCAAGCTCGTCATAGAATTCGTCGTCAATGGTCTCCCACACGATGGTGTCGAACCACGCCTTTTTGATCTTTGCAAAAATACCCATTTGTTTCTCCTCGCGCTTTATTCCTTAATGTTGAGTTCCTTCGCCATGTCGTTCATATTGATCGTCAGCACCTTGCTCACGCCGCGCTCCTGCATCGTGACGCCGTAAAGAACGTCCGCTGCCTCCATCGTGCCGCGGCGGTGCGTGATGACGATAAACTGCGTTTTGCTCGTGATGCGGCGCATGTAATTGGCCACGCGCACCACGTTCGGCTCGTCGAGCGCGCCTCGATCTCATCCATGACGCAGAACGGCGTCGGATGAACCTTCAGAATGGCGAAGTACAGCGCGATGGCGACGAACGCCTTTTCGCCGCCCGAGAGCAGCGTGATCGTCTTGAGCGCCTTGCCCCGGCGGCTGCACCTTGATCTCGATGCCGCAGGAGAGCACGTCGTTCTCGTCCTCGAGCTCGAGCGTGGCCTTGCCGCCGCCGAACAGCTCCAAAAACGTCTCCTGGAAGCTCTCGCGGATCAGCGCGAACTGTTCTTTAAAGATGACGGTCATCTCGCTTGTGATGCTGTCGATCACGCCGACAAGCTCACCCTTCGCCTTTTCCACATCGTCGCGCTGGGTCGTGAGGTAAGTGTAGCGCGTATTCACGCGCTCGAATTCCTCGATCGCGCCGACGTTGACCGCGCCAAGACCGCTGATGGCGCGCTTGAGCTCGCCGATGCGGCGGCTCGCCTTGGCGACACTCTCGAGCTCGATGCGCTGCTCCTGCGCGGCGGAGTGCGACAGCTCGTAGTTTTCCCACAGCTTGTCGAGAATTTGCTGCTCCTCCATCGCGCTCGTCGCGCGCTTCTGTTCAAGCTTGCTGACGCTGCGCTCGACGTTGAGCACGTTTTCGTTGAGCTCGCGGCCGCGGCGGTCGCTCTGGCTGCGCTCGGCTTCGAGCGCGAGCTTCGCTTTGGAAAGCGCTTCGAGCTCGGCGCGCTTTTCCGTCATTTTGCCGCTCAGCGCGGCGATCTCAGTCTCATGTGTGCCGATCTCGCGCTGCGACTGCTCGCTCGCGGCCCTGTACTGCTCGATGAGCGCGCGTCTGCTCTGCTCGTCGCCCTGCATCTGAGCGCGCAGGCTCTCCAAACTTGCGAGCGACTTTTCCGTCGTCTCGCGCTCGGCGGCATAGCCTGCGAGTACGCTCTTTTTCTCGGCGATCTCGTCGCCGAGGCGCGAGGTCGAACGCAGCAGCTCGCTCTGGCCGGAAAGGCTCTTTTCCGCCTGCGCGCGCAGCTCGCCCGCTTCCTTCTCCTGCGAAAGCGCGAGCGCTTCCTTTTCCTCCGCCACGCGCTTCACTTCGCCGCGGCGGCGCACGATGGTCTCGCGCTCGGTATCCAAACTCTCAAGCCGCTCGCGCAGCGACGAGAGCAATAAGTCATAATGATTTTTATCGCCCTGCAATTTGAGCACGGCGTCCTCCGCCGCGCGCTGCTGGCCCTGTGCGACCTCCAGCTCGTAGCGCGCTTTGGCAAGCTCGCGCTTGGCGTCCTCGGCGGCCTTGGCGGCAAGGTCGAGCTTTTCGGCAAGGCTGCCGCGCCGCGCCGTCAGCTCGCGCAGCTCGCCTGCGCGGCTCAGAATGCCTGCGCTGCGAGAGATCGAGCCGCCCGTCATCGAGCCGCCGCGGTTCAAAACCTGGCCGTCGAGCGTCACGATGCGGAACGCGTTCGAAAACCGGCGCGAGATCGTGATGCCGCAGTCAAGGTCCTCGACCACAACCGTGCGGCCGAGCAGATTCTTGAAAATGCCGTCGTATTCGCGGTCGTATTCCACCAGCTCGCTCGCAAGGCCGACGTAGCCGTACTCGTTCTGCACGCGCGCATCGCGCAGCGCCTCGCCGCGGATCGACGAGAGCGGCAGGAACGTCGCGCGTCCGCCGTCGCGCTGCTTTAAGAGTTGGATGGCGCTCTTCGCGTCCTCCTCGCGCTCGACGACGATGTTCTGCAAGCCCGCGCCGAGCGCGATCTCGATCGCGACGGCGTATTTTTTGCGACCTTCATCAGACCCGCGACCGGCCCGCGCACGCCGCGCAGCGCCTTGCGCTCCGACGCCTGCATGACCGTGCGCACCGCCTTGTTGAAGCCCTCGTACTCCTTTTCCATCTCGCTGAGTAATCGGATGCGGGAGTCTAAGTTGTTCATCTCCATCGTGAGGGAAACGTGCTGCTCGCCCGTCTCCTTCTCTCGTTCGATTCTGCCCTGCATCTTCATCGTGTGGCCGGCGATGATGTTGCGGATGGCGTCGGCTTCCTCCTGCGCACTTTCGAGCGCGCGGCGGTTCTCCGCAGCGCTTTTGCGAGTTTCGGAAAGCTGGGCCTCCCCGCTCTCCTGCTCGGCGGCGATGGCGCTCTCGCGCTCGTCCATTTCAGAAAGCGTCGAGCGCAGGGCGGCAATTTCCGCGCGGCTGTCCGCCGCGGCGGACAGGGCGAGCGCTTCGCGAGCGCGCAGGGTCTCGGCCTCGCTCGCGGCCTCGCCCGCGTTTTTCGACAGCTCCTCCGCCTGCTTCAAAAGCTCGGAGAGCGCCGTTTCGACTTCGTTTTTGCTTCTCTCCAGCTCTTCGATACGCGCGCGCTGCTGCGCAATCTGCGCATCCATCGATCCCACGCGGTCAGACTGGCTTCTGAGTTCCTCCTCCACGCGCGCGATGTTCTCTTCGTTGTGCGCGATGCCCGTTTGCAGCACCGCGACGGCAGATTCCTGCTCTTTGACCTGCGCGTCGAGCTCCGAGAGCTGCGCGCGCTTTTCCTCCTGCGCGATGTCATTCTCGTGGATGCGCGCGGAGAACTGCTCGGACGCAGCGTACAGCGCCTCTAAGTCCGCGTTCGCCTTTTTGAGCTCCTCGCGCGCGAGCGACAGGTCGGTGTCGAGCTTGATGGCGTTCGTCTTGAGCGTTTCCAGATTTTCAAGCCACACGGAAATTTCCAAAAGGCGCAGTTCGTCGCGGTAGATAAGATACTGCTTCGCTGTCTCTGCCTGCGCACGCAGGGGTTCGACCTGCAATTCCAGCTCGGCGATCTTGTCGTTGATGCGCACTAAGTTTTCTTCCGTGCGCTCCAATTTACGTTCCGTCTCCTCCTTGCGGTAACGGAAGCGTGAAATGCCCGCCGCCTCTTCAAAGATCTCGCGGCGGTCGCCGCTCTTCTGCGAGAGTATTTCGTCGATGCGGCCCTGACCGATGATGGAATAGCCCTCGCGGCCCATGCCGGTGTCCATGAAGAGCTCATTTACGTCACGAAGTCGGACGGACTGCTTGTTGATATAGTATTCCGATTCGCCGCTGCGGTAGTACCGGCGCGTGACGGCGACCTCGGTCTCCTCCATGCTGGGGAAGATGTGCTCGGTGTTGTCGAGCACGAGCGTCACCTGCGCAAAGCCCATCTGGTTGCGCGTTTCCGTGCCGCCGAAAATGACATCCTCCATCTTCACGCCGCGCAGCGACTTGCTCGACTGCTCGCCCATGACCCAGCGAATGGCGTCCGAAATATTCGATTTGCCGCTTCCGTTCGGCCCGACGATAGCGGTGATGTCCTCACCGAAGTTGAGCACCGTCTTGTCCGGGAAGCTCTTGAACCCTTGGATCTCCAATGCCTTTAAGTACACGAGCGATATCCTCCTTGGAAAAAGGCGTCATCCCCCACGATAAGGGTATAATGACACATTTTGACTAATACTATATACCATTTTTCCGCCGCCTTTTCAAGTGAATTCGATGAACAAAGCGCAAAAAGACGCCCGAAGGCGTCTTTCTTTGTCTTCAAAAAAGCTGCCAAGGCAGCTTTTTTGAGAAAGTTTCGCTGCGCTTCGTGCCTTGCCGCCCAAAGGGCGTCTGCGACATTGCACCGTCGCGGCATTACGATTCCCGCGCCCTTTCAGGCGCGCCAATCGTGCCGCTTCCTCGAAAACGGCTTGCTGTTTCCGTCACAGACGGCGCTTCACCGTTTTCCGCTCCGCGCAAAGTGTTTTCTGCCAGAAGGTGAATTGCCCCGCAGCGGGCAAGAGAAGCCCCTCTGGAGGGCGCACATGTCGCGGCAGAAAACGGATTTGAATTGATTTCGTGCCGTGCGCGGCACGAAACTCTGCGAGGCTTTTTACTTCTTCTTTTCGTCAATGAGCACATACAGCGCGTCGAGCGCGTCGGAGAGGCTGCCGATGCGCTGGATGAGGCCGCAGGCCACTGCTTCTTCCCCGTAGAGCACGCTGCCGACGTCAGAGGCGAGGTCCTGCGTGTCCATCATCAGGCGCAGAAACTCGTCGCGCCCGATGCGTGAGTTTTTCGTCACAAAGCGCACAATGCGCTCCTGCAGGCGCTCGAAATACTGGTACGTCTGGGGCGCGGCGATGATCGTGCCGCTCGTGCGCACGGGATGGATGGTCATCGACGCCGACGGCGCGATCATCGTCACCATCGGCGCGACAGCAAGCGGCACGCCGATGGAGTGTCCCCCGCCGAGCACGAGCGAGACCGTCGGCTTTTTCATCCCCGAGATGAGCTCGGCGATGGCAAGCCCCGCCTCCACATCGCCGCCGACGGTGTTGAGCAGGAACAAAACGCCGTCGATGTCGTCGCTCTCCTCTAAATACGCCAGCAGCGGCAGCACATGCTCGTATTTCGTCGCCTTCTGCGTGTTCGGCAGCTGCATGTGGCCCTCGATCTGTCCGGCGATCGTCAGGCAGTGGATGGCCGCGCGGCTATTTTTGATGACGACCGAGCAGAAGTCGATGACCGGCTGAATGGGCGGCAGCAGCGGCTCCTGCCCTTTTTTCTCCTCGTCCTGCGAGGGTTTCGTTTCGCTTCTCATGGCAAAGTCCTCCCGAAAGTCCTTTCCGGTAGGATTTGCAGAAAGCGCGAAAAGCATACCCTTTGTGCCGTCGGAAATACGAGCCTCAAACTGGGAAGCACTTTAATATCCCCAAGTCATCAGTTTCCATTCCCCGCCATCGCTGCGAGCCAACCACCAGGACCATGTGTATTCCGTGTCCGGCTCCCAAGCTCCGCCGCCCTCTTTCGGAGAGCGAAAGCTGCTGTCGAACATGATGCATTGTGTAAAAGCCAGATCGTTGTCATTTGCCTTTTCCAAATCATTCATCCACGAAAGGTTCTTTTCATCCGTGCAGACGTCATCTGACGAATATGAAATGCTATGTAATTCGCAGCCTTCCCACGAACCGATCATCTCTTCGATCACCTTTATCGCATCATCCATATCCTGTTCTGTGTAGACAGCCGAATCGCCATAATCGACCGTTATGTTTGACGTTTCCTTGCTGCCGCATCCAGCCAGCAGGGCAAAAAGCACTACGCAAATAACCGATAAGCTGTATTTTTTCATCTTATGGCCTCCATATCTCTCATTTTTCTATATTTTTATACTGCTTATTTTACCAGAAAGCATTGTCCGAATCCAGTGAAAAAGCGCCCGAGGGCGTTTTCCTCGGGCGCTTGCAGCTTTTTATTTGTACGTCAGCAAATCTTCCACGCTCTTGCGCTTCGGCGCGGCGGGCTCCTCATCGGGATAGCCAAGACCGATAACACAGCCGACCTTCTGATTCTCCGGCAGGTTCAAAAGTCTCGTGATCTTCTCTTCGTCGAAGTAGCCCGTGATGACCGTGCCGACGCCGCGCTCCCACGCGGCAAGACAAAATGTCTGCGCGGCGATGCCCGCGTCGAACATCTCAAAGCCCGCCTCCTTCGGCGTCGAGAACGAGCCGTCGCGCTCGTAGCCCGAGCGGCCGGTCACATAGGTAAGCACCATAACGGCGGGGCAGTTTTTGAGCGTCTTTTCGTTCAGCTTGAAATCAAGCACCATCTCCTCCGCCATTTTGTCGATCGTCGTGCGATCCTCGACGAGCACATAGCGCGCGATCTGCGTATTCTTCCACGAGGGGGCGTAGGCCGCATCTGCGACGATCTGCTCGATGACCTCGTGCGGAACGGGTTTTGGCTGGTACTTACGGATGCTTCTTCTGCTTCTGATGGCCTGTATCGTTTCCATATTTGTTTCTCCTTTGCTGATGGTTTGAATGCAATGCCGATCCATAGCGTTTCTTTGGCGTTTATCATAACAGAAGCGTGCGCAAAAATCCAGTGGAAAAACAGCCGGTTCTGCCGATTCATCTTATTGCAGGCCCGTCAGCGGATTTTCCTGGCAAAATCCGTCGGTCAAACTATAGGACATGCCAAGCGTTCCAAACGGGAAATAGTGAACCGTATAATAGGCCCGTCCCGCTGAAAACTGCTCGATGGAAATGTAAATCGGCAGCAAGGGCACTTTCTTTGAGTAAACTCCCACCGACTGCGCGCGGATCTCAGCGACATACTCCTCCGGCACCTCGCACCTGCGTGAAACAAAAGGATGGGAAGAAATGCAGGCCAATATCATACCGAACAGGGCTACGATCAGCAGTGCGATCATCGCTTTTTTGTGTTTCTTCATGTTCTGTCACACCCCTGTGCGTTCCTCTGCTTTCTGTCTCTTCTCCATACGATGATCGCATGGATGATGAGGGACGCGACCGATATCGCGACAATCAGAGAGTGGGATGTAAACGGCTTGCAGTACCATTCCATCGGGTCTAACTGCGACAGCTTTGCCGTCAAATAAGAAGAAATAAAGCTCAGTATATTTCCGATAAAAATGATCGGAACGTTGTCTGTTTTCAGCGCGCAGCGGTACAAAATCACAAAGCTGACGATCATCACACCGTAATACACCATCGTCCCCGAAGTAATATCACCCTTCACAGAGAAAAATGCAAACGGTACGCAATACGCGGTGAGCAGCAGCGCTCTGATGAGCCACGATTTTTTTCATAAAACCCTCCCATTTTTCTCTCAAAATCTCTCTTTCGTCATCATATCAGACCTTTTGCGCAAAGTCTACCATAGAAAAAGCGCCAGAAGGTTTCCCTTCGGGCGCTCCTTATGTTCACTTTTCTTTTCCGTAGAAGAACAGCGCCACCGTTCCCGGGCCGACGTGGGCGCCGGTGACAGGCTCGTAGACCACGTTCAGGCATTCGCCGGTGAAGCCCTTGTCCCGCAGCAGCGCGATGAGCGCCTGCGCGCCCTCTTCATTGTCTGCGTGGGCGATGCCGAGCATCTCGCTCTTGTCGAGCGCGCGGCCGTCGTAATAATTCGCAAGCTCCTGATAGGCGCGCTTCATGCCGCGCACCTTGCCGCAGGAGACGATGTGCCCCGTCTCGTCACCGCACAAAATCGGCTTGATGCTCAGCACCGTGCCGATCAGTGCCGTCGCGCTCGAAATGCGGCCGCCGCGCTTTAAGTACGCAAGGTCGTCGACCGTGAAAAACTGGCACATGTGCGGTCTTCTCGAAAGGAGATGCGCTTTGATCTCATCGAGGCTCTTTCCCTCTTCGATCATGCGCGCGGCTTCGAGCACCTGTAACCCCTCGCCAAGGGAGGCGGCGTAGGTGTCGATCGTGACGATCTTCCGCGCGGGGTATTTTTCCGTCAGCTCGCCCGCGGCGATAACCGCGGCCTGCGCCGTGCCGCTGATGCCGCCGGACATGCCGACGTAGAGCACATCGTCGCCCTGAGAGAGCGCACGCTCAAAGTAGTTCGCCATCAGGTCGGGATTGACCATCGACGTTTTGACGACCGCGCCGCGGCGCATCGCGCCGTAGAACGCCGCGCCGTCGAAATCCACATCATCGGGATAGTCCGTCTCCTTTCCGTCCACCGTGTAGGAAAACGGCACGACGGTGATGTGGTGTTGTTTCGTCAGCGCGACCGGCAGGTTCGCGGACGTATCGGTGAATAACTGGAGCATGACTCTCTTCCCTTCCTGATCCTTTGGCATTTTGACAGCTTATCACGCCACGCTCGCTTATGCAAGCAAAACCGCAGGAAACTTTACAATTTGTTCAACATTGTATGACTTTTTGGCAGAAACCGCCCTCCCACGGCACGTGGGAGAGCGCTTCTCGGAATCTCAGAATATTTTCTTACGCCTGCTCAAAGATGGCCTTCATGCACTTGTAGGTCATGTAGCAGTCGAGCTTGGCGACCGTTTCATACGGTGCGTGCATCGAGAGCACGGGCACACCCGCGTCGAGCGTGTCGATGTTGCGCTGGGCCATGAACTTGGCGACCGTACCGCCGCCGCCTGCGTCGGTCTTGCCCATCTCGGCCATCTGCCAGAAGACGCCGTTGTCGTTCATCAGCTTGCGTACCTTGCCGACGACCTCAGCGCTTGCGTCGCTCGCGCCGCCCTTGCCGCCGGAGCCGGTATACTTGCACAGCGCCACGCCGTAATTGACGAAGGCGGAGTTGCGCTTGTCGTACACGTCGGCAAAGTTCGGGTCATAGGCCGCCGTCACATCTGCGCTCAGGCAGAAGGAGTTGGCAAAGCAGTCAGAAAGCGCGACGCCCTGCGTGCGGCACATGTCGCCCATGAACCACTCAAACGCCTGAGACAGCATACCGGACACGCCCTCGGAGCCGATCTCCTCCTTGTCCGCGAAGATGCAGACCGCGGTCTTCTTCGGGGGACACAGCGTCAAAAATACCTGCAAGCTCTGCATACGCGCAGACGCGGTCGTCGTGACCGTAGGACGCGATGAAGCTGCGATCAAAGCCGATGTCGCGCGCCTTGCCGGCGGGGACGACTTCGAGCTCGGCGGAGATGAAGTCCTCCTCCGTAATGCCGTACTGCGCGTTCAAATACTGGAGAACGCCGAGCTTGAAACGGTCGGAGCAGTCCTTATCTTCAAACGGCTTTCCGCCGAGCAGCACGTTCAAGCTCTCGCTCGGGATGGCCTCGTTGAGCGGCTTTTTGCCCTGCTCGCGGCCAAGGTGCGGTAAAAGGTCGTTGATGATGAACTGGGGATCGTCCTCCTTGCCGCCGATGTGGACGTCGACCTTCGAGCCGTCGCGCAGCACGACCACGCCGTGCAGCTCGAGGGGGATCGTCACCCACTGGTACTTGCGGATGCCGCCGTAGTGGTGGGTCTTGAAGTAGGCCATCTCGGCCTCCTCGTAAAGCGGGCGGGGCTTTAAGTCGAGGCGCGGGGAGTCGGTATGCGCCGCGCCAATGTTCGCGCCGTGGCTCAAGTCCTCGCTGCCGATGACAGCGAGCATGATGCCCTTGCCGCGGTTATTGAAGTAGACCTTGTCGCCGGCGCTCAGCTTCATACCCGCTTCGTAGGCCTTGAAGCCCTTCTTTTCCGCCAGCTCGATGCAGTACTCCACGCAAAGGCGCTCGGTCTTGCCGTTGTTGAGGAACTTCTTGTAGTCCTCGCAATAGGCCTCCATCGCTTTTTCATCCTCTGCGCTCAGGCGGTCATAGCCATTCTTGGGGGCGTAGAGCAGTTTTTCAGCGAGCTTGTTCTTTTCACTCATCTCTCAGTTTCCTCCTTCAAATTGTTGATGATCGTGTTGATATAGACCTCTGCCGCGTGTTCCGCCTTTTCAGCGGTCGGCAGATCGTTCACAAATTCATAATCGCACTGCGCGCGGAAATAGTCCGCGTCCTTCTGTGCCGCGATGCGCGACCTTGCATACTCCTCGGTGATGCTGTCACGCGCCATGATGCGCTTGACCCGCACCTCTTCAGGCGCCGTTACGGCGACGGTCGCGTCGCAGATCGCGCCAAGGCCGCTCTCGATGAGCTTGATAGCATCGAGGCCGATGATCTCCGCGTTCGTCGCCGCCATTTTCTGCGCCAGCGCGCGCGGGATGTGCTCGTGCACGATGGCGTCGAGCTCGGCGAGCTTTTTTCTGTCCTTGAAGACGATCAGGCCGATGGCGTGGACGTCCACGCTGCCGTCCTGCCGAAAAATGACATCGCCGAACGCCTCGCGCAGCGCGCGCAGCAGCGGCTCGTCATCTTTTAACATCTCGTGATAGACCGCGTCGCAGTCGAGCACGCATGCGCCCTTTCTTTCAAGCGCGCGCAGAAGGCTCGTCTTCCCCGCGCCCGTGCCGCCGGTGATGCCGATGACGATCTTGCCGTCGTCCGCGTCCTCCACATGGAAGCCCGCGGCCTTTTTGAGGCGGTTGCCGATGGCAAGGCCAAGGCCTTTACTGTCCGGACACTGTGCCCAGATCTCGCCCACATTCGTCTCGTCGAACGTCCGCAGCGCGTCGAAGACGTGCTGCGCCTGCGCGCGCTTATCGTCGCTCGCACCGAGGGGGTGGACGATGTGCCCGTCGAAGAGCCGCGTGAACTCGTTAAAGCAGATGATGCCGGACTTCTCGCCCGCGTGTGTGAGCAGATAGCGCGCGCTCGCCTTCGCTCCGCCGGTCACGACCGTGACGGGGGCCTTAGGCGCATAGTGGCGGTACTTCATGCCCGGGGCGCGCGGCTTTTCGCCGTCATTCATCTTCTGCGTCACGGCCTTGTCGACCGTCACCTCGCCCAGCGCATCGCGCAGGCTCTCGAGCGGCAGTCCGCCCGGGCGCAACAGCTGCGGCGGCGTGACCGTCAGGTCGATGATCGTCGACTCCACGCCCACCTGACAGGGGCCGCCGTCGACGATACCATCGATCTTGCCCCACATGTCCTCGCGCACGTGCTCTGCCGTCGTGCAGCTTGGGCGGCCCGAGGTGTTCGCGCTCGGCGCGGCGACCGGCACGCCGGATGCTTCGATGATGGCGCGCGTGACCGCATGGTCGGGACATCTCATGCCGACGGTCTCGAGCCCGCCGGTCGTGCGCAGCGGCACGCAGGGCTTTTTCTTTAAGATCATCGTCAGCGGGCCGGGCCAGAAGCGCTCGGCCAGCTTGTAGGCCGCGTCCGGCACGTCCTCACAGTAGCGCGTAAGCCAACTTGCATCTGGAATGTGCAGGATGAGCGGGTTGTCCTGCGGGCGGCCCTTGGCCTCGAAAATGTGCAGCACGGCGGTCTCGTCCAGGCCGTCCGCGCCAAGGCCGTAGACCGTCTCCGTCGGGATGGCCAGAAGCCCGCCGCGGCGCAGAATGTCCGCCGCCTGCGCGATGCTCTCTTTATCCTCCACCGTGCGGAGGGTAAACCATTTTGTCTCCAATGTTCTCTCTTCTTTCTTAGCCCTCGGTGCTCTCGCGCAGCTTTTCGGCCTGCTCCTGCATCGTGAGCGCGTCGATGATGGGGTCTAAATCGCCGTTCATCACGGCGTCGATGTTGAAATTCTTGTTCTCGCCCGTCAGGCGGTGGTCAGTCACGCGGTTTTGCGGGAAGTTATAGGTGCGGATGCGCTCGTTGCGCATGCCGCTGCCGACCTGCGCGCGGCGCTCGCTCGTGATCGCACCCTCCACGCGCTCGCGCTCAGCCTCGTAGAGCTTGCTCGCGAGCATCGCCATACACTTGGCGCGGTTCTGGAGCTGGGAGCGCTCCTCCTGACACGAAACGACGATGCCCGTCGGCTTATGGATGAGGCGCACGGCGGAGCTCGTCTTGTTGACGTGCTGGCCGCCTGCGCCGGAAGCGCGGTAGACCTGCATCTCAATGTCTTCGGGCCGGAGGTCGACGTCGACCTCCTCCATCTCCGGCAGCACGGCGACCGTCGCGGTCGAGGTGTGCACGCGCCCGCCGGACTCCGTCTCCGGCACGCGCTGGACGCGGTGGACGCCGGATTCAAACTTGAATCTCGAATACGCCCCATCGCCGCTGACAATAAAGTCAGCTTCCTTAACACCGCCCAACTCCGTATCGTTGTAGTTGAGCAGCTCCACGCGGTACCCCGCTTTTCCGCGTACATCGCATACATGCGGTAGAGGTCGGCGGCAAAAGCGCGCTCTCCTCCCCGCCCACGCCGCCGCGGATCTCGACGATGACGTTTTTGTCGTCGTTCGGGTCGCGCGGCAGGAGCAGCACGCGCAGCTCGTCGAAAAGGCGCTCTTTTTCCGCCTTGGCAGTGTTCAATTCCTCCTGCGCCACGTCCTTGAGCTCGGGATCCGGATACAAGCTCCAGCGCCTGCACGATGTCGTTCTCGCACTTCTGGTACGCGCGGTAGGTCTCCACCACGGCGAAAGCTCCTTCTGCTCGCGCGTGAGCG
>ENA-OQHF01001126-OQHF01001126.1-human-gut-metagenome-genome-assembly--contig:-NODE-1126-length-15062-cov-1.708939_pt1 | contig 15062 bp, 12 predicted proteins | sample MGYA00242559_ERZ504709 | MGnify/ENA primary metagenome ERZ504709 (study PRJEB26092, sample SAMD00036203) | human gut metagenome | host: Homo sapiens | study: EMG produced TPA metagenomics assembly of... | reverse complement strand
CTTCTTTTACTATGTTCATCTCACGAAGTTTCATCGGATCCATATGGAGTTTTTCTGCCAGTTCATTAACTGCTGTCTCAATGGCAAAAAGTCCCTGTGTTGCACCATATCCACGATAAGCTCCAGAAGACATAACATTCGTATAAACCACATCGTAAACAAAGCGGAATGCCTCTGCTTTTCCGTAAAGCGGAATAGATTTGTGCCCGGACAGTCCGACTGTTGTCGGTCCATGTTCCCCATAGGCACCTGTGTTAGAAATGGTGTACAGATCAATTCCACGGATAGTTCCATCTTTCATAGCTCCAAGTTTCACATGCATTTCCATCTCATGTCGCGGAGAAGAAGCTGTCATACATTCCTCACGGGTGAAAATAATCTTACTCGGCTTCTTTGTCATCCAGGTCACATATGCCGGATAGACCTCACAGACCGCTGTCTGTTTTGTTCCAAAACCTCCTCCGATACGCGGCTTGCTGACACGTACCTGTGATTTTGGAATATGAAGTGCATTTGCAATGATCCTTCTGCAGTGGAACACAATCTGTGTAGAGCTAAATACATTCAGACGTCCATATGTATCAATGGAACAATATGTACGCATTGTTTCCATCATCGTCTGCTGGCACGCTTTTGTATGATATACCTGGTCGATGATAATGTCACAGTCTGACAGTACTTGATCAATATCTCCATGTTCACTCGCCTCATGTGCGCACAGATTTCTTCTATTATCTGCTCCTACCGGACAAAGCGCCTCCCAGTTATCTTCCGGGTGCACCAGAATTGGATTATCCAAAGCTTTATGATAATCAAGGATCGGTTCCAACACCTCGTACTGTACCTTAATCATGGAAATGGCTCTATCCATCGCTTTTTCTGTCTCTCCTGCCACAATCGCAACCGGATCTCCTACAAATCTGACATGACGATCCAGAATCAGACGGTCATATGGACTGGGTTCTGGATAAGTCTGTCCTGCACATGTAAATCTTCGTCCGTTCTGGTCGATATCCTTCCATGTATAGATGGCCTCAATTCCAGGAACTTTCATTGCCTTATCTGTCTGAATCTCCTGCACCACCGCATTTGCATGAGGGGATCTGAGCAGTTTCACGATCAGACAATCTTCCGGGATCATATCATCCATATATACTGGCTGACCGGTCACAAGCTGCATGGCATCATTTTTTCTGACTGGCTGATTTACAATTTGCATGATACTTCCTCCCCTCCTTTTTCTTTCTTCCAGACAAGGAAATTCTGGATTCCACGAAGCTGTCCCTCATACCCGGAACAACGGCACAGATTTCCTGCCAGATACTCTTTTATCTCTTCCTCATTCGGAAATTCATTTCACGGAATAATGCCAGTGCATTCATAATCATGCCCGGATTACAGAAACCACACTGCTCTGCTCCCTGGTCTGCAATGAATGCGCCAAACTCTTCTGCTTCTTCCTTAAGCCCTTCAAGCGTTGTGACTTTATGTCCATCTACTCTGGCTGCCAGAATAGAACAGGATAGTACCGGCTTGTCATCTAAAAATACTGTGCAAAGTCCACAACCTGAAGTCTCACATCCACGTTTTACACTTTTACATCCATGCTTTCTTACAAAATCTATAAGAAGCAGGTCCGGTTCGATCTCTTCCTGAATTTTCTTTCCATTAAGTACGATACTAATCTGCATTTCTGTCACCTCCCAGTATACGAAGTGCGCGAACGGTCATAACCTCTGCCAGATGGCTTCGATACTCAGCAGTTCCTCGCATATTACTTCCAGTCGGAAGCTTTTCTTTTATCTCTTTGGCAAATGTGTGTATCTCTTCTTCTGTAACACTTCCATCTGTCAGTCCTTTTAACAATCCAACCGCGTCTTCGAACAACATAGCTTTTCCCGGTCTGGCACCGATACTAATACGCATCTTATCAGCAAAGATTGCTGCTGTCAGGTTAAGTGTCGGGAAATCTGTCACTGTATTTCTCACAGACTGATAACAAATATGAACTGGCGTCTTCTTTATTATAATGTGAACCAGAATGTCATTGTCTCTTTTAAGTTTCGCAAACTCCTGAATGGACATGATTCCTCCTTTGTAAAGCTCCACATCACAATCTAATGCAAGCAGAAGTGTCAACACATCTGAGAATCCAAATCTGCCGAACAGACTTCCTCCGACTGTTGCAAGATTACGGAACTGTACTCCTACAATATGTCGAAATGCGTCTTTCACTGCGCCTTCTGTATAATAAGACAATCCTTCATGCAATTCCATCTGACGAAGCGTGACCATGCAGCCGATCCTGAACTCCTCTTCTGTCTCTTCGATCTGATCCAGCCCAAGTCCGGACAGGTCGATTGCAGTCTGCACATTAGCATCACTCATCTTTACCCAGAGCATACCTCCAATAATCCGGTTCGTGCGCTTCTGGTTCAGCTCCCAGGCTTCTTCCAGGTTTTCTACCTTTTTATAATTCTTGATCTTAATCATAATCTCTCTTCATTCTCCCTGATTTTTCAGAAATTTTAAAATCCATTTTGCACAAATAACCAATTATATTTTACGGAAATATAGGTGATTTGTCAAAACCTGTTTTTGTTCTTCTTTATCCTTCAAAAATCTGATCCAGATTTTCCAGAATTACATCTGCACTGATTGGTTTGGCAATGTGACCATTCATACCAGCCTTGACCGCCTTTTTACGGTCTTCCTCAAAAGCATTTGCAGTCATCGCAATGATTGGGATATTCGCACATTTGTGATTGTTCAGCGTACGTATCTCCCGAGTTGCAGTATAGCCATCCATCTTCGGCATCTGAATATCCATAAAAATCAGATCATATTTCCTGCCTTCTGCTGATGACATGATATTCACAGCATCTGTGCCATCCTCTGCTGTATCCACTTCCAGACCAATTTCTTTCATGATTGCTGTTGCAATCTCGCGGTTCAACTCATTATCCTCTACAAGAAGGACTTTTTTACCTGCATAACTCTTTCGGTTTTTCGCCTGAGCCTTCTGTTTTTCATTCTTAAGGAGTTCTCTTTGCGCCTGACTCATCAGAACTTCCCGCAGCTCTGAAAGAAACAACGGTTTCGACACAAATGCAGTTACTCCCGCCTCTCTTGCCTCCTGTTCAACATCTGACCAGTCATAGGCAGTCAGGATAATAATCGGATACTCCTCTCCAACCACCATACGAATCCTGCGTACTGTCTCGATTCCATTCATATCCGGCATCAGCCAGTCAATGATATACACTTTAAATTCCTGGTTCTGTTCATACGCTTCTTTTGCCCGAAGTACCGCTTCTTTTCCCGAAGTTGTCCAGTCTGCCGTCATTTCAATCTCACGCAGCATTCTGCTCACACTCATACAAGTTTGTGCATCATCATCCACCACAAGCGCTCTGGCACCTTTTAGCTCTGGAACAGGTTCCCGTTTCACTGTCTCTCCTGATGTTTCGCATTCAAGCATAATTGTAAATTCTGTTCCTTTTCCGGTTTCACTTTCAACCTGAATTGTACCGCCCATCATGTCCACAATGTTTTTGGTGATCGCCATTCCAAGACCGGTTCCTCCAATCCATTCTCCGTAACAGTATGCTCTCTTGAAAAAGAATCAAACACTGCTTTCTAAACTCCCTAGACATTCCGATTCCATTATCCTTCACACTGAAAACGACCGTTATGTATCCATCTCTTCTACATGGCTTCTCCGAAACACGAATGTTAATCATACCGCCGACCGGTGTGAATTTTACAGCATTACTGCAAATATTGAGAAGGACCTGTGTCAGACGCAGCTTGTCGGTAATGATATCTTCATGAATTACATCCTGTGTATCAATATAAAGATCCTGCTGTTTGGAATGTACAGATCCCTGAATGATCGTTCTTAAATCATGCAAAATATCCGGCAGGTGTACCGTTGTATATTCAATTCGAACAGAACCGCTCTCGATTCTGCTCATATCCAACACATCATTGATCAGGCTAAGCAAATGCTGACTGGATGTATGGATTTTTTTCAGATAATCCAGAACAAGTTCTGTGTTGCCAATATGCGTTGTCGCAAGTGCTGTAAATCCGATAATCGCATTCATCGGCGTACGGATATCATGGGACATATTATTCAGGAACGCTGTTTTCGCCCTGTTTGCATGTTCCGCAGCTGCGAGTGCATTTCTCAGATTCTTATCCCGATCTATCTCTCGTTCTTTTTCCTCTGTTACATCACGGTTCGCAACCAGAACTGTACTTAATTTCCCAGTTTTATCATATCCCTGCGGCACAATGATTATTGTCAGCCACCTTTCTTCTACTGTCTGAGCTGTAAAGCTCAACGTCTCACGTTCTTCCAGACGCTGTGCCACCGTACTCATATTGATAAATTCACGATATTTCTCCTGAAATGGCTCTGTAATAACCTGCTGTATCAGTTCTTCCAGGTGCGCTTTGGAAAGAATATCCCCTTTCTGATCCGGCTTCATATTCCTTGAAGATTTTACAATTTCGATTTTCTCTGTTTTTATATTCACAAGAGAAATAGAAGAATATGCATGGCCAAGTGCATTGATCACACGAAGTCTCTTCTGATCTTGAAGGATACTTCTCTTTTCTGTTCTGTTCCTGCTCACCCAATAAAGAGAGAAAAGAAGTAAGGCAAGTAACACATAAATCACACATACAATATTTCGTGTGATGTAAACCTGGCTTTCCGGGAAAAAGATATATGCATCATAGTCTTTGATTTTCTCCTTGCGTCCATACCAGTTTCCGTCCTTTGAATGAAGGCAGACAATTCCATTCCCCCCTGCCTTAAATTCATTTTTATACAATGACTTTGATTCTTCTACAGAACTCGAAAGAAGCTCCTGTTTATTGGTACTGACAACCTTGTCATCATCACAGATCACTATGCTTCCATTCATTTCAAAAGGAAAATCCGCAAATAACGATTTCATCGTCAGGTCTCCGTTTAACTCACTTACTTCCTCTTTCTGCATATATGTGATCACTATCCCTGCTGCATCCTGTCTTGCCACTGCCGCAAAATCATAGAGCTTTCCTTCATTTCTCAGACGGGTCGTATAAGTCTTTTGGGGATGCTTGGCAATATCACACACATAATCACTTTCAATCAGCTTTTGCCATAATAGCATAGCATCTCCATCTTTTGCAGTCTGTTCTGTCACTTTCTGGTTCTGATCCAACACAAGGATTCCTGTCAGACGTTGTTCGTTTGCATATTCATCCAGCATCTCCTCACTGAGATTGTCTTCTTGTGCTATGACCCGGCTTAATTCTATTGTTTTGTCCATCAGGCGTACCAGACTTTTCACCTGGTCATTCGTATTATAGTTCTCATACCTTTCAATCCTGGTTTTGCAAAGTCAAATGTCTCATTCAACGTACTATTCAGTTTTTATTATCACTCGCTGTCAACAAAAGAAAAATCAGGATTCCGGAAAAAAGCAGAATAAACATCAATAAACATACATTTTTATCAAATTTCTTTCCTTTGCTTTTACTCTTCTATCTTTTCTGCGTCTGCGGCATCTGCGTTCTTACCTGTCTGCTCATTTGCTTTTTCCTCCTAAAGCATCATTGACTCTACTTACGCTGATCAATTTTTGTTATTGACATCATAAAGACAAATTGCTTTTCTTGTATTACAGCTCCTTGGTACTACATTTATGTCCTCTAATACAAGATTATCAATATGACGTGCCCAGATGCCATATGCATCTACATCACCATGTGCATTACTCTCTGGATAATCCTCCAAAAATTCATCAAACATCTCTGGGATTTCAATGATTTCCTTATTATCCCTATATATAACATGATAACTGTTTACAGTAATATTTTCAAGTGGTCTTCGAACAACACTTCCATCCTTTTTAGTTGTTTCATATCCAGTTAAAATTGCTGGAACTTCTGCGTTGTCTGCATTAATATTTTCAATGTGGATATTTTTAATGCTGCCGCCCCAGTAGCGATTTTCTCCCACTTTGTCTGTATATGGCTCATTATAACGATTTCTCTTATTTAAACAAATATACAGAGGACAAATAATCTTATCCATCGTAATATTTCTAATAATTACATCAGAAAGATTCGTTCCATCACATGACTCAAGTGAAATTCCAGAAACAGAACCAGGATAAATATCGGGCATACAAAACGTACAGTTTTCTACAAGGATATCACTAATATCATTTGCTGTTTCAGTTCCAATTTTGAATGCGTTCATAACTGTAACAACAGTACATCTTTTTACATGTACATGCGTCATGGCACGTCCAGTACGAATTGGATTTTTAATTACAATTCCATCATCTGCACAGGAGATAAAACAATGATCTACTAATACATTGTCACTTGCGTTAATATCCACTCCGTCAGAATTTGCTACATGACGATTATCATCAATTACCATATTCTTAACTATGATATTTTCACAGCACTCAATATGAAGTGTCCAGCTCATTGAATCATATAAGATAATATTGTCAAGCGTAACATTTTTACTGTCCTGTACCCATACAAGTGCTGCCGGACGATTTAAATTTGGTTTGCCCTCACCATATTTATCTTCTGAATAACGTATTCTCTGTCTATAATAATAACGGAGCGTTCCAGGAATAGTATTAATTTCTTTTGCCTGATCACGTCTTGGCAAACGGCTTGTCTCAAATGGAACAAGTGCCGGAAGCTCTCTTGGTTCATATACATACCACTCACCGCTTCCGTTAATACGACCTCCGCCTGTGATAGTCACATCCTCTGCATTCTTTACACGCACAAAAGCGCCCTCACTCGACTCGCCCTTTCTGTCATCTATCTGTTCTTTTTCTTTTGCAAGCAAAAGATCTACATTTCTGGACGCTTTGATTTCAGAATCTGCCGCAATAAACAGTGTTGTGTGAGACGGAATATACACAGTGCCCATGCAATATGATCCGCCTGCTACAAGAATCACACCGCCTCCTGCTTTCTCACATGCTGATGCAGCTTTTAAGAAAGCTTCGGTATTTAAAAGATCTTTTTCTGGTCTTGCGCCAAAATCGCGAATATCGAAAACCCTTTTTCCTTCTGGAAGCTTCTTATTTTTATCGATAAATTCATCATATGGAAGTGCTTCATAATAATCACCCGGATAGATATTTCCTAATTCTGGGTAAGTGGGTATATCGTATGTGTTCTGCATAACAGTGAATCCTTTCTAAAAAAGGCCGACAATTCGTACTACCACAAATTGTCGGCCTATCTTTTTGTTAACCCTTTACTGCACCGGCTGTCAGACCGCCCATGAAGAAACGGCTAAAGCAACAGTAAACAATCAAAATCGGGACAATTGAAATTGTCGCACCTGCAAACATGATGTTCCATGCTGCAGTACCGTCTCCGGCATTCTTTAACATATTAACACCTACGGTCAGAGGACGAAGCTTATCATTAGTCATTGTAAATACAAGAGGAAGAATGTACTCGTTCCATCCCTGTCTGAAGGATAAAAGTGCAATTGTTGCCAAAATCGGCTTTAACATTGGAAGGATAATCTGATAATAAATTCTAAAGAATCCACACCCATCCATCTTTGCTGCCTCGTCAAGCTCCTTCGGAACAGAATTAACGAATCCGCGGCATAAAAAGATAAATGTTGCCTGGCCGCCGCCTGCTGAGATAATAGCAACAGCTAACAGGCTCTTATTCATCTTCAGCTTAACAGCCAGCTCAAATAAAGGACGAAGAGAAACAGAACCAACGTTGATGAACATGAATGCTACGAAAAGCATATACAGAAGTTCCTTACCCTTAAAATTTTTTCTTGCAAATACGTATCCTGCCATGCTGGCATTGATTAACGAAATAAGCATAACAGCTAAACTTAAGAACACACTGTTCATTGTATAAGTTGCAAAATTTGCCTGTTTCCATGCCTGCACATAGTTATCAAACACCCACTTGCTTGGCAAAATGCTTGAACCTCCGACAAGCAGCTCCTTATTGTCCTTAAAGGAACCAAAGATAACATAGCATACAGGAAAGATTGTGATGATCGCCGCGAGTGCCAAAAACAGCCAAATGATCAGACGGACGATCTTCGTTTTTCGTTGAATATACTGCATGAGTTTTTTTCCATCGTATCTCCTCCTAATTTTATACTACATCGTCAAGTTTCTTGGAAACAAACAGATTAAATACCAGTTACAATACCTACGATTACTGCTGCAACAACACTAAGCAGTGCGCCATAACCGATCTGTGGCTGGCTTGTGCTTCCTGCAGATCCAAAGATAATATTGTAAATGTATAAGAACATTACCATAGAACGGTTGCCAGGTCCTCCATTTGTCAGAACCATGATTGCCTCGTAATCCTTAAATGCTCCAGTGATCGCAAGCATTAAAACAACCTTTAATACCGGTGCCAGCATTGGAAGTGTAATGCGGAAGAAGGTCTGCACGCCAGTTGCACCATCGATCTTTGCACTCTCGTAAACATCCTCAGAAATACCAGTCATACCAGTGATAAAATTACAGCATATAGTTACCAAAAGCCACCCCAAATTTGCAAGGATCGTAACGGCTACCATAACAACACTCGGACTGTTCAACCACTTTATCGGAGAATCAATCATATGCATGTTCTGAAGCATAGAGTTTAAAATACCATTCTTTGTTGCAAAGGATAAATCCAAAAATTCATACCTGCAATAGATGTACTGATGATAGTCGGCATGAAATAGATTCCTCTAAATACTGAAGAACCTCTTAATTTCTGGTTTAATAAAAGCTGCCATCAACAGAGCTAACGGAATGATGAAAATTCAGCTTATAGAATGCATATTCAAATGTATGCATAACACTATTCCAGAAAACCTTATCATTCAGCATACGCTCAAAGTTTTTCCATCCGGTAAATGTAGACTTGAAACCATTGTAGTCACATGCTACATAGCGGAAAATCCAGATAAACGGATAGATAGAACACAAGCAAAGAAAAAATACTGCCGGTGCCAGCATAAGTGCTGCTGAAAAACTTCCACTACTTTTCGCTTTCTGGAACTTTTGTGAAAAAGTCATTTTTTTCTGGCTCATAAAATCCTCCTTTTTTTCTTAGTTCACATTTTTTACATCCCGTGAATAGATGCGATAAGAAAGGGAAAGCCGTCTCCTTATTTTTTTCGGAAACAGCCTTCCCATTTTATTCAGATGCCACTATAGGCTGTCTGTTTCTTATTTGTCAAGATAGGTTGCAGTTCCATCACTTGGATGAAGCGGATCATAATCCTCAATTACAAGTCTCTTAACGCTGCCAGACTCGATATCTGCATCATATGCCTCATTGTAACGGGTATTCAGATCTTCGATTGCATCGTCAACATCAACATAACCCATGATTGCATTCCACATAACAGTTCTGTAATCATCACCTGTCAGGTTAATTGTCGGTACTGCCGGGTATACAGACTCATAGTCAAGTAAAGAGAAATCTGCCAGACGGCCGATCTTAGACTTATCGATCTTCTCATCCATATAAGAAGTAATCGGCAGACAGTAACCATTCTCTAAGTATCCCTTTAAAAATTCCTCAGACTGGAAGTACTGAATTACCTTCCAAGCCTCATCTGGATGCTCACTGGAAGACATGATTGCATAGCCCTTAGATGGTGTTGTCTGAAGTGCACCCTTGATCTCGCCGTCAAGAGACGGAACCTCTGCTACGCCCCACTCAAAGTCTTCGATTGGCAGCTGGCTGGTGAATACACCTGCCTCCTGAGAAGCGTTGCCCCACAGTGCAAACTCGCCTTCTGCAAATAATGCTCTCATGTTATCAACGCCCTGCTGATCCGGGTAAGCAATCTCCTCATCGATAAATCTCTTGCCCTTCTCAAGGATTTCCTTGTAGCCGCTGAAATCAAACTTGCCATTTACATAGTCATAGTAATAAATACCAGATACCTGAGCCATCATCTCAAGCTGACGCTCAAATGGAGAAGATGAAGTAAATCCGATTCCATAATACTCGCCATTTCCATCCTCAGTGATCTTCTTTGCCATATCAATGTACTCGTCAAGTGTCTTCGGAATTTCTGTATATCCGCTCTTCTCTAACAGATCCTTATTGTACTCAATACGAACACCAGATCTCATACCAGAATATACCCAGTACAGATTGCCATCCATGTAGTTTAAGCCCTCATATGCATGCTCATATGGCTCGTTAACCTTCTGGTACTCCTCATCTGCATCAATGTAATCGTTTAACGGAACAAGCATATCGTTATCTACGAAATTCTTTAATGTTACGCTCTGTCCGATGATATCCGGTGCTGTACCGCCTGTGTAAGCAAGAGAAATCATATTCTCATAATCATCTGTGATGATCTGCATATCAATGTAGATATTGTCTGTATTCTCCTTGTTGTACTTTTCTACCATCTCAGTCATGTACTCGCTGTCATGGCGGTCATTTACCCAGTAAGTGATGGTAGTTACATCATCTGCCATTGCCGGAACTACGCCGATTGTACCCATTGCCATTGCTGCACAAAGTGCAAGACTCATACCTCTTCTTTTCATTAGAAAGTCCTCCTTAAATTCCTTTACAGCTTATCCAGTTTCACAATAAACTCGGATTGCTGTTTGCTATGGTTATGTTTTATCATGAATTATAACAATTTTCAACGTCATTTTTCATGTATTATGTAACACTTTCCATCATGTGACATTTTTCAATTATTCATATTGTTATATGGCACCCATGATTTGACTTACGTTTAAACGTTGCTTTTCTGCTTTATTCATGTTAAAATAACATCAGTATGTGTGCGTAACAAACATAAAGTACCAAAATTTCAAAATAGGAGGAACTTTCATGGAATCCATTTCTATCCGGGTTCTGCTTGCTGATGATGAGGCTGCCATTCGAAACGGGCTCCAAAATGCCATTCCCTGGGAGCAATATCATGCTAAGGTAGTAGCTGTTGCTTCTAACGGCCAGGAGGCACTTGATTTAATCAGAAGCTATCTCCCGGATCTTGTTATAATTGATATTAAAATGCCTCAAATTGATGGACTTGAGGTAATCCGCCAAACTAAAGCTGCAGGAATCACCTGTCGTTTTTTAATTTTAAGCGGATACGACGATTTTTACCTTGCACAAAAAGCAATTCGCTATGGTGCAAACGGCTATTTTTAAAACCGTTAAAGATTGAAGAATTTAAGGATGAGCTATCTCGTCAATATGCTGAGATTCTCTCAAATCATCATTCTTCTTCTGCTGCTAAAAATTTAGATGAATTAATGGAAAGTTCTAAAATTTTCTTTTTGAATCAGCTTTTATTAAATGAGATTCGCGATGACAGTGACATAAAACGGCGCTGCACGATGCTTTCTCTTACGCTGTTTGATAATCCGTATCGCGTTATTGTCTGTTCAGCAGCAACCTCAAGTGACAAGCTCTTGCATGCGCTTAAACTGGCAAAGCCTCTATTTATCAGTGCTTTTTCTGACCAGTCTATTGAAGCCTGGATTCTTCGTGAAAAGCAGCTTGTACTTCTTATTTCTGAAGCTCAAAATAAGGAGCTTTGTGCAATCCGAGAACCTATTGCAAGCATACTTTGCCATTTAAAGCAGCAAACTGGTATCCGTTTTTATACTGCTATCAGTACACTTGCCGATCAGACTGAACAAGCTGCTGCCGCTTACACAGACGCACTTCGCGCATTATCTTATCACATATATGAACGTGAAAATGATGTATATGACGATACCATGGTCTGCCACCAAAAGCCTTCATTTTCTCCTTCATCAATTGCATATGATCCAATGATTACCTGCATTGAGCACAATGATCCTGATGAAATAAAAAGATGTTGTGCCCAATTTGTGCACTCGCTCTTTTTTACACTGCTGCCTCCGCCTGATTTTATCCGCGGCATGTGTATTCACGTACTGACAAACATGCGTGTACGTTTTCTTGCAAAACACACCGAACTTTCACCAGAAGAGCCTATACGCCCAGATGATGTACTGTTATGTCACACAATCACAGAACTGATTGAATGGCTGACAGCTGGTTTTCTGTCGCTTTCAGAAAGCTATAAACGCCAAAAAAAATCCTCAGATCCTATTATTGAGGCTGCTAAGGAGTATATTAAAAATCACATAAGCAGCAACCTAAAAGCAAAAGATGTAGCTGCCACTGTCAACTTAAGTGAATCGTACTTCACGATCTACTTTAAAACTAAAACTGGACAAAACTTCCGTGATTACGTACTGAATGCCCGAACAGATCTTGCCAAAAAAGCTTCTTTTAGAGCAGCGGCTTAGTATCAGCGAAAATTGCTTATGCGACCGGCTATCAAGACTATCGCTCTTTCTCAAGAGCGTTTAAAAATGTTCACTGGAATTTCTCCTTCTGACTATCAAAACCGATAGTACAGACCACAATACAACATTTTTATATGACGATGAAACAATTGAAAAAAATTTATTGATCATTTTCGGCCCTCACGCCATATCATGATAAAAAGTTGGTTTGCCACTACCATTTATGTTGTGGCAAGCCTGCTTTTCATCAGCCTGGGGTTCACAAATCTTTTTACGAAATTACTTTTTATCACACGCACTGACACGTGCTGAAAATAACACAGCCAGCACGGCGCAGGCATTTGAAGGTGCACTTTCTTCTATCACAACGAGATTTGTTGATATTGCGGAACAACTGAATTTAAGAACAAGTTTTCACGAATACGCCGCTGCAAAAATGAAGATTACACTAAACTTAACAGTGATCTTCAGGATACACTTCATGATCTGTATGTATCATATTCATTTATTCGTTCTGCCTTAATTACAAGCAAAACAGGAATGGTTTATCACCGCTTTAGTGAAAAGCTTTTTACAACTACTGACTATACACTTGGAAATCAAGCTGAATCCATATGCGGTATAACTATACTTCCTGCGCAGACGAGCCCTTTTTTAGATCAGCAGACTGTAATTCCTATTGCCATTCCTCTCACTTATATGGAAAATACGACCATTGTGATTGTAGCAGACAGCGTTGAATCGTCTGATGCCATTTTATTTCTCTTACTTGATGCGGAAATGGTTCGCGATTTTCTTCACACCTATAGTAATCGAAGCTTAGAAGGATCTTACTATCTGCTTGACTCTGGTAATCTTATCGCAGATGCCTCAAGAACTAATACAAAATTGCCTGACAGTGATGTATTTCGTCCTCTGCCAAATCGCAAGGATGCCCTTACAATTAAGCAAAAAGATGCTTATCTGATTTTAAACCGAATTGGAAACAGATCGCTGTGTCTGGCCAATTTAATTTCAATGGATCAGTTGCTGTCATCACTTCACACTATTCAGTCTTATCTGTATCTTGCTATTTTAGTTGTACTTTTGACAATCACTGTTGGTACACTGATTGCCTCCAATCTGATTACCAGATCACTCTCAAAATTGATCAGTGACTGTGTCTGCTATTGAAAATCAGACTTATGATTCAAGTCAGATTTTCAACCCAGTCAGATGAACTTGGTCAGCTAAGTAAATCGCTTGATTCCATGTATCAGACAATTCAGCAACAAATCGAACAGATTAAGCAGGAGCGTCAAGCCAAATACAATGCTGAGATACGACATTTTTTCAGAGCAGATCAATCCACATTTTCTATATAACACGCTTGAATATATCAATATGGAAGTCTACAGCAATCACACTAAAAATGCCTCCATGATGATTCAAAATTTAGCTGACTTTATGCGAATTGGTCTTAATTTTGGAGGCGAGCTGATTTCAATCTCAAAGGAACTTGCACACGTTCAGGCCTATGTCAATATCATGAATTACCGTTTTAGCCATAAGATATGCTTTACAAGCGACATTCCAAAGGAACTGCTCTCCTATGAAATATTAAAAATCATTCTTCAGCCGCTTGTTGAAAACTCTATTCGTCATGGTTTTGGACTTGACAACAGTTCTAGCTATCTCGATGTGCCATCCATAAAAATTGAAGTTTACCGTGATGATCCATGGCTATATCTTCGTGTGATTGACAATGGCGCAGGAATTGATATTGAAAGAGCGACACAAATTTTACACACAGGTACAGACGGACAAAAGCATGTTGGTCTTAATAATGTCTATCAAAGACTCGTATTTTTCTACGGAGAAACGGTCAAAATCACCTTTTCTTCTATTCCATATTATGAAAATATTGTACAGATCAGGATCCCCTTTATTTATCCGATTCCTGATTTTGAGGAGGAACATCATTGAAACAAAATAATACAAATAAAACCTTTAAAACTGAGCTTGAAAAATTAAAAACAGATGAGCATTGAAGATCGTATATGGTATATCTGGGAATATTATAAGCTCCAGATTTTTGCATTTTTTTCTAGTCATATTTCTTTTATATGAAGCAGGCGCATGCATCTACCGTAACCTTCAGGATACCATGCTTTACTGCGTAACAGTAAATGAAACAAGTCTTCTCTCCTCTGATTTTTCTGTTGTTCAAAAGGAATTTGAAGAAAAAAAATGGCTTTGACAAAACTTGGAATGCAAAACACTAATTTTTGACTGTTCTTTATCTGATTGATGACAGCAACAAAGAAGTTTATGACCAGTATTATAACACCGCATCAAAACATTAAGTTAACATCGCTTCTTGCAACCGATACGGTAGACGTTTTAATTACAGTTCCACAAATGTTTTCCTACTACACGGCACAAAAATGCCTGCCTTGATCTTTCTTCATTTTCTTTCTGAAGATTTATATGAAAAACTTGAAAAGGAAAATCGTCTTTAACAGCTGTTGACGGCGCGGAAATAAAATCTGTACTGGAATTTCACTAGATGACAGTTACCTTTCGTCTAAACTTCCTCTCTCAGACGAATCCTCTCTTTCTGTCTGCACTGACAAAAATCATCCAGACGTTATTCAAGATTTTATAAAATATTGCCTTTGGGGAAAATAATTATGATGTTGGGGTCAAAAGGTATTTTGCCCCCCAACTGAT
>ENA-OQHF01001124-OQHF01001124.1-human-gut-metagenome-genome-assembly--contig:-NODE-1124-length-15068-cov-4.969212_pt1 | contig 15068 bp, 20 predicted proteins | sample MGYA00242559_ERZ504709 | MGnify/ENA primary metagenome ERZ504709 (study PRJEB26092, sample SAMD00036203) | human gut metagenome | host: Homo sapiens | study: EMG produced TPA metagenomics assembly of... | reverse complement strand
AAGTTCATTATAGCAGAGAACATAAAGCTTTTCATCTAATTTTACTAAATTTTAATTTTGCATAATATTAAAATTAAACTGTATAAATATTCTGATTATCTATAATATTGGCTTGACTGAAACACAACCTCAATGGTATAATTCTGGATATAACTTGCAAATTTTGGAAATCGTTGTTATTTTCACAGAGGAGATAGTGCGATGGAGATAAATAATAGTAAAGAATTAGAAGAAAAAATTAAATGTCTAGATAAAATGACTGATGAAGAAATTGTAATGCAAATAAAAGAAAAGCATGATGATGTCGCACTAGATTATATCATAAAAAAATATCGCAATTTAGTTAGAGTAAAGGCAAGAGCGTATTTTTTAATTGGTGCTGATAGAGAAGATATCATTCAAGAAGGAATGATAGGACTATATAAAGGTGTCCGAGATTTTCGCAGTGATAAATTATCTTCATTTAGAGCATTTGCCGAAATGTGTATTACACGACAAATTATAACGGCAGTAAAGACAGCTACAAGACAAAAACATATACCATTAAATTCATATGTATCGCTAAATAAACCAATTTATGATGAAGAATCAGACCGTACCTTGCTAGATATAATTTCTGGCTCTGTTGTTATTGACCCTGAAGAGATGATGATTCATCGTGAAGAATTCTTAGATATTGAAGATAAGATGGAAAAATTATTAAGTGATTTAGAATGGAAAGTCTTAATTGCATATCTTGATGGTAAATCTTATCAAGAAATTGCTGTAGAATTACATAGACATGTAAAATCAATTGATAATGCGCTACAAAGAGTAAAGAGAAAACTAGAAAAATATGTAGACGGTCATGGTAACATAGACATAAAAGGTAGTATGAGTGATTTTGGTTCTGTAGGTAAATATTTAAGAGATATGTATTAATTAAAAAGCTGTAATTTTTAAGTTTTTATGCTTAAAAATTACAGCTTTTTTTAAATGTATTCGCCAATGAAAACTTTATCGCAATCGTCAGTATCAGTTAATTTTACTGCAATAGCTTCTTTTGTAGCAGTAGGAACATTTTTACCTACATAGTCAGCGCGAATAGGTAATTCACGATGTCCTCTGTCGATTAAAACAGCTAATTGAATTTTTTTAGGTCTGCCTAAATCAATTAGAGCATCTAAGGCAGCACGGATAGTTCTACCTGTGTATAAAACATCATCTACTAAAACAAGAGTTTTATTAGTGATATCTTCATCAATATGAGTTTCTTGAATTAGTGGCTGATAAGACATATGAGCTAAGTCATCACGATATAAAGTGATATCTAAAACACCGATAGGAATATGAACACCTTCGATATTTTCGATAATAGAAGATAATCTTTCAGCTAAAGGCACACCACGTTTTCTAATGCCAACGATGATGACATCTTTAGTGCCTTTATTTTTTTCGATTATTTCATGTGCTATACGAGTCAAAGCACGTTCGATGGCTTTACCGTCCATGACAACAGTTTTTTCAATTAGTTTAGCCATTATTAATCACATCCTTAAATAAACTTCATGATATTGATGATTTAGATAAAAGTTTAAATGGTTTGACGAAAATATTTTAATAAGTTTTCCATATCTTCAGGAATTGGTGCAGTAAAAGTCATTTCTTCTTTTGTGCGTGGGTGAATGATTTTTAAATTTAAAGAATGAAGTGCTTGTCCTTCGATATTGAATTTATTTTTACTATTGCAATATTTAGAGTCACCGATAAGTGGGTGTCCGATATATGCCATGTGAACACGAATTTGATGTGTTCTACCTGTCAATAATCGACATTGTACGAAAGTACAATTTTTATAGCGTTCTAGTACATGAAAAACAGTAGTTGCTGGTTTTCCACCATTTGTTACAACTGCCATTTTTTTACGGTCAATAGGGTGGCGACCGATATTACCATTGATAATACCTTTTTCTTCTGTGATATTACCATGAACTAAAGCTACATATTCTTTAATAGCTGTTTTACTGCCTATCTGTAAGGCTAAGTCATTATGAGCAAAATCATTTTTGGCAACGACCATGACGCCGGAAGTATCTTTATCTAGGCGATGAACAATACCAGGGCGAATTTTGCCATTGATACCGGATAATTCATCATGACAATGATAAAGTAAAGCATTTACTAAAGTTCCACTATAAACTCCAGCGGCAGGATGAACTACCATACCACGAGCTTTATTGATGACGATAATATCGTTATCTTCATAGAGAATATCAAGTGGAATGTTTTCTGGTTTTACTTCTATTTCTGTAGGTGGTTCAAACACCATAGTGATTTGGTCATTAGCTTTTAATTTATAATTAGCACGTTTTACTTCATTGTTGACAGTTATAGCACCATCAGTAATCATTTTTTGAATACTAGCACGAGATGGATTATCTTCTTGACCGGCAAGAAAAACGTCTAATCTAGTGCCTATTTCATCAGAGATTGTATATGTTTTTATCATGAGTTTGTTCCTTTATCTGTAATAAATAATAGTTCGTAAATGATGATGATACAGCCACAAACAATAGCAATATCAGCAAGATTGAAAATAGGCCAAATGCGAAAATCGATATAATCGATTACTTTGCCGATGAATATGCGGTCAATCATATTGCCGATAGCACCACTGAAAAGCATAGCTATACCTAACTGAAATAATTTATTTAGTTTTATGATTTTAGAATAAAAATAAACGATAGCGAATATCAAAATTACAGCGATAAGGATAAAAAAGAAACGCTGATTTTCTAAAATACCAAAGGCTGCACCTGGATTTAAAATATAAGTGAGATGCAATAAATGAGGAATAACAGGAATGGACTCACCTAAAAACATATTGTTTACAACTAAATATTTAATTAATTGGTCTAAGACGATGATTAAAATAACAAAAGAGGATAAAAAAAACACAAATAAGTCTCCCATTTTTAAAGATAACGTTTTAATAAAACAACAGTACGTCCTTTTTTTGTAGTTCCACGAACTTCAGCTACTTCTAGGCGACCACGTCCGCGAATGGAAATGATATCACCTTGTTTTACCATTTGGGAGGCACTTTTCACAGTTTGCCAATTTAATTTGAGTTTTTCAGCATCGATCATAGAAGACATTTTACTGCGAGAAGCTCCAAATCCAGAAGCTGCGATAGAATCAATACGTAAAGAGGCTACAGTGGAAGTTATTTCTTTGCAACGTTCTTCACGAGGAGCGATGGTTTCAAGGTTATCTAATTCACAACTAACTTTAGCTGAACCGATTTGTGTTAAATTTTGTAAGATGAAATCAGCCATTTTAGTAGTGCAAATAATTTTTACCATACCTAAAGTTATCAATAAATCACCAATTTGCTCACGTTTGATGCCAAGTCCCATGAGAGCACCTAAGACATCACGATGAGAAAGACGATAGAATTTATCGTTCCATGTAGCTTTGACAACAGAGATATTATAAGAAGGTTTTCCCATAAAATCTTCATGTACAAAGTTAGCACATTGTCTTTCTGCACCGATATATCCGCCAAAGAAATCAACAGATATACCATCATAGTGAGCGACTACAGTTTCTGCTATTTCACAGCCATAAGGGTCAAGAAAATCTGTAGCACGGAATTTTCTTGTTTTGTTTACAGCTTCTACTGCGTCTATTAATTTTATAACAATTTCTTCGCCTTCAGTTCCTTTATAAAAGCGAATAATCTTTTCACGGTCTGCCATTATAAAAAAATCAATCCTTTTTGTTTATTCTTCCCAAGGCATAGTTGTTGAAGAAGATGGTTTTTTCAATTCTTCAGTAAAGTTAACACTAACATTATTTGGGGCACACATAAATACATTTTTACCAACTTTTTTGATATCGCCGGATAAAGCGTAAGTAGTACCACTGATAAAATCAATAATGCGTTTAGCAATATCGCTACTAGTGTTTTCAAAGTTTACTACAACTGGTTTGTGGTTACGAATATGGTCAGCTACTTGCTGAGCATCATCAAAAGAAACTGGTTCAATTACCATTACTTTTAATTGGTTGTTTTTAGCTTTATTTTTAAAATCTACAACATTATCAGGATTTTGATAAGTTGTTGCTTGTAAATCACTATCATCAGTGTTATCTACTTCTTCAATATACTCTTCAGATTCAGGATTTTGTCCCATCTTATTGCGGATTTTGTCGACAATTTTCATAATATATATTTCTCCTTAATATTGACGTGGGCCGAAGATACCTGTGCCAACACGAACGATATTAGCACCTTCTTCAATAGCTATTTGGTAATCATGTGTCATGCCCATAGATAGATATTTTATTTCTGATGTAGCAAATGTTTTAGCTTGAACTTTTTTAAAGAGTTTAAACATTTGAGCAAACATAGGACGAACATCTTCTAAATTATCTACTTTTGGTGCAATAAACATTAGCCCCATAAGTTTTAAATTGCTTAATATATCAATTTTCGCTAAAATCTCGTCTAATTCCTCTAAATAAACCCCAGTTTTTGAAGCTTCTTTGACTAAATTAACTTGTACTAATACTTGTTGAACTTTGTCGATTTTTTGTGCTTCTTTATTTAGAGCTTCAGCTAATTTGATACTATCTACTGATTCAATCATATCAAATAGTTTTACAGCATATTTAGCTTTATTAGTCTGTAAATGACCAATTAAATGCCATGTTACATCACGATTTAAAGTTTCATGTTTTTGCAAGGCTTCTTGTACTCGATTTTCACCGATTACATTAGCACCAGCATCAATAGCTTCTTGCATAGAAGCTACATCATGATTTTTAGTTACTGCTACTAATAAAACATCTTCACTAGCAGCATTATGTCTTTTTGCTATACTTTCTTTAATATGTTCTTGAACAGTTTTTAAATTTTCTTTAATCATAGAAATTCATCCCCTGAAAATCTTATAATCTATTTAATAATATAATAATTTATGAAAATTATCCATAGTTTAGGTAAAATTATTTATCTAAGTGAAATAATCGAAGCTATTCTACCTGTTTTGCCATTATCTGCACGATAAGAGAAAAATACATCTTTGTTACAAGCAGTGCAAGTATTAGCCATATCAATATTATCAGCTAGAACTCCTGCTCTTTGTAAGATAATAGCATTTGCTTGCCAAAGATCTAAATGATATTTTTTACTATCTTGATTAAAATGCAAGATTTTATCGCTATCATTTTGGAAGACTTCATTAAATTTTGCAACTACCTCATCACCTATTTCATAACAACATGCTCCAATAGATGGACCTATGGAAGCTAGGCAATCACTAGGATTAGTGTGATAATGTTTAGTCATTTCTGCTACTGTATGCTTGGCAATTTCGCCTACAGTGCCACGCCAACCACCATGAGCTACGCCAATAGCATTGTTTTTAGGGTCATAAATCATAATAGGTGTGCAATCTGCAAAAAACAAAGTGAGTGGTACATTTTTTAGATTGGTGATTAGAGCATCTGTATCATCAATGGAATTTGCAAAAGAAATAGCACCACTGCCGATATTTTCTTCAGTGATACAAGCAACTTTATTGCTATGAACTTGCTTACAAGTAGTTATTTTATGACTATCTAAATTTAAACCTTCACAAAATAATTGGCGATTGGCGATGACATCATCTGGATTATCATTTACATGAAGAGCTAAATTTAAGCCATCAAATGGTGTTTTACTATGACCATTAAATCTAGTAGATATGGCATGAATTACTTTATCTTGAGGGAAAATGGAAAATTGTCCATACCATAAATTATTTTGAGCGTGAATTAATTTGAACAAAAATATCAACTCCTAAATATACATATAAAGGATAAAAGATAATAGATATGGATTATTTGCAGACACCACAGCGCTTGCAACCATCAAAGCATTGTATAGTGTGTTTTTCTTGAAGTGCTGTTTGCAATTCTTTCCATAAATAATCTTTAGTAAAGCCCATATCTAAGCTATCCCAAGGAAGTAATTCTTCTTTATCAAAATTGCGATATAAATAATCATCAGCATTGATTTTGAAAGTTTTTAAGGCACGTTTAAATGCTTTGCTACCGCCATTTAAATGAGCTTCATAAATTACCTGGGAAATTTTTCTATCGCCTCTAGCTAATATGCCTTGGATAAATGATTCTTTGGTGGATTCAAATTGAACTTCGATATTTTTATATTTTTTTAGTTCAGATTTTATATATTTAAAATATTTTTCCGTTTGTTTTAAATCTGCCATAGCACTCCATTGGAATGGTGTGCATGGTTTAGCGATAAATGGATTGATACTCAAGGTTAAAGTGCCTTTAGAACCAAGTTTTTCCATATATTGTTTTAAGCAAATGGTCATATCGACAATGGCTTTGATATCATTTTCATCTTCATTAGGAAGACCTACCATGATATATAAACGGTAATTTTTAACACCAGCATTTATACCCATAGAGATGGATTTAAAGAGATGTTCTTCTTCGATGCCTTTGTTGATGATATGGCGGAATTTTTTCACTGCCTGCTTCAGGTGCTAGAGTCAATGTTCTTTGTCCACTTTGAGCAAGGGGCATTTACTAATTCTTGTGTTACAGAGTCAGCACGAAAAGAAGCGACAGACATAGGCATAATTTTGGTTGCGAATATGTGAGCAAAGTTCATTGATTTGCGGATAATCAGATATTGCAGGGCCCATTAGACCTACGTTTTTTATTCAGACTTTTTTGCCTGTGGTAAATATGATAATAATTTATCTAAACTGCGATGGCGAGGTTTTCTAAAGCAATATCCTGCCATGCAAAAACGACAATGACGACCACAGCCACGAGATGTTTCGATTAGAAATAAGTTGAATTCCGTATTTTCTGTGGTGATGACAGTTTTACCATCATAAGCATCTAAATCTCTTATCCATTGACGAGTAGACTTTTTGAGGAACCGTATCATTTGTTTTGATGGCGGAAAGTTTATTATTTTCATCATATATATGGTCATAAAAACAAGGTATATAGACACCTGGCACTTGAGCAAGTTTAAATAATAATTCTTTGCGGGATAAATTTTCATTAGATGGATCATTATATACATCTAAGAAATAATTGATAGTTTCTTCACCTTCGCCAATGATGAAAGCATCGATAAATAATGAGAGTGGTTCAGGATTAAATGTAGCACAAGGACCACCAGCGATGACAATTGGGTCTTTTTCTGTGCGTTCGTTAGCTAATAATTTTACTTTACCTAAAGAGAGCATTTGTAAAATATTGAAATAGTCCATTTCAAAAGAAATAGCAAAGCCAATTAAAGCAAAATCATGGAGTGGTGTTTGTGTTTCCATACTCATAAGCGGAGTATGAGTGCGTGTATAATCATCTATTAAATTTTTATCAGGCAAAAAGAAACGTTCACAAGCACTGTCATTGCGGTTGTTTATTTGGTCATAAATTATATGAAAACCTAGATTAGACATACCAACAAAGTAAGAATTTGGATAAGCTAGGGCAAATCGTTTGCGAAAGCCACCAGGAAAGATTTTATATCCTTGTTCTTGTTTGAGCATTTCTTGTAATTGTTGTTTTAATTTCCAATTCAAAGTGGGCGTATTCTCCTTTATTTTATAGTTAAATTTATGATAATAAATAAGAAAAAAGCTCACAAAAGTGAGCTTGAATAAATTTATTTTAGTTTATCTTTATTCATAGAATTAAGATTTTCTAATTCTTGCTTGAAATTATCGATATCTGAGAATTTACGATAAACAGAAGCAAAACGAATATAGGCAACTTTATCGAAAGTCTTGAGATGTTTCATGACGATTTCACCAATAATCTTGCTGGGAATTTCATGCTTCATCGTATTGCAGATTTCGCGTTCAATATCATCAGCTAATTTGATGATTTTTTCAGTAGGTATATCTCGTTTATAACAAGAGCGAATAATACCTTGAAGAATTTTTTCTTTAGCGAATACAGCACGACTACCATCATTTTTTATGACCATTAAAGGTACTTTTTCCACAGTTTCATAAGTGGTAAATCTTTTCCCGCAAACTGTACATTCGCGGCGTCGTCTTATAGAATTACCATCATCAGTAGTACGGGAATCTACTACACGGCTGTCGGGAGCTGCACAGAATGGGCATTTCATAATATCACCTCTAAGTAAGTCTGTAATTTTTTAATTATTTTGCTTGTTGCTGAGTAGCATTTTGAGCATTGGCAGCAGGTGCGTTTTGTGCATTATTAGCAGGAGCTGGATTTTGTGGTTGAGCTGTAGCTGGTTGCTGATTTTGAGCATTTTGTGCATTTGGAGCAACGAAGGACTTAGTTACAACAGCACCGATATCACCTAATTTGCCAACTGGTTGATTGTTGAATGTAATATCAATAGCACCAGCATTACCTACAGTAATATCTATTTGATTATTACCTTTCCAATTTAAATTGCTACCTTTTTTTACAGTTTCAGAAAGAACAACGTTACCGTCAACTTTTACTTCAGTCCAACAATCTTCATTGAATACAGCTGTTACTTCAGCGCCATTTACAACTGGAGCTGGAGCAGGTTGTTGAGCTTGTTGCTCTGGTTGTTGTGTAGATTCCTGCTGTGTAGTATGTACAGGAGCTTTAGTATCAGAAGTATCTTGGCTAGATAAAAAGAATACTGCACCGCCGATTATAACAATTAAGATGATAATAACAAGAAAAATATTTTTTTTGCTATTGGATTTAGTTGGTTGCAAATATGCTTGATTGCTAGCAAAAGAGTCTATTTTAGGAATGTTTTTTTTCTTTAGTTGGTTCAGCAGTTTTTTCAGTTATTTTTTCTTCAACTTTTGGAGGTTGAGCAGGAGAAACAGGTTGTTCTTGAACTTGATTAGTTGGTTCTACTTCTTTTTCAGAGGCAGACGCATTTTTTTCTTTTTTGTATTGCTCAATAAGTTCTAGGCTGTTTAAACCTAAAAATTTACCATATGTTTTGATAAAACCTTTTAAAAATACTTCGCCTGGAAGTTTATTATAATCACCATCTTCAATGGACTTTATATATAATTTACGTATATTAGTACCTTGTTCTACATCTTCTAATGATAATTTCTTTTGTTCACGTGTTTCACGTAATAAATCACCTAACATCATGGTTCTCCTTCTCTAAGTGTAATTTAATTATAAACATTATACAATAAGCTTGTTTATAAATAAAGTTCTTCTTTACGAATATATTGCTGAACTTGTTCTGTAGTTATATATTGTATAGAATATCCTTTTTTTATACGTTGTCTAATATCTGTAGAAGATATTTCAAGTTCAGGTGTCTCTAGAAGTGTTATATTGAAATTTTTAAAATGTTGTTGAATGGTAGTTAAATCTAAAGTATAGCTTGGTCGTTTTGTAGCAATGAATTTGCAACTTGCAAGCAGTTCATCAATTTTATGCCATGTAGGTAAATCATTGATACAATCAGCACCGATAATAAAATAAAAATCAGTATCTTCACCATAGATAGTTTTAAGTGCTTTTATCGTATCTATGGTATATGATGGACCAGAACGTTCCATCTCAATAGAAGATACTTCAAAATGAGGATTGGAGCAAGTTGCAAGTAATGTCATATTAAAACGATGTTTAGCCGAGGTCATTACACTGTGTTTATGAGGGGGATTAGCTGAAGGAATGAAGATAACTTTATCTAGTTTAAATTCATCCCAAACAGCTTCCGCTATCATTAAATGTCCGACGTGAATTGGGTCGAATGTACCACCCATAATACCTATTTTTTTCATGATAAATATCTCCAAACTTTAATAGTTTTAATAGAAAATATATATTAAAATAAGGGAAAAAATTATAGATAAAAATATAAATAAGAAAAAAGCACGACTATAATCTAAAATATCATGATGACCTTTTGGAGTGGAATGATATTGTTTTAATAATTTTAGACAATTAGATAAATATTTAAACATTAACGAATTTGACCTTCACCATAAATTAAATATTTCATGGTAGTTAAAGCTTCTAGTCCCATTGGCCCACGTGCATGGAGTTTTTGTGTACTAATGCCGATTTCTGCACCAAAACCAAATTCATTTCCATCAGTGAAACGTGTAGAAGCATTTACATATACAGCAGAAGCATCTACTAATTTTTGGAATTTCAAAGCGTTATTATAATTAGTTGTGATGATGGCTTCAGAATGACCACTGCCATAAGTATTGATATGAGAAATAGCCTCATCAATATTTTCAACTATTTTTATAGAAATAATTAAATCTCCATATTCAGTAGACCAATCTTCTTTGGTAGCAGTTTTTAATTTAGGGCAAATAGCCAAACATTTTTCACAGCCACGAATTTCAACTTTAGCTTCTGATAATTTTTGACAAATCATAGGAAGATATTCGTTGGCAATTTTTTGGTCAATTAAAACTGTTTCTATAGCGTTGCAGACTGCAGGACGAGAAGTCTTAGCATTGAGAATGATTTTTGTAGCTAATTCTAAATCAGCAAATTCATCAACAAATACATGACAAATACCTACGCCAGTTTCAATTACAGGAACAGAACTATTTTCAACTACACGTTTTATTAAGCCCGCGCCACCGCGTGGAATGATTACATCAACATACTTATTTAAACGCATCATCACATCTACAGCATTATGTTCTGTTATGCTGACAAATTGAATAGCTCCATGAGGAATACCTGCGCTATAAGCAGCTTCAGCTAAGATGGAAGCTAAGATTTTATTTGAATGAATAGCTTCTGAACCGCCACGTAAAATCACAGCATTACCAGATTTTAAGCAAAGACCTATGGCATCAGCTGTAACATTTGGACGAGCTTCATAAACTATGCCAACAAGACCAAGTGGTACACGAATACAGCGAATATCTAAGCCATTAGGACGACGGCAAGACATGATGCCATTACCAACAGGGTCGTTTAAATTAGCAATTTGACGAAGACCATCAGCCATTTGAGCAATTCGTTCTGTAGTCAAAAGCAATCTATCTAGCAAAGAAGCAGATAAGCCTTTTTGGCGACCATTTTCCATATCAATATTATTTTCTTCTAAAATAATTGGAGTTTTTACTTCTAAAGCATGTGCCATAGTAAGTAAAGCTTTATTTTTTTCTAATGAAGATAATGTAGCCAATTTTTGAGAGGCTTTTTTGGCCATCATTGCTTGATTAGTAATGATTTCTTTTATATCTATTTGTACATTTGAACTCATATAATCACCTTTTTTAATTAGACCATAATAACCATATTATCACGATGAACAGCTTCATCAAATATTGGTGAATTGTCCAATAAAATATTTTTAAATTCGTCGGAGTGTAAACCTTTTAATTTTTGTAATGTTTGAGAACTATAATTTACACTGCCACGAGCAATTTCACGACCAGATTGAGATAAAATACGTACAGTATTTCCCTGTTTAAATTCACCTGCTATAGCTAAAATGCCTACAGCTAGTAAACTAGAACCAGAAAGTACAGCTTTTTCACAGCCTTTGTCGACAATGATATCGCCAGCTATTTGTTTGCCAAAAGCAAGCCAAGATTTGCGTTGCTTAAGATGAGTTTCTTTAGCAGGGAAGATAGTGCCTAGTTCTTCACATTTTAATAAACGACGTAAAACATCATGCTCTGAACCAGAAGCGATGACCATTGTACAGCCGGAATTAATAGCTATTTTAGCTGCTTTGATTTTAGTACTCATTCCGCCTGTTCCCATAGATGTACCAGCACCACCAGCCATATTTTCAATTTCAGGAGTGATATGTGGTACTTCATGGAGAAGATTTGCGTTTTTATCTTTGCTTGGATTAGCAGTATATAATCCATCAATATCGGATAAAATTATTAAAGCGTCAGCATCTACTAAAGTTGCAACAGTTGCAGATAAAGTGTCATTATCGCCAATTTTTAATTCATCAACAGCAACAGCATCATTTTCATTGATGATAGGAATTACCCCCATGGATAATAAAGCCATCAAAGCGTTGCGTGAATTTATATATTGAGAATATTGACGAGAATTTTCTTTAGTTAATAAAACTTGAGCTACTATTTGGTCATATTCTGCAAATAATTTTTCATATATATGCATCAATATTCCTTGACCTACAGCAGCCATTGCTTGTTTTTTCGGGAATACTTGCTGGTCGAGTATTTTTCTTCATACGTTCAAGACCTGCACCTACAGCTCCTGAAGAAACGAGAATTATTTCTTTTCCTTGATTAGCTAAATCGGAAAGTTCACGTACTAGATGTTCTATTTCTGAGATATTATTTCCTGTATTATAATTTAAAGTACTAGTGCCGACTTTGATTACAATACGTTTGGCTTTAGTTAATTCTTGACGAGGTAACATAATCTTTACTCATTTCATTATTTATATTTTTATTTGTTAAATTATATTATTTAGGAAGTTCGATTTTTGGTTTTTTGAAATTGCGACGCCATAAAAGACCGTTACGACCAATGACTTGAACTAAATCACAATTAGTGCGTTCTGCTAAAGTAGTGATAGCAACTTCAATATCTTCTGGGCAGTTTTGAAGAACACGAACCTTGATGAGTTCACGTTTTTCAATAGCTTCATCAGCACTGTTTACAACAGCAGGAGTGATGCCTTCTTTGCCGATTGGAACGATTGGCTCTAATGTCATACCTAAAGAGCGTAAAAATCTTTTTTGTTTACCTGTGAGTGTGTTTTTTATCAATGAAAAATCCTCCTATAAATAAGTTTTAAAATTAAATAATTTTTTAGTGGGTATAATTAAGTTTTTACCTAATTAAAATACCCACTAAAATAAAAATTCTTTATGTGATTTGCTAACTTAGAAATTTAAATTAAAACAATAGCGATATATTATTGTCTATATTCAAATTCCATTTCACCGATATATACAGTATCGCCTTCTTTAATACCTTTAGCGCGAAGTTTTTCATCAATACCTTTTAATCTCCAAATATATTGAAAACGACGAATTGCTTCATCATTGCCAAAGTTAGTCATGGCAACGAGTTTTTCTAAAGATTTACCAGAAACGATAAAGCCTTGACCTGTCATATCACGTTTGATAGTGATATCATCAGCGTCATCTTCTTGAGCATTGTAAATTTTTTCTGCATTATCCTCTTCATCTACTTCTTCAACATAATCTTGAAGCATTTGATATACATAACGCATTAAATCTTGAAGACCTTCTTTAGTTGCTGCAGATACAGGGAAAACTTTTAAGCCTTCTTTTTCAGCCATTTCTTGAATTCTAGCTAAGTTTTCACTAGATTGTGGTAAATCAAGTTTATTAGCTGCGATTACTTGACTGCGTTTAGCAAGTTTTGGGCTGTATAAAGATAATTCTTTATTTATTTTGTAGAAGTCTTCTACAGGGTCGCGTCCTTCAATGCCAGAAGCATCTAAAACGTGAATGATAACTTTTGTGCGTTCAATATGACGTAAGAAATCATGACCAAGACCAACGCCTTCAGAAGCTCCTTCGATAAGACCTGGAATATCAGCCATGACAAAGTTTTGAGCATCTCCTAGACTTACTACACCTAAAACTGGAGTTATAGTAGTGAAGTGATAATCAGCAATTTCAGGGCGAGCTGCTGATACACTTGCGATGATACTAGATTTACCAACACTTGGATAGCCTACTAAGCCGACATCAGCTAATAATTTTAATTCTAAAAGAAGTGTTCTACCTTCACCAGGTTCACCGAGTTCAGCAAATGTAGGAGCACGATTAGCACTAGTGGCGAATTTAGCATTTCCACGACCACCGCGACCGCCTTTAGCAACGATTGCTTCATCACCTTCATTTACGAGGTCAGCTAAAACTTCACCTGTTTCAGCATCTTTTACTAAAGTACCAGCTGGCACTTTGATAATGCATTGAGGTGCATTTTTACCATATTGATTTTTTATATCACCATTGCCACCGTTTTTACCAACGAATTTGCGATGATAACGGAAATCTAAAAGTGTATTCATATTGCGGTCAACTTTTAAAATGACGTCAGCACCACGACCGCCATCACCGCCACTTGGTCCACCTTTAGGTATGAATTTTTCACGGCGAAAAGCAGATTTTCCGTGTCCACCATCGCCTGCTTTTACAATAATTTTTGTTCTGTCAATAAATTGCATTTTTTCCTACCTTATTAAAATAAAATTAATATTAAATTACCAAAAAATATTCTATGGCACTAAACATACCAAAAAAATAATAATTTGTAAAGAGTATAGCAAATTTGTAGTATAATATAAATAGGATAGGTTTTGCAAGTATAATTGATAGATATTTCATTGATGTATATAATTCTTTATGCTAAAATATATATTTGTGAATTATGGACTTTATCATAAAAAGTTATAAAAAAGGAGAGTTTCTCTTGGAGTTTCGTAAAGCAGATATATTAGGAGTGAGAGTCGCAGCTTTGACCATGGGTGAAGCTGTGAAAACAGCTGAAGCTTTTATGGACAGTGAAAAACCGCATTTGATAGCAACTGCTAATGCAGAGATGATTATGCGAGCAACACATGATACTGAATTGAAAGAAATTTTAAACACTGCTGATTTAGTAGTTCCCGATGGTGCAGGTACAGTTTGGGCTTCTAATTATTTAGGAGTGCAAATGCCAGAGAGGGTAGCAGGTTTTGATTTAGTACAAGCTTTATTTGCTAATGCTCCTGCGAAAAAAAGACGTATATTTTTCTTTGGTTCTGCTCCAGGTGTAGCAGAAAAGGCAAAAGCAAAAGCAGAAAAAGATTATCCAGGTATTCAAATAGTAGGAACACGAGATGGATTTTTTACAGCTGAAGATGAGGCTGAAATAATTGCTCAGATAAAAGAAGCTAAGCCAGATTTATTATTGGCAGCTTTGGGCGTGCCAAAACAAGAAAAATGGCTAAAGGCGCATATGCAGGAATTGAATTGTCCACTATGCATAGGCGTAGGTGGTACATTTGATGTTATGGCAGGTGTTATGAAAAGAGCACCACTTTGGATGCAAAAGCCAAATTAGAATGGTTATTT
>ENA-OQHF01001123-OQHF01001123.1-human-gut-metagenome-genome-assembly--contig:-NODE-1123-length-15092-cov-2.689208_pt1 | contig 15092 bp, 13 predicted proteins | sample MGYA00242559_ERZ504709 | MGnify/ENA primary metagenome ERZ504709 (study PRJEB26092, sample SAMD00036203) | human gut metagenome | host: Homo sapiens | study: EMG produced TPA metagenomics assembly of... | reverse complement strand
CGCGCCGCTGCTGCTGTAACGGCCTCTGATGCCGAAACCCTGCAGGCCGAACTGGATGCCTTGCTTGCCGTGCAGCAGGCGGGCGGCACACTGACTGCCCCCAGTGATGGCACCCTTGTGTCGCTGGATCTCGTGGTTGGGCAGCCCTCCCCTGCCGTGGGCGGCCAGCTGGCTGCAGATGCCGATTTTACCGCCGAAATTCCTTTGGAAGAATCTCAAGCCAACCTTGTTTCAGTTGGCACTGTACTGCACCTGAGCCAGAGCCGCGCAAGCTGTGATGCCGCCGTGCAGAGCCTTTCGGCCCCGGATGAAAACGGCACCGTTACAGCAAAATGCACCTTGTCCAAAGGGGCATGGTGTGCCGGTGCTGCCAACGCATCGGCCACGGTGCAGGGTGAAAAGCGGCCCTGTGTGCTGCCGGCCAGCGCGGTACATAAAGATAATACCGGCTGCTATGTGCTGGCTATCGAACAAAAAGCCACAATCTTGGGTCAGCAGAATATCGTAGTATCGCTGCCTGTCACGGTGGTGGAAACGGGCGATACCACCGCCGCCGTCAGTGGTGCGCTGGACGCCGATACACAGGTCATTGTCAGCAGTACGCGGGCCGTGCAAGCCGGGGACCGGGTGAAGATCCATGATGCATCGTAAAAGAGGTTGGGCGGTTGCGGCAGTATTGCTGGTAGTTTTGCAGCTGCTTTTGCAGACCCGCGCAGCGCATATTGTACAGCAGAACCCAACCGTGACGGTGACCCTGTCTTCCCCGCTTACAGCCGGGCAGCTTGCCGCTGCACGGGAATGGGAAAAAAGTAATGCCAACACTCAAGCCGTTACTGCCAGCTTTTGGAGCGAGAAAGCAGCAGCGGTCTCGGCAGATTCTGACCGCACAGCGGAAGATGTGACCTGTATCGGCTTTGACGGTACAGCGCAGGACTGTCTGCCTGTGGAATATCTTCAGGGCACAGCACCCGGTGTCGTAGGACAGCAGTGCGCGATTTCTTCGACGCTGGCGTGGACACTGTTTGGCAGCTATGATATTATGGGCTTGACTGTTGCACTGGACCGTACCGAGTATTTCATTTCCGGCGTGTTTAAAAGTAAAAGCAAAACGCTTCTTTATCCGGCGCAAAGCGGCTTTACCCACGCGGCGCTGCGGGGTCTTTCGCCCGACACCCCCAAAACGGACGCCGAACAGTGGGCCGCAGCAACCGGTGCCGGAAAGATCACCGCCATCACTTACGGCCCCCAAAAGGCATGGCTGGCTCAAGCAGCGTGTGCCCTGCCTGCCCTGATTGTCGGACTGGCTTTGGTCGTGCTGTTGCTGCGCTTTATTTGTGCCCTGCCCGGTGTCTTGCACGGGGCAGCCCTGTTTGCTTTAGCACTGGCATTTGCGTGGGCGGTACCCCATTTTCTGCAAACCCTGCCCGGCTGGCTTATCCCCGGCCGCTGGAGTGATTTCAGCTTTTGGCCCACTTTATGGACGAAAATTATGGATACTTGCAATGGAAATATGAAGTAATTTAAAATTTGCAAGCAGAATAAGCCACAGATTGATGATGAAGAAACTTGCTTTCGATATATATTTCGCTGAGGATGTCTATAGAAATCGTTGGGAAAGTTGGACAAACTCTTTGGGATATTTTTGCATGAACATGACAATTAAATGCACAAGCATTTTTGGAATTGAACATAATGAACGGGTTTATATAGGAAAACAGCAAGATGCTAAAGCAAGGGTCATATACCGGGAATAGTGGTACTCTATTGCGTTTTATTTTACATTCTTTGACCACCATTTGACTACTACTGTGCAGACGCACCGTAAAACACCGAAAAGCCCGTTGTGACAACCACCAACAGGCGTTTTCTTGCTTTGGACGCAACTGTGCAGAACCAACAAAATTCACGCTTCAACGTTGGTCTGTACGGGCTTGTCGTAGTTCTCCGACTGAACACCTATTTTCAACTGCGCTACTTTATATTTTGCACAACTAAAATCGCCGTATTATCGTTTGTATTTTTGGGCGTGCCGTTCGATTTTTTCATCTCTCTTGAGGGTCGTTTTTTGCGATGTGGAACTACGACTCTTGAGCGATGCTCAACTCAGCTAAACTTATTCTAAATATATCTTGCGCAAGCCTTGCTTTTTGTATAAGATAAAAATATACAAATATTATCTGCACATCTAGGATACGTTTGGAGGGCTGTACATGAATGACGCCACAGAAATCTACATCTTAAAAAAACGCATTGCCTATCTGGAAAGTATTCTCTCAGCCCACAATATTTCCTTTGATGCTCCGGATGTTCCCAGTAATCAAAGTATAATTGTCCCGATTTCTGCAGTCATCAGCCCAACCCATGCCCGTTTCTTCTATTCCCTATTCCACGGGCGCAGTGACGTCTACGCCAAACGTGCGGTGATGAAAAACGGAAAAGCCGGGTATTTTCCTGTCTGTGAAAATCTGTGGCGATACGGCGTCTGCCCAAAAGCAGACCGTCAAAAGGTCAAGTGTGCGTCTTGTCCCAATCGCAGCTGGGCGCCGCTGAATCAACGCGCATTGATGGCGCATCTGACCGGAGAAAAATCCGATGGCAGCGACGTGATCGGCATCTATCCTCTGCTGCCGGATGACACCTGCCGGTTCCTCGTTTTTGATTTTGATGACCATGAAGCATCCCCCCGGCACGGTGTGGCAGGAGGATGTGGATGCTTTGCGCCAAATTTGCAGCCACGAACCCAGTGTGCCTTGCTACGTAGAACGTTCCCGTTCCGGCAGCGGCGCACATGTCTGGCTGTTTTTTGATGCACCGATTCCCGCCGAGCTGGTTCGCAGATTCGGATCAGCGCTGCTTACTAAGGGCGCGGAATCCGTCAATTTAAAAGACTTCAAAACCTATGACCGTATGCTGCCTGCACAGGAGCATTTGCCCGAGGGTGGTCTTGGCAACCTGATTGCGCTGCCGCTACAGGGGCAGGCGCTTCGGCAGGGCAATAGTGCATTTGTGGATGAAAGCCGGAACGCCTATCCCGATCAGTGGGAATATCTGAAATCCGTACAGCGGATCAGCAAGGAATTTGTAGAGAGAAAAACAGTACTATGGAGTGCGGATGGTGAATTAGGTACACTTTCTAAAACAGAAGATATAGAAGATACTGAAAAGCCGTGGGAAAAATCATCTCAGGCGTTCCATTCGGAGGATGCCGGACAGCCACTTTCTATAACGCTTGCCAACGGCATTTACATAGACACAGCAGGCTTAAAGCCTCGTCTGCAAAATGCGTTACGGCGGCTGGCGGCATACAGCAATCCAGAGTTTTACAAAAAGAAAGCGCTGGGATTTTCCACTCGCAATATTCCCCGCATCGTTTTCTGCGGTGAGGATGTCGGCAGCTATATTCATTTGCCACGCGGTTGTGCAGAAAAGTTGACCGCGCAATTGGACTCTGTTGGAATTCCCTACACAGTAAGTGACGAACGCCAGACAGGTCGCGAAATCAAGGTGGATTTCAAAGGCACTCTATACTCCCGACAGGCGGACGCCGCCGCGAAAATATTGGAACATGATATCGGCGTGCTCTGCGCCGCAACTGCCTTTGGTAAGACCGCTGTTGGTGCGTATCTGATAGCACAGCGCAAGGTCAACACGTTGGTTTTGGTTCACAACTCCGAGATTATGAAAAACTGGGTGGAAGATTTTGAAAAGTTCCTTCAAATCGACGAGGATCTGCCGGAGTACATCACCCCAAAAGGGCGGCGCAAAAAACGTAAAAGCGTCATCGGCACACTGTCCGGCGGACGCAATACGCTGGGCGGGATATTGGATGTTGCCATGATCACGTCCCTTGGGCAGAGCGACGACGTAAACCCGCTTATCAAGAATTACGGCATGGTCATCATGGACGAGTGCCACCACGCCGGGGCTGCTATTGCTGAAGATGTGTTGAACGCCGTTAATGCAAAATACGTTTACGGGCTGACTGCTACGCCCAAGCGCGACGACGGGCAGGAGCAAAAAATCTTTATGCAGTTTGGTCCCATCCGCTACCGCTATACAGCCAAAGACCGCGCGGTTGCGCAAAATGTACGGCATTTTGTCTACCCGCGTTTTACGCGCTTGTTCGCGCCAAACGCAAACAAACTCAGCTACAATCAAGCCCGCCGTGCCGTGGTGGGTAGCGCGGTACGCAATGAGCTGATTCTGACCGATGTGGTTTCTTGTCTGCAAGCCGGCCGCACACCCTTGGTGCTGACCAAAGAGAAAGAACATGCGGCGTTTTTGTACGCACAGCTGAAACCTAAAGCCGACCATACTTTTCTTTTGCAGGGCGGCAGCAGCGCCAGACAAAAAGAAGATCTGCGCGCCGAAATGCGGGCAGTTCCTCCAAACGAAAGTGTTGTGCCGGTGGCCATCGGGCAGTACATTGGCGAGGGATTCAACTTTCCGCGGCTGGACACGATGATGTTGACGATGCCCATTTCGTGGCAAGGCAACGTGGAGCAATATGCGGGTCGTTTACACCGCGATTACGAGGGTAAGCGAGATGTTATCATCTATGACTATGTAGATGCGCACATTCGTGTGCTGGAGTCCATGTATTACAAGCGATTGTGCACCTATAGGCGTATAGGATATGAAATTCTTGCTGCTCCTAACGAGGAAAAGCAGACTGTCAACGCAATTTTTGACAGCGAAAGCTATCTGCCTGTTTATGAAAAAGACTTGAGCAGGCACGAAAGAGCATCTATATTGCAAGCCCCGGATTGAGCAAAAACAAGCCCGGCGATTGATTGCGCTGGTAGAGGAGCAGCAGTCTGCCGGGGTGATTGTGACTGTCATAACGCAACCTGCCGAGAGTTACCCCCAGACTCGCGTAGAGCCAACCAAAGCGCTGCAAACTGCACTGACGGCGGCGGGGATTTTCGTTGTGCCACAACCCGACCTGCACACCCATTTTGCAGTTATTGATCAGGAGATTGTGTGGTACGGCAGTACCAACCTACTATCACGCGATAAAGAAGATGACGGTCTGATGCGTATTGGCAGCAGAGATGTGGCGCTCGAGTTGTTGGAGGAAATAGGTCGATAGTTTGGCAAACAGGATTTACACCGTTGACTTTTTCACGGTATCGTGATATAGTGATAGTAAGGAGATGATCGACATGCCAGTATTATCAAGATTCTATGGAATTATCATTCGTATGTATTTCCTGCAGAGTGAACACAATCCGCCGCATATTCACGCCATCTATAACGATGATGTTGCAGCCATTGACTACATGACAGGTGAAGTTCTTGAAGGCTATCTCCCTCCGAAAGCGCTGGCTATGGTGCGCGAATGGATTGCGTTGCATAAGGATACTTTGCAGGAAATCTGGGAAACGCAAGAGTTTAAGAAAATTCCGCCACTGGAGTAAGGAGGTTTCTTCTATGTTCCATAAGGTTAAAAGTGTATCACCTCTCCCCAATTATAAACTGAGCGTTGGATTTAGTGAGGGCATTGTAAAATTATATGACATAAAGCCTCTGTTTGAAAAGATTCCTGCGTTCACCTATCTGAAAGAGCACCCCGAAGAGTTTGCCTGTGTCAGCGTTGATGTCGGCGGCTACGGCATTATCTGGGGCGATGAATTGGACTTGTCCTGTGATGAATTATGGGAGCATGGTGAGCAGGTCAATACACCTTTTGATGGATTGATGTCTTTTGGGGATGCAAGCGAATTGTGGGGGCTGAGTGAAAGCACCTTGCGAAAAGCCGTCTCTTACGGAAAACTTGTGAACGGCGTAGATGTCTGTAAGTTCGGAAAGCAGTGGGTTGTATCAAAAGCAGCTATGAAAAGAGCTTATGGTGAGACTAAGAGGTAATGATCCTTTTCCATCTGTTTGAAAAATTGACCACCATTTGACCACTACTATGCAACGATACCGGAAAAGCCTGTTGTGATAACCGACAACAGGCTTTTTCCTGTTTTGGCGGCAAATGTGCAGAACCAATAAAGTTCACGTTTCATCGTCAGTCTATACCGCCTTGTCGTAGTTCTTCCGACCGGAAGGCCATGAGGTTCGAAATCCTCCCGGTCGCACCAAAAAATCACCTTGCAATGTACTTTGCAAGGGATTTTTTGTTTACTCTATTTCCGCTTTAAATCAGCTTCAGCAGCATATCATCGGTTGCGTCTGTGTACTGCCCCTGCTTAATTTTCTTGTTTCGCAGCTGATTTACGGCTGTTCTTGCAAGGCAGATTTCCTCGCTGGTGAAAACTGTTTTTTTACCGGCTGAGAGAGAATCCACTTTGAGTATCAAATATCCAGTTTCACGCCAATCTGTGTTCATGGCTCTTTGTAGGTAGTAATAATCGCCCAAAGCAGTTATCAGGATAATCTTGTTGGCGTGGGTCAGTTTAATTTTCTTTCCGTTCCTCATAGTCCAATCACCTTTCCGAGTTTTTGCTGTGCCTCGCGTTTGTTCTTGTCAAACGCATGGGCATAAATATCCAGCGTAGTGCTGGCCTGTGCGTGGCCCAATAGACTAGCCACCGTGCGGACGTCAACCCCCTGCGCAATCAGCAGGCTGGCATTCGTATGCCGTAAGCTATGCACATTCAAATCCAGCGGCAAGTTGTTTGCTTTCAAAATCAGCTTAAAGCGATAGGTAAATGTGCAGGGATTCATCGGCTTTCCATTAGGCTGACGGAACAGGTAGTCATCTTCAGCTACGGTTTCGTTCGCGGTTTGCTGCCTATCCCACTCACACTCTTTCCGCCACGCTTTCAATAGCAGGCACATTTCTTTGCTCAAATACACCATGCGGTCACCGCTGGTCGTCTTAGGGTCTTTCGTGATGGACTCTTGGTGGCTAAGTTTGACCACACCCCGCTGTACATGGATTGTACGCTTGCGCCAGTTGATGTCACTCCACTTTAATCCACAGGCTTCCCCGCGCCGCAAACCAGTTGCCAGTACCAGCTTGAAATAGGTTTCGTATTTCATGCTCTGACCCTCAAAAGCTGTAATCAACTTTTTTACGGTTTCCTCATCGGCTACGGGGCGTTCTTTCTTTTTTCCTTTGGGCTTATAGCACCGCCATGCGGGATTGTGGGTCAAATAGCCCTCGTCCACAGCCGCCGATAGGATGCCGCACAGCGTGTTGTGCAAGCCTTCGACCGACTTCTCGGATAGATTTCCTCTGCCGTCCAAACGCGGGCTGTGCCGCATTTCTTCGTAAAAATCTCGGATGACTTCCTTGCGCAAATCCGTCAGCTTGTAGTTGCCCAGTGCTGGTAAAATCCTGCAGATGTCCTGTTCATCGCGTCGGAATGTAGAGTCCGCCAGCTTCTTCGGTCCAACATCAGCCGCCCAATGCTCAATGTACTTTGCCAGTGTAATGCTGCGGTTGATGGGTTCCGGCGTATGCTGTACCTCTCGTTCAAATAGAATTGCCTGCTCCTTTACCCACTTTTCAGCTTGCTTCGGTGTATATTCCTTAGGTGGCTTGACGGTTTTCTGCACAGATTTCAGTCTATTGCCTTCGTAGTCATACCCACAGGATACCACGATCAAATAGCTATTACTGCCGCGTTTTCTGATAGATGCCATTGTTTTCAACGCTCCTTTGTATGTTTTATTGACCTGCGGTACTACAAAGCATACCGACAACTGCGACAGAAAGCTATCACCACACCCAACAATCTTTCACCCCAAAATCTACCCATTACTGACAAAAACGGCACTGCCATCTCTGACGGTGCCGTCACCTGTTCATATTTTGCTCACTTTTTTTCAAATGGTGATATACTTTAATTATCTTACTAACTTCTAGGAGGAATGTTAATGTTTTTATCATCCTTTTGGACGGATAACATTTTCTATGGCCTTTCGAATGTTCCTACATATGGAGCGCTTTGGTTTACGACATTTCTTATCACATATGAAATTGTATTTTTCACCCAAACGCATGATTCACAACTTCATTCATCCCCAAAAGACACCTTAGTTAGGGAAATTGTTTATGCAAAAAAGTCAAATTCTTGTCAGACTATTTTTGCTCCTTATTTAAAAAGAATCCTCTCTTCCCCGTTTTCTTTTTGGCTCCACTGGTCTTGCCCTTGCAATTTGTTCTTGGCTCAAATGAAGTCATTCGTACTCTTGCACGTACCATCTTGTCATTTAGTACATTCGGGTGCATCCTTCTAACTGCCGCAACCATTTTTGCCAGCACATTTTCTAACGGTAAAGGCACCTACCTTGCACTCGTTTCGCGCTTGAGCTCCGTGTGGATTCTTTTGACACTCTTTTCCGCATTTTTAAGCGGTTGGCTGTGTCTCCGCAACTTAACAGGACTTGCTTTCAATTTAATCTGGAATTTCTTACTTTGTACCGCCGTTTTTTCTCACTGGAATTTTCAACCCAATTCAGAACCTATTTCAAGCCCTTCAAATCCATACCTTCCTACGGAAAGTTACGACTTACTATTTGGAACGCGAAAAGCGCAGGCAGATCAATTAGTCGCAAAGCTAGAAGATTCTAAACTAAGTGGTTATTCTATATGCATAGGTGGAGAGTGGGGATCAGGAAAAACCTCATTTATTAATGGTGTCATCGAGAAACTTAATCATAACTGTCCAGGGGATAAAGTTATTTGGATTAGAACTCTAGAGATAGATTCTATCGATGAACTATTACAATATATCTTCAATAGTATTCGTGCAGAACTAAAACGGCGAAGAGTCTATGTGGGAATCGCTAGCGAATATCAGCAGTTTATTCAATCTGCGATGAGCGCCTTGACCGGAAAAGAAATCGGGACATTACTTGGATCAAAGTTTATGTTTCCTCCATCTGATTATCGAAAAAGATTGGCAGCTCTTGATGAATTACTATGCAGTTCTATGGGGAAGGACAAGTTCTTAATCGTTGTAGACGATATCGAAAGGTGTAGTGCTACCAAACTTCAATCTTTTTTGTTTATAGTTCATGAAGTTGCAACGCTAAAATGTTGCGTATCTATTTTTCTAGCAGATCGTAACCAATTGATAGAGAATTTTCCCGGAAAAAAAGATGTATTCCTTGAAAAATTTTTCAGTTATACTATCGAAGTTGATGATGTTTCTCCTCTGGAAATCATGACTGCAAAAGAGTCAGAACTTTCCAGTTCTCTTCAAATATATCCAACCGTACCAATGCCCTCTGAAACATATAAAAGAGCCATTGAATCATTTAAGGACGAGATTGCTAAAGTAGAAAATCAACTCAAGAATCATTCCAGAGACAAAGCAGATGAAAATTTCAACAAAAGTAAACTTACCGAATTACTCAATTTGCAACAACTTCTGGAAGATACCTTTCGGCAACCACGCACAGTTGTACGTTTTTACGAATACATCAAACAATATAGTCAACAATTTCAAATTCACTGTCTTCAAAGTTCCAATTGTAATGCCGATAAAAATAGAAATATCCTGCAAAACATCCATTTTCCCGAAATTTTATGGCTTATATCGCTTATTGAAGTTCTTATACCTACTGACGAAGCCGAACTAAAACGAAAAGGTTTCCTCGCCTATCTTTCTTCTTGTCAAAATGAGGCAACTGATTCTCAACAACTTCTTTATAAACTATATCAGATGCTCATCACAAAGGGGCCTCTTTCCCCTGTTTCGTATCAACTAAAGCAATCCGCAGCGGTGTTGCAACAAGTAATATGGTGTCCATGCAAAGGGAAACAGTATTCTCTGCATGAATATGAATCGGAAATTGAAGAATTAATGTCCGATTACTGAATCCCCATGACCAAGATAGCCTCTCTTATGACGATTTTCAAAATTAGTTACCATGTGGTAAGCAAGGGCAATAGCAGCAATGACATCCAACAGTGGAAAGAAGTTTGGCGCACATTGCTTACTTGCGCAGCGAATCACGATCAAGCTACAGAAGATGACTCCGTTTTTCCTCAAAATGTTCTTTCAACGTGATATACAAGATATTTGGGGCATCAAAGGAATTTGGATGAAAGATTTATATGAGGTATACTGCAAATCACCAAATGTGCATTCTATTCCTTTCAAAGTTTCACCAGATGAATTCCAATGGTTTATATCCGTTTACTGCGCGCACCAGTTAGCCGTTTTTGAGCCCCTTTTATGGGTATTGATTCCCAATGGGGATCATGATATTCTTTCAAGTGAAAGAGAGTCCTTTCTAAATGCTCATAGCACAATATCTGAAATGACCGAGGATTATCTACAGAAACTTCTTTCGTATGGCAACCCCCTTTGGACAGATATAACTCTCACTGGCGATTTTGTTTATGATTTACACAATTTTTCTGAAGCGTTAAGATTGACGTTAGATGATCATAAATTGTTACACCGACCAGATATTGAGGAATATATGTGCCGCGTAAATCTAATCTGCGAGGATATTGAATTTTTTGAAAAAGTTTGTTCTTTCTTTATCTCAACCACTAAAAAAACATACAGCCATATATTCCTAATAGTTCTGATGAAACCACTATAAAGGGCTTGGTCGAACAATTAGAATCTTCAATTATGACAAAGGATATTATGTATGTGCAGAAAGAAGTCAAGAAATTGAATAATTTACTTTCCGATCAGAATAAAGTTCTCTCTGAAGATGACGCTATTAGATTGCAAAATACGCTAGATAAAGCCTATTTTCTTAAAAAAGAAAATAGTGAAGTTGCAACAGAGTACTTCATCTCTGTCCGTTCATGGATTGCTCGATGCCAGAATAGAGCAGATATATCAAAAGCAACACCTCACACTTCTTAATTAACATCGTCACCTTTTTCTTTTCAGTGACGGTGACACGGACATTGATTCCGACACTGCGTTTTCTCATGCGCCAGCAGCCTCACAGGGGTTCGGGGCTGGCCCCGTAGGCTTTTCGGCGGGTTGCCCTGTGGCAACACTTCGCCCATGCTTGCTTCCCTCAAGCGACCTTAATGACGATGCTGACGATGATGACGATGTTTGTGGGATACCCCAGTGGAACAACTCCGATATATCAATATCATCGTCATCACCGTCATCATCGTCATGGAAAAACTCAAACAAACGTTTTTGTTCAGTGCGGGTGTACTTGTATTCGATACCACGAGGGCTGAACACATCGCGGGCATAATGCGCCATCTTCCGGGTGAACTGGTTAGGCTTCACATCAGAAATATTCGCTGCAACAAGCAATTCCGTAGCTGTGCCCTGCCATTTTCCAACCGAGTCAATGTAGTCTGCAACTTTCCAAAGGTAGTCAGGAATAGCTTTCAACGCCTGCTGTTCTGCGGTTTCTTCCTCATCCAACGTCCAGACGCAGTTTTCTTCCCGGATATGCAGCATTTTCTCGTCCATATCCCGTCCAATTACACGAACTGTCGCTGTTTTACTCATGCGCTGACGATGCATGAGCCATGTCGTATCCGCCACGCCCATAATGCCCGTTGAACCGGAAATTTGATCGTAGGGGTCTGACGATGATTGTTTACGCAAATGATGCACCAGCAGGATGCAAATGCCGTACTTGTCGGCAAGTTCCTTTAATGCACCAATATCCTTATAGTCATTGGCATACATACTACCATTCCGGTCTCCTTTTCGTACCTTTTGCAAGGTGTCTATGACGATGAGGCTAATATCAGGGTAAGTATGGATGAAACTGACGATTTGTTCTTCCAATCCCTGCCCAATTCCGTGGCTTTCCGTCTGCAAAATGAGCCGTTCCGGGTCTTCTTCTGCATCGACAAGCTGGTAAAGACGCTCTTGCAGACGACCCAGTGTATCTTCCAGCGAGAAATAAAGCACGGTTCTCGGTTCTATTTCACGCCCCCACACAGATTTTCCCTGCGAAATCTGCAAGCAGAGCCACAGTGTCAGCCAGCTTTTGCCCGCCTTGCTGGGACCGGCAAAAATTGCCAGCCCTGCAGGAAGTAAGCCGGGGATAATCCATTTTACGGGCGGTATCGGTGTTGCAAGCAGCGCGTCGGCGGTAATGGTTTTCGGTAATCTTGCGGTAGTCATTCACATCATCCTTTCTTGTTTGGTATACATCTATTATCTCATACTATCGTCTTTTTGTGTGTAGTAAGTTTTACTCTCTAGTGTTAAGTTGTACGGTTCATGCCGCCACACAGCCCCACAAACGCGCCAAACGGCGGTTTTGCGGGTGATGTCGTGTCCGTGTGCGACGCGGAGTATCTGCCCCACACGGGGCGGATTTGGGCGAGATGTGGGAGTGAATCAGATTTGATTCACTTTTTCGATTTTGTACTCAAATAGTGAATCAGTTCTGATTCACTTCGGCGGTCCGCGTGCGTATTTCACACAATCTCTCAGAATTGGTCTAATCATAAGTTCACTACCTTTCCGTGCTGTATCGTTATTCTGTGTAACCCTCTTGAATACACTTTCCGGGGGAGAAAAAAGAGCCCGGAGAACCTTACCGATTTGGAGACGCCGCGGCTCTTATATATTATCTCTGTTCTATCCGGGCGTAAGGGTACACTTTCCCCGCAAATCTTGATGTAAACTCAATAAAAATCAAATAATACGCATACTGGCGTCAATCAAACGGTTATGTAAATAATAAAAGAAACCGTGTACATCAAAATAAATGCTGAAGAAAAATGTCTAATTTGCCGCTCGCCCCCAGACATGGGAACATAACAGGCAAGCCGCTGGCAACGACCGTACACTGACTCTGCAAGAATCTTACTGATTACAACCCCTGCGCGGTCACCCCATCTGAAGCTGTGGGGCATCTGGAGTATCATTATGTCCTCTCCCTGCTGTGGGTTAAGGGTCTGCCTTGACCTTGCTGTGCGCCCCACCGAGAGAGTAAAGTACCTGTTATGCTGTGTATTCAGTTGTAAAGGTGCTGGTACAGAATAAATCTGTAAGTTTAATATACGCCGACAATTAGCAGTCTGTCAATGGCAAGTGCTAATTGTTTACACAGCATTCACAATTCAAGGCGCCAGTCCGCCTATGATGGATTTCATCAGCAAGGCTCGCTCATCATCTAAAACGCTGCACACATCCATTAGCAGTTCCCGCTGGTGTACTGTCAGCCATCGCTGTTGCAGTCGGCTCGAATCCAGAATGAACACGCCGCCACCTGCGCCCATCCTTGTATAGATTGAATATTTCAATTCCAGTACCCGAATATCGTTGCGGTTGGTATGGAAACTTGCATCGAACTCAAAAGCACGGTTTCCAACTATATCATTGTGCCGCTCATAAATGGTTGCAATCAATACCCTGCGGCGCTCATATAATGAGATTTTTTCTCAGTTATCGTTGTGATGATGTCCCCCGCTGCAAATAGCAAATTCTATCGTTTAAACGTATGATTTCTGGCAGCGCAGCCGTCGGAGCATCTCTTAAGCTATAAGCTGGGAATTGTGCGATGTTGCCTTACTATGCCCTCACAAACTGTTAAAAAGAGAACACACATGATAATCGCTTTCAGGAGCTTCTCCATATAATTTGTCGCGCCTGCTAAATCTACTGATACAACGTTATTTTTGCCGTCAAACCAGTGTGTCCTTGGGAAGATACAGTTGCGATTCGCACTGTATTGGGTAAATCACATTCAATCAGCTTACCGTCATTCGATTCAGATAAATTTCTTCTGCCGCAAAACCCTTGACTTTTTGCCGATGTGCAGTATACTTTTATATAGTTAGTTGTGCATAACCGTCCAAACGCTTTGTGCTGCGGGAGCCTCTCTCAGAATCTCCGAAAGCACCGAAACTTCTTGACAGAGTTAGCAGCAGGGCGTATTATTTGGGCAGACTAGCCGCTGAGCAGCGGCTTTTTGCAGCACCATAAGTTAGCTTTATCTAACCCTTGGCGTTGTCCTGCCCGAAGAAATGTGTTCTTTCTTACAGGCAGAAACTAAAAGCAGAAGGAGCGTATCACGATGAAGATTTACCCATTTGGTGCAAAGGATGCCCCGGTGCTGTTGCTGCTGCCGGGCACCTGTTGCCATTGGAAAAGCAATTTTGGTGCGGTGATTCCACTTCTGGCAGACAGTTTCCGGGTACTGTGTGTCAGCTACGATGGCTTTGACGAAACCGAGCAGACCGAATTTCCCACCATGCTGGAGGAGACTCAAAAGATTGAAGCCTACCTCAAGACCCACTGTGGTGGTCACATCCGGGCAGCCTACGGCTGCTCTCTGGGCGGCTCCTTCGTAGGGTTGCTGGCGGCACGGCGGAACATCCGCATAGACTACGGCATTCTGGGAAGCTCCGATTTGGATCAGGCGTCGCCGTTGGCGGCAATCTTACAGACAAATCTTCTGCTGCCGCTGATCTACCCCGTGGTTCGTGACGGAAAGTTCAAGGCAAAATTTCTCCAAAAGCGTCTGGACAAGCGTGCCAAGGAGTCGGAGGATTATGTCAAAGCCTTTCTGAAAATGTTCGGCGATGCCCGCCCCTATGTGACCATGCAGAGCTGTAAAAACCAGTTTTATTCCGATCTTATCACCCCGCTGCCGGATAAAATCCATATACTCGGCACCGAGATCCATATCTTCTACGCTTTGAAGATGGGCAAAAAATATCGCGCCCGCTATCAGCGGCATTTTGCGCATCCTGTTCTTCATGAGCAAAACCTGCAACACGAGGAGCTGCTGGCCTGCCACCCGGGGCAGTGGGCGCAGCTTGTGAAAAGCATTGCATTGTGAACGGTAAACAGAAAGAGGGTAAAGTTATGTCCTTTTTTGAAAACACCCGCAAACCTGTAGGTCTTGGCGGGAAGATCATGGTTGCCATGATGAACTTTGGGCACAGTGCAATGGCAGCGTGGGGATTGCATTTTTTGGCAGCCTGCCCCGGATGCCATGGTGCTGGACTGCGGCTGCGGCGGTGGAGCGAACATCAAAACGCTGCTGAAGCGGTGTCCCAAGGGCAAGGTGCAGGGCATCGACTATTCGGCAGTCAGTGTAGAAAAAGCGCGAAAGGTCAATGTAGGTGCCATTGCAGCAGGGGCAAGTGTACTGTGCAGCAGGCAAGTGTAGCAGAGTTACCGTTTGAAGCGGAGCAATTTTGATGTAGTGACCGCATTTGAAAC
>ENA-OQHF01001120-OQHF01001120.1-human-gut-metagenome-genome-assembly--contig:-NODE-1120-length-15102-cov-4.539967_pt1 | contig 15102 bp, 12 predicted proteins | sample MGYA00242559_ERZ504709 | MGnify/ENA primary metagenome ERZ504709 (study PRJEB26092, sample SAMD00036203) | human gut metagenome | host: Homo sapiens | study: EMG produced TPA metagenomics assembly of... | reverse complement strand
GCAGCAGATTGTATTGCTGGAAGATAAAGCCCAGCATTTCGTTGCGGATAGCGGCCAGCTCGTTGCGGTTCATCTTGCCCACATCCCGGCCGTTGAGCCGGTAGGTGCCGTGGGTGGGCACATCCAGACAGCCGATGATGTTCATACAAGTGGATTTGCCCGAACCGGACTGACCCACGATGGCCACGAACTCGCCTTTTTCGATTTTCATGGTGATGTGGTCGGCAGCCTTTACCGTGGTATCGCCCATCTGGTAGTACTTGCACACCGCATCAAACTCGATCAGAGCGCTCATTCATCCCTCCTGCGTCAATCCACCACGACTGCGCCGGCCTCGGCGGGGTCGATGCCCTCTGCGGGCTCTTCAGCGTCCGCTGCGGGGGCTTCACCGTTTTCCGTCTCCTCCGGCAGCGTCTCCTCGCCGCCCTCGGCAAGGTCTGCATTGTTTCCGGCGCCGCCGATCACTTCGCCGTCCATATCGTCATAGCCGCCGTCGTCATAGTAGCTGTCGCTGCTCACGGAGCTGGGGTCGTAGGCGATGGTATCACTCTCGGACAGGCCGCTGGTCACCTGCGTATAGTTGTCGTCGCTGACACCGGTCTTGACCTTGACATACACATAGCCCTCCGGTGCGCTCATGGAATCATCGGCATTCACGGCGCTGGGAGAATCCTGCCGCACCAGCACATAACCGCCCCGCACAATGGCGGCGTTAGGCACGGTGAGCGCATTTTTAGCCTGTGCCACCACGATCTCGGCGTTGGCATTCATGCCCGGGCGCAGACCATCGGTCTCGTCAATGCGCACGGTCACCGGGTAGGTGGTGGTACCGCCGCTGGTATCACCCTTCATGGACACACGGGTGACCAAGCCCTCGTAGGTCTTATCCTTCACGGCATCTGCGGTCACCTGTACGGACTGCCCCACCTTCAGGCTGCTGACCTGCAGCTCGTCCACGTTGATGGTCATTTCCAGATAACTCAGGTCGTAGATGGTGCACAGGTCGCTGCCGGTGCTCAGGGCATCGCCCACCTTGGCATTTTTCTCGATGATGGTGCCGCTGATGGGCGAGGTGATGGTGTAGTTATCCATGGCGTCCTGCATATTTTGCATGGACAGTTCCGCGCCGCGCAGGGTCTCGGAGGCAGACTGGATGGACTCTGTCAGTTCCTCACCGCTGAGGGTCAGGATGATATCGTCCTTGTTCACGCTGCCGCCCTCCCGCACATTGATGGCGGTGACGGTACCGGAAGCCAGCGCAGTCAGGGTACGCTCGGCCTGATACTGGAAGTTGGCTGCTGCAATGGAGCTCACCCCGTTGATAGTAGCCGTTGCAGCCTGTGCCGTGGTCAGACCACCCGCATTGGACACCGAGAGGGTCACAGTGCGGGTGAGCAGGTTGCCCGTGCTCAGGGCATCGGTGCCGGTCACAGCGGTAATAGTGCCGGGCAGCACCTCAAAAGTACCGTCCAGCGTCACCTGGGCGGTCTGCCCTACCGAGAAGTTAGCAGCATCCGCAGCCGGGAACTCCAGCACCAGATTCATCTTGGAGCTGTCCCGCACCACGGCCACCTCCTGACCGCTCTTTACCTCATCGCCCTTGTTCACCTTCAGGCTGCTGACGACGCCCGCCACCTCGGCACGCACATACTGATGGTCGGCGGTCTTGTCGTAGCTGCGCTGCGCCTGCTGCAGGGTGATGGCTGCCTGCTCCACCTTGGTGGTTGCATCGGAGGAATCCACCGTGTAGAGCACAGTGCCCTCCTCCACGATATCGCCCTCCTCAAAGCCGCCGGTCAGCACCTTGCCGGGCACCAGCGATTTGACGCTGTAAGTATTGGCAGGCTTCAGCGTGCCAGTGCCGCTGAGCGTGTTGGAGACATCCCGGGTCTCCGGCACTGCTTCTGTATAGGAAGTATCCACGTTGGCGGGCTTTGCCCCCTTGGGCTTCAGCAGCCACCAGCCGCCTGCCAGCACCACGATGGCCACCGGCACCAGCCACTTCCAGTTCTTTTGGGCAAAGGCTGCTGCACCGCCTTTTTTGGGTGCAGCCGCTGCGTCCTGCTGCGGGTCGGCGGGCTGTTTAGACTTGTTCCAGATCATTCTTGCCGTTCCTCCTAGGTTCTTTTATGACAAGGTGCTTTTTGCAAAAGCACCCGTCAGAAACTCTTATTTGTAGTGTATCGCATTTTGCCCCGATAAACAAGCGTCCAATTTTCGTTTCACGGCATTTCCACAAAGTTTCAGACTTTTTTAACAAAGAATGGCTTTCTTTGTGCGCCGCTGAGCAGTTGCATATCTTTATATAATACGATTCAAACTGCCTCTTCTCTGCTCTCCTTCCTGTGAAAAAGGATTCTGAAAAGCCCGCAGGCTTTTCAGAATCTCAGATGGGGGAGATTCTCTGCAACTATCGTCTCACGCTAAAAAGCTCCCCCTTCGGGGGAGCTGGCATCGCGCAGCGATGACTGAGAGGGTCGTTCTTAAAATACCAAGCCCCCGCGCCGCTGTCAAGGCTTCCCGCTGCGACCTTATTTCACATATTCTTCACCCGGTCAGCGATTCCTTTTCACAATTACCGGATACAATAGAAACAGTTCCAAGGAGGTGCGGCAGAGCGCCCCCTCCGAACCATTCCCTTTGAGAAAGGAAGTAACCAGTATGGACAACGAGAACAAGTGGGAATACGATTATTCCTCTGAACATAGCCAGACCGGCGAGACCGGCTACCCCAACGTCGGCTCCTCCGGCATGAACACCGCCAACACGGCAGGTACCTACGGCGAGGCTGCACAGGCTGCCCCCCAGGCCGAGCCGAACAGCGGCAGCGATGGCGGCGCGGTGCCGCCTCCGGAAGACCCCCGGTATCAGGCCGCACAGGGAAGCCCCAAGCAGCCTCCCAAAAAGCGCCGCCGGAAAAACGGCAATATCGCCCGCAGTGCAGTTGCGCTGGTGCTGGCCGCAGCCATGGGCTTTGTCGGCGGCTTTGTGGGAGCCCGGGTGGGCAACACAGGCGGCAAGGTGGTCATCCAGCAGGTGGCACCTTCCTCCACGTCCAGCAGTGATTCCGGCTCTGCCTCCGCAGTGAACACTGCTTCCGGCATGACCACCGCTCAGGTCTCTGAGATGGTCAGCCCCAGCGTTGTGGTCATCACCACCGAGCAGGTGGTCTACTCCCAGTGGTCCTGGTACGGCCAGAGCCAGGTGGAGAGCGGCGCAGGCAGCGGTGTCGTAATCAGCTCCGACGGCTATATCCTGACCTGTGCACACGTTGTATCCGGCGCATCCAACATCACCGTGACCATCGGCGATACCGATTACCCCGCCACCGTGGTGGGCGAGGATGACACCAGCGATGTGGCTGTCCTCAAGATCGACGCCACCGACCTGACCCCCGCCACCGTTGGCAACAGCGACAGCCTTGCCGTAGGCGAGAGCGTGCTGGCCGTGGGCAACCCACTGGGTGAGCTGGGCGGCACCGTGACCAGCGGCATCGTCAGCGCCCTGAACCGCAGCGTGACCATCCAGGGCACCAGCTCCACCAACACCATGTCCCTGATCCAGATGGATGCCTCCGTCAGCCCCGGCAACTCCGGCGGCGGCCTGTTCAACATGAACGGTGAGCTCATCGGTCTGGTCAACGCAAAGTCCTCCTCCAGCGATGCGGAGGGTCTGGGCTTCGCCATCCCCATCAACGATGCCATCAAGGTGGCACAGGAGCTGCTGGAGAACGGCTATGTCTCCGGCCGCCCCTACATGGGCATCACCTATCTGGCTGTGACCGATGCCCAGACCGCCGCACAGCTCAACGTCAATGCCTACGGCGTTTACGTTGTGGATGTTGTGCAGGGCGGCCCCGCCGACAAGGCCGGTCTGAAGACCGGTGACCGCATCGTGAGCATCGACGGCACTGAGATTGCCCAGAAGGACGACCTTGGCACCCTGATCCAGCAGCATGCCGCCGGTGATACCCTTTCCATCACCGTGGCCCGGGAAGGCCAGATGCAGACTGTCAGCCTGACTCTGGGCGAAAAGAACGCCCAGACCCAGCAGGCACAGAAAAACTCCTGATTCTCCCCAATCTTTTTCCTGATCCATAAATCAAAAATCCCCTGACCGGCGTGAACTGGTCAGGGGATTTTTATACCTGCCCGAACACGGTGGCGCTCAGGGGCAGGAGAACGGTCTGGCCGGTGCAGATGCGGCTGCTGCCCCGCCACAGGCTGGAGGAGATGCCGTCGCTCAGCAGCTTCCAGCTGCCGCCGGGCAGAGTGACGACCTGCGCCGTCTCGGTGGGGTTATAGTAGACGCACAGGGCGCTCCACGCTGCGCCGTCGCCCCACTGGGCGGGGAGCCGCCAGCCCACAAGAGGCTGTTCCAGCGGGAAGAACTCGATGGCGGCGGGGCCGGCCTTGTCCAGCGCGCCCAGCCGGGGGAACGCCGCCCGCAGACCAATGAGCCCGCGGTAGTAATCCACAAGGCTGTGGAACTGTTCGGCCCGGTGCCAGTCCAGCCGGTTGAGGGCCGGGCTGGAGCGGTAGCTGTTGCCCTGCCCCTTCTTGGTGCGGGCAAACTCCTCGCCCGCCTGCCAGAAAGGCAGGCCCATGCTGGTCAGGTAGATGCCCGCCGCCAGCCGGTTCTGGGCCAGGGCGGTCTTGTCCACAGCGGCAAACTCCGGGCGGGCGTAGCGCACCATCAGAAGCTTATCCCACAGGGTGAAGTTGTCGTGGGCCGAGACATAGCTGATGATCTGCCCCGGGGCGTGGGGCGGCAGCTTGTCCAGTTCAGCCCGGAGGAGGTTCATGGTCTCCACGTCATACAGGCCCATCAGATCAAACCGGAAGCCGTCGATGTGATATTCCCGCGCCCAGTAGAGCACTGAATCAATGAGATAGCGCCGGGCCATGGGCCGCTCGGAGGCAAACTCGTTGCCGCAGCCGCTGCCGTTGGAGAGGGAACCGTCGTCGTTCTGGCGGAAGTAGTAGAGGGGCACCACCCGGTTCAGCACATTGTCGGAACGATACATGTGGTTATACACCACGTCCATTACAACGCCGATGCCCGCCGCATGGAGGGCCGCGATCATCTGCTTGCACTCCCGCACCCGCACCTCGCCCCGGGTGGGGTCGGTGGAGTAGCTGCCCTCGGGCACATTGAAGTTGGTGGGGTCGTAGCCCCAGTTATACTGCCGGGTCAGGGGCGGCTCTCGTCCACGCTGCCAAAATCGAAGATGGGCATGAGCTGGACATAGCTCACCCCCAGCCGCTTGAGGTAATTCAGGCAGGTGGGGTGGATGCCGTCGCTGCTCAGGGTCGTGCCCTGCTGGGTAAAGGCCAGGAATTTGCCCCGCCAGGCTGTGTGCACGCCGCTGGCCGGGTCCTGCGAGAAATCCCGGACGCCGACCTCCCAAACGCTGCGGCGGGCCGGCGGGATCACCGGCCGCACATCCCGCTCCCAGCCCTGCGGGTCCACCCGGGCCGGATCAAAGATCATGCTGCGCACCCCGTTCACCCCGGCCGAGCGGGCGTAAGGGTCAGCTGCATTGCAGGTGCCAAACGGGGTGGTAAGGGTGAAATCGTAGTATTTCCCGTGCTGGTCGCCGGGCAGATAGACGCTCCACACACCCTTGTCCTGCTGCTGCAGGGGCAGGGTGCCCACACAGGCCCCGCCGGTGCCCCGGCGGTACAGGTTCACTGCTGCCTGTTTTGCCGTGGGAGCCCACAAGCGCAGGTGTGTCCCGGCGGGGGTATACTCCACCCCCAGCGGGCCGTAATATTCCGTCTGGCGGGCAAAGGCTTCGCTCTCAAACAGCGTCTTCCATTCAGCAGGTGTTCTTGGCTCCATGGCAATTCATCCTTTCGTTTGACAATAGTGTAACGAACTTTGTCCTTTATTTCAACCCTTTCCTTGCAAAACACTTCCAACTCCACTATACTGAAAGAAAAAACACTGCACGGAGGGTAGTTTTATGGCATACACCGATGATTGGGAAAGTCTGATGAACGGCGTGTTCGGCCCGGGGGGCAGATTCAAGGCCGCCCCCGGCGCTTCTGCACCCAAAACAGGCGGCAGCGCCGCCCTGCCCGACCTGAACGCGGCGCTTCTGGAACAGCAGAAACGGCTGGACGAGCTGTTGAAGCAGCAGAACGCCCAGCTCAAAACCCAGAGCGATGCCACCGCCGCCGCGCTGGAAAGCAGCCGCCAGATGCTGCGGGACATGGAGGACGAAGGCCTGCTGGCCAGGGGCACCACCGACGTGAAGCCGGAGCATCTGGGAAGCTTTGAAGGCCTTGCCGCCGAGGTCAGGCAGACGGTGCTGGGGCAGGATGCTTTTGTGGACAGCGTGGTGCGGGCCATGCGCCGCCCCTTTGTGCTGGGCACCGAAGCCCCCGCCGCCCGCAACGTCATCCTGCTCACAGGCGGGGCAGGCACAGGCAGGCATTTTGCACTGGAAGAGACTGCCCGCTGCATGGCGGCCCGGGGCCTTTTGCAGAGCGACAGGATCGCCACGCTGGATCTGGCCCTTTACCCCAATTCCGGAGCCGAAAAGCTCTTCCTGCAGGACCTCTACGCCGCCCTGCACGCGCCCGGGGAGATCCTTGCCTTTGAGCACTATGAAAGCTGCTATCCCGGCTTTCTGAAGACCCTGTCCGATCTGGCCGTCAAGGGCAGTGCCCCCCTGTCCAGCCGGTATCTCGTAAACAAGGAGGGCATCCTTGTGGATGCAGGCACGGCGCTTGCCCCGGGAGCCGTCAGCCGCATCGACCCCTGCGGCAAATACCTCATCTTCTACTCCCACAAGGGCCGGGAGGCACTGGCCGATAAATTCGGCGCGGCGCTGGTGTCGGCGCTGGGGGATGTCTGCGAAACGGCCTCCTACACCCGGGAGGACCTGGCCGCCCTTGCCGCACAGCAGCTCAACGCGCTGGCCCAGAAGATCCGCACCCGGCTGGGGCTGACCCTTTCCGCCGGGGCCGACGTGCGGGACTATGTCGCGGCCCAGTGCACCGCGCAGAAGGGTGCCGCCGGGCTGGCCGAATGCTGTGACCGTATCTTCCGCGCCCTGAGCGAATACTGCCTGCGAACCGATGAAACCCTTACCGGCACCGTGACCCTGACCGCCGGGCCGGAAGGGGTGCTGTTCCGCCTGAACGACGGCGCAGACCAGCCCCTGTTCGACCTGCTGCCTGCCGCCTACACCGGCGCGCTGGATGCCATCCGCGCCGAGATCAACGAGCTGGTGGGCCTTGCCCCGGTCAAGGAATATGTGTTCGGTCTGGCCGACAACCTGCAGGTGCAGCAGCGCCGGGCCGCCGCCGGGCTCAAGACTGCCAGCCTGTCCATGCACATGATCTTCACGGGCAACCCCGGCACCGGCAAGACCACCATTGCCCGGCTGGTGGCGAAATACCTGAAAGCCATCGGTGCCCTCAAGGGCGGGCAGCTGGTGGAGGTGACCCGTGCCGACCTGGTGGGCCGCTACACCGGCCACACCGCCCCCCTGACCAACAGCGTCATCGAGAGCGCTCTGGGCGGCGTGCTTTTCATTGACGAAGCATACAGCCTCTACCGCGGCGAGCAGGACAGCTTCGGGCTGGAAGCCATCGACACGCTGGTGAAGGGAATGGAGGATCACCGGGATGAGCTGGTGGTCATTCTGGCAGGTTACACCAAGGAGATGGAGACCTTCCTCACCGCCAACAGCGGCCTTGCCAGCCGTTTCCCCAACAAGATCGAGTTCCCGGACTACACCGCTGAAGAGCTGCTGCAGATCACCCACGTTCAGGCAAGGAACAAGGGGTACCGTCTGGCCGAAAGCTGCACCGAACCCCTGCTGGGCTATTATGCCCGCTGGCAGGCAGCCGATGCCCGCACTGCCGGCAATGGCCGCCTTGCCCGCAACACCCTGGAAAAGGCCATCTTCCACCAGAGCCGCCGCCTTGTCGCCGAGCCTGCCGCCGAGCTGGACCTCCTCCTGCCCGGCGATCTGGAACTGAAGGAACCATAAACATACAAAAAGGGACTGCTTTCGCAGTCCCTTTTCTTGTTATTGATGCTGTTCTGCCAGCCGGGCGGCCACCTCCCGCATTCCCTGCCGCACTTCGGGCGGGGCAACCACTTCTATCTTGCCGCCAAAGCCGCAGACCCAGCCATAGAACTGGTCACTGACGCAGATGGGGACATCAAAATGGAAGCAGCCATTCTCCTCGGGTAAAAACATGGGCGTTGCGCCAAAGCGCTCCCGCATGGCACCTTCCAGATCCGCGGTGCACCGCAGGGTAACGCGATGCTCCGGCCCGCCGTACATTCCAAAGTGCTTGCGCAGATAGGCAGGCAGGTCAAGATCCGCAAACTGCTCCTGACCCCGCCGGGGCGCATCCAGCACCCGGACCCCGCTCATCTTGTCCACCCGATAATGGCGGATGCCCTTTTCGTCGGCAAAGGCAATGAGGTAGTAGCACCCGTTCTCCCAGGCCAGCTGCCACGGGCTGATGGTCCTTTTCTCTTTCTCGCGGCTGTCGGCTTTTCTGTAGAGGAACTCCACCATTTTACCGTTGTTGATGGCCTCGTGCAGGGCATCGATGCTGTACAGCAGGCTCTTGCTGTCGGTCTTGGGGCGGCCCTCCACATAGACCTGACGCTGCAGCTGGCTGCCCTCGTAGTTGGAGCAGAGCTTTTCCAGCTTGTGGATCAGCCGCCTGCTCGTGGTGCCGGATACCACCCGGCTTGCCTGCACGGCATCCACCAGCAGCTTGAGCTCCGCCAGATCAAAGGTGCGGCTGGCAAGGAAATACCCGCCGCCCCGGCCCCGGCGCAGCTTGATGTCATAGCCCAGCGCACCCAGTGCCTCAATATCGCTGTACACGCTCTTGCGCTCACAGCGGATGCCCTGCGCCTCCAGCAGCTCCACCAGCTGCGGCACGTTCAGCAGGTGGTTTTCATCGGTCTGCTGCTCAAAAATGCGCAATAGCGCCAGCAGCTTGGATTTCTGGCCTTCCTGTTTGGGCATTCGGTACACCTCATTTTTTCGTGTTGTGCCAAACCTCTCAGTCTCGCTTCCAGCTCCCCAGCAGGGAGCTGAAAAAAAAAAACAGCAGTGCTGTGTGCTGAAAAGGTTACGGCGCTTTCTTATCAAACGCCGCGCGGCGCTGGGTGGACAGGCGGAACATCTCCTCCAGCTTTTCCCGGTCATCGGCCACAAGGGCGTTGCGCATCTCGTTCAGCGCCCCGCTGAACTGGTCGATCTCGGAGATAAGGTTTTCCTTGTTCCAGAGGAACAGCTCCGCCCACATCTTATCGTTGATGCGTGCAATGCGGGTCAGGTCCCGGAAAGAATCGCCGGTGTACTCGCACAGCGAGGTATTGTCGTTGGCGCACATCAGGCTGACGGCGATGGCATGGCAGAGCTGGCTGACATAGCCGATCATCCTGTCATGCTCCTGCACGGTCAGGGTGCAGATATGCTTGAAGCCCAGCACTTCGGCCAGCTCCCTGGCCCACTGAATGGCCTCCGGGGTGTTCCTGTCCGTGGGGGTCACGATGAAGTTGGCCGGGGCAAAATTCACCTCGGCGGCGTGCTCCACGCTGGAGGTCTCACGGCCCGCCATGGGGTGGCTGGCAATGAACTCCACGCCCGGCCTGCACATGGCCTGAATGGGCTCCACCAGACCGGTCTTTACGCCCGACACATCGGTAAAGACGCAGCCCTCCTTCAGCAGGTGGCCGTAGGTCCGGAACCACTCGATCAGGGCCGTGGGGTACAAACCGAAGATGATATGATCGGCCTGACGCACCAGATCTTCAAAATCATGGGTCTTGCCGCTGGCGATATAGCCGTGGTCGAGGGCATACTGCAGATGGCCCTCGCTGCGGTTGATGCCGTCCACATGGAACCCGGCCCTGCTCAGCTCCAAGGCGTACTTGCCGCCCAGCAGGCCCAGGCCCACAATGAGATAACGCTTTGATTTATCCAACATGTTCCACCTCCGCGCCCAAAGGCCTGATGGCTTCCAGAAAATCCGGCCAGCTCTTGGCAATGGCCTCGGCCCCGCTGATGGGCAGGGCCAGCCCGGCGGCCAGCGCCAGCACCGCAAGGCTCATCACCACGCGGTGGTCGTTGTGGCCGGAAAGCGGCTGCTCCGGGGCATGGAGCGCGCCGGCACCCCCATGGATGGTAATGGTGCCTCCCTCGCTCTCCAGCTGCCCGCCGCAGGCCCGCAGCTCGGTCTCCATGGCCTCAATGCGGTCACTCTCCTTGATGCGGAGACGCTCGGCGTTGCGGATGACTGTGGTGCCCTCACACAGCAGGCCCAGCACCATCAGCACGGGGCCCAGGTCGGGGCAGTCGGCAAGGTCGATGTCCGTTCCGTGGAGCGGGGCCTTTTCAAACACCACGCCCTGCCCGGTGCGGGTGAATCTTGCACCGCACCGCCGGAGGATCTCCAGAATGGCGGCATCGCCCTGCAAAGTCTCCTCAGACAGGCCGGTGATGGCCACACCGCCGGTCACAGCGCCCAGCACGGCAGGAAAAGCCGCCTGGCTGTAATCGCCCTCCACGGTGTAATCACCGGGAAGATAGTGCTGCCCACCGGGAATTTCCAGCGTGTTTTCATCCAGCCAGCGGCTCTCCACGCCAAAGGCGTGCTGCACCGCGCGGGTCATATCGATGTAGCTCCGGCTCTCCACAGGCGGGATGAGGTGCAGGGTGCTGGTGCCGCCCAGCAGGGGCAGGGCAAACAGCAGCCCGCTGATGAACTGGCTGGACACGTTGCCCGCCAGCTCGTATTCGCCCGGGGTCAGGGCACCTTCCACGGTCAGGCGGTCCGCGCCCTGCTCAAAACGCAGGCCCTGCTGCTGATACAGCGTTTTGTAGACCGACTGGGGCCGCTCCATCAGCCGCCCGCGGCCCGTAAAAGTCACTTTCTGCCCGGTCAGGCTGGCCAGCGGAATGAGGAAGCGCAGAGTGCTGCCGCTCTCACAGCAGTCCACGGGGGCATCAACCGGCAGAAAGCGGCCCAGCCCTTCCACCACCGCGTCGTTTTCACCGGTGGTGACACGGGCGCACAGCCGGGCCGCCGCGCCCAGCGTGGCGGAGATATCCTTGCTGAAAGCAAGAGGATGGAGATGGGAGGTTCCCTTTGCCAGCGCCGCGCAGAGCACCGCCCGGTGAGCCATGCTTTTGCTGGGCGGCGCGGCGATGTTGCCGCCCACCGTCCGGCTTGATTTTATCGTAATGTTCATCGTGTTACTTTACCTGGCTCGCCCTCTCCGTCAGCGCTTTGCGCTGCCACCTCTCCCAAAGGGCGAGGCCTTGGCAGTCCACCGCAAGGTCTGTGGTTTCGCCAGAGGCTCTCCCTTTGGGAGAGCTGGCAAAGCCGTCAGGCTTTGACTGAGAGGGTGAGGCCGTTCATCGTGTTACATATCCCGGCCAATGGCCCATGCGACCTGACGGCACTTTGCCATGGCCTGTGCAAAGGCATCCGGGGTCAGGCACTGTGCGCCATCGCTCCAGGCGTGGCGGGGATCATAGTGGACTTCCACCTCCAGACCGTCGGCACCGGCGGCCACAGCAGCGATCATCATCGGCTCAACCAGATTGGCCTTGCCGGTGGCGTGGCTGGGGTCCACGATGATGGGCAGATGGGTCTTTTCGTGGATGATAGGCACAGCGGAGAGGTCGAGGGTGTTGCGGGTGTACTTCTCGAAGGTGCGGATACCGCGCTCACAGAGGATGACCTGCTCATTGCCGCCGGCCATGATGTACTCGGCGCTCATGATCCACTCTTCGATGGTGTTGCAGAGGCCGCGCTTGAGCAGAACGGGCTTGTGCATCTTGCCCACAGCCTTGAGCAGCTGGAAGTTCTGCATATTGCGGGCGCCGATCTGCACCACGTCCACATACTCCTCGAACTCGGGGATGCGTTCCTCGCTCATCAGCTCGGAGACGATGGGCATACCGGTGGCCTCGCGGGCCTTTACCATGTCAAGGATGCCCTCAGTCTCGAGGCCCTGGAAGGAGTAGGGAGAGGTGCGGGGCTTGTAAGCGCCGCCGCGGAAGAGGGTCGCACCGCCGGCCTTGACGCCCTGTGCGATGCGGAGGGCCTGCTCTTCGCTCTCGATGCTGCAGGGGCCGGCCATAACAGCGATCTTCTCCTTGCCGCCGATCTTCACGCCGCCGCAGTCGATGACGGAATCTGCCGGGTGGAACAGGCGGTTGGCACGCTTATAGGGGGCAGAAACACGGGTCACGTTGTCGATCCAGGGGTTGGCTAGGACGTCGCGCTCGTCGATCTTGGTGGTATCGCCCACGAGGCCGAAGACATTGTAGTCCTTGCCGGTGATGAGGGTGACGTCGAGGCCCTGCTTTTCGAAGCGGTCAACGATTTTCTCGAGTTCTTCCTTCGGGGTACCCTTTTTGGTGGAGATGATCATAAAATTTTTCCTTTCTATCCTTCTTTTCCACGCCCTCTTTGCTCCGCTTTCCAGCAGAAGAGAGTCGATTTTTACATCACTAAATGGGTGTGCGCACTGCCGTCCAGCCGCAGCAGCTGGGCCAGATAGGCGGCAGCGTGGAGATAGCCGCTGATGCCCTCGCCGATGAAGTGGCCCTGACAGCCGAACGAGACGATGTCCGTCTTGCGGAAGGACTCGTGCTCGTCGGGCTCGCTGAGCAGCACTTCCACGGCAGGCACGCCGCAGAGGCGCAGCGCGTCGAGGATGGCGACGCTGTAGTGGGCGTAGCCGCCGGGGTTCAGGATGATGCCATCGGCCCGGCCTGCGGCAGACTGGATCTCGTCGATGAGGTCGCCCTCGTGGTTGGACTGGAAAAAATTCCACTTCCATGCCCATCTGGGTGCAGCACAGCTCGAGGTAATCCAGCAGACCGTTATAATCCAGCTGACCGGCCACACCCGGCTCGGTGAAGTGCATCATGTTGAGGTTGGGGCCGTTAATGACTAAAAAATTTCATCCAGTGCCTCCATTGCGGCGGTCACGGCGTCTTCCACCGTGCCGCTGTTCGGGATAACGGCGTCTGCCGCCGCGAGATACAGGGGGCGGCGCTCCGCCTCCATCTTTTTCAGCGCCTCGGTGCTGGACGAGAGCGGACGTCCGCCGCCCACCGTCAGCGCATCCAGGGGCCGGTCGAGGAAGAGCACGACGCCGTTCTGATGCAGCGCCCGCAGATTCTCGCCCCGCTTGATGATGCCGCCGCCGCAGGAGAGCAGCTGTCGGCCCTCTTTGGCAAAGCGGGCGGTCTGGGCGGATTCCTTCGCACGGAAGCCGTCCTCGCCCTCGGCGGCGAAGATGTCGGGGATGCTGCGGCCATCGGCCTTGACGATTTCCTCGTCGAGGTCGATGAACTTTTTGCCCAGCTTTTCGGCCAATGCACGGCCCACGGTAGATTTTCCGCTGGAGGGCATTCCGATGAGGGCCACGTTGAGCATATCGCGGCGGAGTGCGGCAGTGATGCGGCCGATCTCCCCTGCTGCGTCGTCGAACTTCCGGCTGAGGAAGTATTCGGCGGCGTACACGGCCTGCGCCACCAGCATCTCGAGGCCGCCCACAGCCACCGGGGTCCCGGCCTCTTCGGCCCGGAGGATGAGTTCCGTCTTATCGGGGTTGTACACCACGTCCAGCACAGCTTCCAGCCCGGGCATTTTTGCCACGTCCAGACTGCACACGCCCACGTTGGGGTACATTCCGGCGGGGGTGGTGTTGATGACGATTTGTGCGCCGCTGAACACAGCCTCTTCATAGGAGAGCTGGCCTTTGGCGGCGTCCGGCGTCCGGCTGACGGTGAGCACTCTGGCCGCGCCCTTGTCGCGGGCGACGGCGCTGGTGGTGTTGTGGGTGCCGCCGGTGCCGAGGATGAGGACGGTTTTGCCCGCAAAATCGACGCCGTGGGCGTCGCACAGGTGGGCAAAGCCGAGATAATCGGTGTTGTAGCCCGTAGAGCAGGCCGTTCTTGTTGACCACAGTGTTCACCGCGCCGATGGCCTTGGCACGGGGGTCGATGTAGGTGCAGTATTCCATCACCAGCCGCTTATAGGGGATGGTGACATTGATGGCCTTGAACTGCCGCCTGGTCAGGAAAGCCCGGGCCTCCTCTTCGGTGGGAAGCGGGCAGAGGTCGTAGTGGTAGCCGCAGAGCATCTCATGGATGATCTTCGAGTAGGAATGGCCCAGTTTCGAGCCGATGAGTCCGTATTCCATCACAGTCCCTCCCTGCGGTAGCTGGTGGGCCGCTCCATCCATGCGGTGCCATAGCGGGCGGTCATCAAATCGCCCACAGCCAGCGCGGCGGCGCAGGTCTGGACGATGGCGGCGCGAGGCACGATGCAGGGGTCATGACGGCCCTGAATGGAGAGGGGCGCGTCCTGCTTTGCAATGTAATCCACCGTCTCCTGCTCTTTGTAGATGCTGGGCGTCGGCTTGACAGCGGTGCGGAAGACGACAGGCATTCCGTTGGTGATGCCGCCGTTGATGCCCGCGTTGTGGTTGGTGGCCGTGACCACCGAATCGCCCTTCATGCGGAAGGCATCGTTGGCCTCAGAGCCCTTTCAGGTCGGCGAAGCCGAAGCCGGTGCCGAACTCAATGCCCTTCACGGCAGGCACCGAAAACGCCATGTGGGAAATAAGGCTCTCTACGCTGTCAAAATACGGCTCGCCCACACCGGCGGGCAGGCCGAGAATGGCTGTTTCAAGGATGCCGCCCACGCTGTCGCCCTCCGAACCGGCGGCACGGATGGCCGTTTTCATCGGCTCTTCGACGGAAGCATCCAGCAGGGCGAAGCCCTCGTCCCTGCTTTCCAGCACGCTCACCTGAGCGGCCAGTGCGGCGGCATCGTCCAGCGCAAAGGGCGTATCGGAAATGCCGGCACAGCGGGCGATGTGGGTGGTGATGTCGATGCCGGCGCGGTTCAGCGCACCCAGAACGATGGCCCCGCCTGCCACCAGCGCGGCAGTGATGCGGCCCGAAAAATGTCCACCGCCCCGGGCGTCCTGAAAGCCGTGGTATTTGGCGTAGGCGGTATAGTCCGCGTGGCCGGGGCGGAGAAGGTCAGCCGTCTTGGCGTAGTCGCCGCTGCGGGTGTTCTGGTT
>ENA-OQHF01001118-OQHF01001118.1-human-gut-metagenome-genome-assembly--contig:-NODE-1118-length-15138-cov-7.246619_pt1 | contig 15138 bp, 14 predicted proteins | sample MGYA00242559_ERZ504709 | MGnify/ENA primary metagenome ERZ504709 (study PRJEB26092, sample SAMD00036203) | human gut metagenome | host: Homo sapiens | study: EMG produced TPA metagenomics assembly of... | reverse complement strand
CGCTCAGCACGCAATCGCTTGCGTCCTGTGTGAATTACTTTGTTTGGAATTGTTTAACGTGTTTTTCCAACACGAAAATAGGTTCCGTTACAAGTTTTTCGATATTGTTCAATTTTCAAGGTCCTGTACGCCTCAGCCTTAGCGGCTGACGACTTGATTATTTTACCACAGATGTGATTTTTTGTCAAGCTTTATTTTCGAGAAGCTTTTGAAGTTTTGCGAACTTGGAGCACTTTAAGTTTCTCGGTATCAGCCGGAACTTTTCAGCGTCTATTGGTTCTTTTCAAGGGCTTCCTGCTGAGCTTTCAGAAGTCATTCTTTTGTCTCAGCGCTTGGCGCTCAAGTATAATACCACACCCCGGTGCTCTTGTCAACACTTTCTGACATCTTTTTTCCAAATTCTTTGCGCAGGGCAAAAATCCCCCTGTTTTTCTCTTATTATAATAGCCGCCTTTTCTTGACAAGGCGGCGGACAGAACGTATCATGGAGTCATCCCGTATCCTGTATGAGACAGCTATACTTTAATATAAAGGAGAAGCGCCATGTCCTGTGTTCCTGTCCGCGGCTGCCGTATCGGCGAAGGCCGCCCTAAAGTCATTCTGCCCATCGTAGAGCGCACCGAAGCCGCCGCTCTGGAAAAAGCCGCGCAGTTTTCAACATTGCAAGCCGATTGTGTGGAATGGCGGGTAGACTGGTTTGAGGGCTTTCAGTCCCCCGCTGCCGTTGCCCGCTGCGTGCAGAAGCTGCGGGTCGCCCTGCGGGACAAGCTTTTGCTGGTGACCTTCCGCACCAAGGCAGAGGGCGGCGAACAGGCGCTTTCCCAGCAGGAATACCTTGACCTTCTGGGTCTTATCCTTGATACCGACTGCACTGACCTGCTGGACATCGAATTTTTCACCGCCGGGGCAGACCTGCCCGCATTGGTGGAACAGGCGCATTCCGCCGGAGTAGCGGTAGTCTGCTCCAGCCACGACTTCCATAAGACCCCGCCCAAGGCCGAGATGGTCTCCCGGATGGTGGCCATGCAGCAGGCGGGGGCCGACCTGCCCAAGCTGGCCGTGATGCCCCAGAGCCGTGCCGATGTGCTGGAGCTGCTGGCCGCCACCGCCGAGATGACCGACCACCACCCCGAAACGCCCGTCATTACCATGAGCATGGGCCCACTGGGAGCCGTGAGCCGTCTTTGCGGCGAGGCCTTTGGCTCCGCCATGACCTTTGCCAATCCCGGCACGGCCAGCGCCCCCGGTCAGGTGGGGCTGGATGTGGTCAACGCTGTGCTGGACAGCCTGCGGCTCAGCTGATCTATCAATACACAGCGCCCCCGGAGAGCGATCTGCCTTCCGGGGGCGCTTTCTGTTTTATTCTGTTTCCATTTCCCGCGCGATCTTCTGAAAGCAGAAGTACGGGATCACGGTTCCGGCCACAAAGGAAGCGGGCCAGCCAAGCCAGACCACATCCAGATTCCGCATTCCCCATGCGCCCACAGCCACCACCGCAATTTTTGTAATGAGCTGCATCACGCCGCCCATCAGTGCCTGATTCGCCTTATCAACGCCCCGGAGCACCTGCTGATACACCTGCATCACACCGGCCAGGATCCCCGGCACCGCCGTGATCAGCAGAAACCGCTGCACCACAGTCAGGATCTCCGCAGACGGTTCTGCGAGGAACAGCCCTGCCATCTGGCGGCCGCAGAGCAGCAGAAACACTCCCAGCACGGTGCTGACCACCAGAGACAGCTGCAGGGAGGCCCGTACCCCTTGCCGGATGCGCTGCGGCTTGCCGGCTCCGTGGTTCTGGGAGGCATAGACGCTGAGGGAGGAGCCGATGGTCTCCACCGGCATCAGGGCCAGCGTTCCGATGCGGCTGGCAGCAGTGTAGGCCGCCATGGTGGCCTCGCCGAACAGATTGACGGCACTCTGTGCCACCAGATTGCCCAGATTGTTGAAGGCAGACTGCACCGCAATGGGAATGGCCAGCACCGTGATCTGCCGCAGCAGCTTTCCATGGAGCCGGAGGTCCTGCCGCCGCATCCGCATCATGGGATATTTGCGGAACAGCAGCACCGCCGCCACCACCGCCGACAGGGCCTGCGCCAGTGCCGTGGCCCAGGCAGACCCGGCCACTCCCCAGCGGAACACAGCCACAAACAACACATCCAAGCCAATATTGCTCAGAACAGAGACGATCAGGCAGTACAGCGCTGTCTGGCTGTCCCCCAACCCCCGGAATGCACTGGAAAACAAATAGTACATCAGGGGGCAGATCATGGTGATGAAACTGATCTCCAGATAGGCGGTGGCTTCCTGCAGGGGGCCCTCCGGGGTCCCCATCCACCGCAGGATGGTACCGGAGAAGGTCAGGCCCATCACCATCATCCCTGCCGACAGGAACAGCCCCAGGTACAGGCTGTTCACAAAGGCCCTCCGCATCAGCTCCTCGTTCTTTTGGCCAAAGTACCGGCTGATGATGATCCCCACACCCACATTGATGCCGATCATCAGGGCTGCCAGCAGCAGGATCACCGGCATGGTGCTGCCCACCGCCGCAAGGGCAGTCTGCCCGAGATACTGCCCCACCACGATGCTGTCGGTAATGGAGTAGACCTGGTTCAGCAGGTTACCCATCAATGTAGGAAAGGTAAACGCCCACAGCAGGGAGATCGGCTTTCCCTCTGTCATATCCAGATTTTTCTTCATGCACATCCTCCTTTGCATCAAAAAAGCTCCCTCAGAATGCCCGCAAGCATGTAACCCCGGTTCTTCAGGGGGGTCCCTGTTTGCAGCACTCCAAAGGAGCCTTTGTTGATTTGATTTTTTCTGATATCAGTGTACCACAGCGGCGCTGATTTGTCCAGCGCCCCGGGGTCAGCGGACAGAGGTGCGGACGAGGGCGCGCTTGAGGCGGGCCTGGGCCAGCTCATATTCGCGCTCATCCAGGTCCTTCCGGGCCAGGATCTCTTCGGCGCGCTTCTTGGAGGCCTCGGCGCGGGCCTGGTCGATCTCCTCGGCCCACTCCCAGGTGGTAGCGACCAGATGGACATCCCCGTTCAGCACGGTGAGCATCCCGCCCATGCAGGCGGCGCGGCGGCGCTGGCCGTCCGCGTCCACGATATGGGCTTCGCCCATACCCAGCGCGGTGCAGTAATCACCATGCTTTGCCAGAATGGCAAGGTCGCCGTCGATGGCACGGCAGACCACCCGTTCCGCCTGACCGTCAAAGGCACAGCCGTCCGGCGTGACCACCGTCAGATGAAAGGTCGTCATGGTTTACCCTTTCTTCGCCTTGGCGAACACATCGTCGATGGTGCCCGCGAACAGGAAGGCGCTCTCGGGCAGGTCATCGCACTCGCCGTTCAGGATCATCCTGAAGCCGCGCAGGGTCTCCTTCAGCGGCACATACTGACCGGGCATACCGGTGAACTGCTCCGCAACATGGAAGCTCTGGCTCAGGAAGCGCTGCACCTTGCGGGCGCGGCTGACGGTCAGCTTGTCCTCTTCGCTCAGTTCGTCCATGCCCATGATGGCAATGATATCCTGCAGCTCCTTGTAGCGCTGCAGCACCTTCTGAACATCGCGGGCGATCTCGTAGTGCTCCTGACCCACGACCTCGGGGCTGAGGATGCGGCTGGTGGAATCCAGCGGGTCCACAGCGGGGTAGATGCCCTGAGATGCAATGTCACGGCTCAGGACCGTGGTGGCATCCAGATGAGTGAAGGTGGTGGCAGGGGCCGGGTCGGTCAGGTCGTCGGCGGGAACGTAGACAGCCTGCACCGAGGTGATGGAACCCTTGCGGGTGGAGGTGATACGCTCCTGCAGAGCGCCCATCTCAGTGGCCAGGGTGGGCTGGTAACCAACGGCAGAGGGCATACGGCCCAGCAGAGCCGAAACCTCAGAGCCTGCCTGCGTGAAACGGAAGATGTTATCGATGAAGAGCAGCACGTCCTGATTCTTCACATCGCGGAAGTACTCCGCCATGGTCAGGCCGGACAGGGCCACGCGCATACGGGCTCCGGGAGGCTCGTTCATCTGGCCGTAGACCAGAGCGGTCTTGTTGATAACGCCGCTCTCGGTCATTTCACCGTACAGGTCGTTGCCCTCGCGGGTGCGCTCGCCAACGCCGGTGAACACCGAGTAGCCGTTGTGCTCGGTGGCAATGTTATAGATCAGCTCCTGGATCAGGACGGTCTTGCCGACACCGGCACCGCCGAACAGACCGATCTTGCCGCCCTTTGCGTAGGGGCAGATCAGGTCAACGACCTTGATGCCGGTCTCCAGGATCTCTGTGGTGGACTGCTGCTCCTCATAGCTGGGGGCAGGGCGGTGGATGGGCCAGTAGGCCTCCGGGGTGGGGGCAGGCTTGTTGTCCACCGGCTCACCCAGCAGGTTGAACACGCGGCCCAGGCACTGGTCACCCACAGGCACCCGGATGGACTCGCCGGTGTCCACGGCATCCGTGCCGCGCACCAGGCCATCGGTGCTGCTCATGGCAATGCAGCGGGCCACATTGTCGCCGGTGAGCTGAGCGACCTCCACCACCAGCTTCCGGCCGTGGTTGTCGATCTCAATGGCGTTGAGCAGGTCCGGCAGCTCGCCATCCTTGAACTGGATGTCCAGCACCGGGCCGATGACCTGGATCACCTTGCCGATGTGTTTTTCGGACATAGGCTACAACTCCTTTTTTTAGATTTCTGCGCCTGCCACGATCTCGGTGATCTCCTGCGTGATGGCAGCCTGACGGGCGCGGTTGTAATACAGATTCAAATGGTCGATCATTTCGCCCGCGTTCTTGGTGGCGGCATCCATGGCGGTGCGGCGGGCGGCCAGCTCACTGGCCACGCTCTCGCACACGGCACCATAAACGATACCGGCCACATACTCGGGGATGATGGCGCGGAACACTTCCTCGCTGCTGGGCTTGTACAGGATCTGACTGCGGCGGGCAGCGGCCTTCTGCTCCTCGGTGGGCTCAATGGTCAGGGGCAGCACCTCCATGGTGACAGCGGTCTGGGTCATCATCGAGTCGAACCGGGTGTAGCAGAGCTTCACTGCGTCGTAATCGCCCTTCAGGTAGCCCTCGGTGATCTTCCGGGAGAGGGCAAAGCACTCACCCACCGAGACATCCGCCGCCAGCAGCACCTCTTCGGTGAACAGGTCGGCCCCGTGGTGGGCAAAGTACTCCTGACTTCTTTTGCCAATGGGCAGCACCGTGACCGGGCCCTGCTGGGCCTCCGCCTGTTTGAGCACGTTGGAGTTGTATCCACCGGCCAGGCCGCGGTCGCCTGCAATGACGACCAGCAGGGTGCGTTTGATCTCTGCCCGGCGCAGGTAGGGGTTGCGGCCCGGGGGTCTGCAGCCGCAATGCCGGTCAGCGTGTCGTGCAGCGTTTCAAAGTAGGGGCGGCTGTGTTCCACCCGCTCCTTGGCACGGCGCATTTTGGAGGAAGCCACCAGCTCCATGGCCTTGGTGATCTGCATGGTACTCTCTACGCTTTTGATGCGCAGCTTGATGTCCTTCATGGAACCTGCCATGCGTTACGCCTCCTTCCCTCAGTGCGCCTTGACAAAGCTCTCGGTGTAAGCGGACAGAACGCCCTTGAGTGCTTCCTCGGTGTCCTTGTCCAGATTGCCGGTGGTGCGGATGGTCTCCATCACAGCGGCACCGGCGGCATCATTCTCGAGATATTCGTACAGGCCCTTTTCGTATTCGGCCACATCAGCCACCTTGACCTTGACCAGAAGATCATGGATGGTGGCATACAGGATCGCCACCTGCTTTTCCACGGGCACGGGAGCCGAGCGGTTCTGCTTGAGCACTTCCACGATGCGTTCGCCCTGTGCCAGGCGGGCCTTGGTGTCCGCGTCCAGATCGGAACCGAACTGGGCAAAGGACTGCAGCTCGCGGTACTGGGAGTAGATCAGCTTCAGGGTGCCGGCCACCTTCTTCATGGCCTTGATCTGGGCGTTGCCGCCAACACGGGACACCGAGATGCCGGGGTTGACAGCGGGCATAACGCCCGAGTGGAACAGCTCCGTTTCCAGGAAGATCTGACCATCGGTGATGGAGATGACGTTGGTGGGGATGTAGGCCGAAACGTCACCCGCCTGGGTCTCGATGATGGGCAGAGCCGTCAGGCTGCCGCCGCCCAGCTCATTGGAGAGCTTGGCCGCGCGCTCCAGCAGACGGGAGTGCAGGTAGAAAACATCGCCGGGGTAAGCCTCACGTCCCGGGGGACGGCGGATCAGCAGCGAGAGGGCACGGTAGGCCACCGCGTGCTTGGAAAGGTCATCATAGATGATGAGGACATGCTTGCCCTGGTGCATGAAATATTCGCCCATGGCACAGCCGGAATAGGGGGCGATATACTGCAGGGGGGACAGCTCGGAGGCCGTAGCGGACACCACGATGGTATAGCTCATGGCACCGGCCTCGGTCAGGCTCTGCACCAGGTTTGCCACGGTGGAGCGCTTCTGGCCGATGGCGACATAGATGCAGATGACATCCTTGCCCTTCTGGTTGATGATGGTATCCGATGCAATGGTGGTCTTGCCGGTCTGGCGGTCGCCGATGATCAGCTCACGCTGGCCGCGGCCGATGGGGATCATGGAGTCGATGGCCTTGATGCCGGTCTGCAGGGGTTCCTTGACCGGCTGGCGGTCGATGATGCCGGGGGCCGGGCTCTCGATGGCCCGGAACTCGGTGGTCTCAATGGGGCCTGCGCCGTCGATGGGCTGGCCCAGTGCATTGACCACGCGGCCGATCATCGCCTCGCCCACGGGCACGGAAACGACCTTGCCGGTGCGCTTGACGGTGCTGCCTTCCTTGATGCCGACATCGGAGCCCAGCAGAACGATGGAGACCGTGTTTTCCTCCAGGTTCTGGGCCATACCGTATTCGCCGTTGTCAAACTGAAGCAGCTCACCTGCCATGCACTTTTCCAGGCCGCTGGCCCGGGCGATGCCGTCGCCTACCATGATGACCGTGCCGACTTCGCTCTGCTCGATGGCATTCTCGTAGTGCTTGATCTGGGCACGGATGATCTTGGAGATCTCTTCAGGTTTCAGTTGCATTGTCTTGTATTCACCACTCAATTCTTAAAATCTTTCGGGTGGAAATTCGATGGATCACAGTGTCACGGACGCGATATCCCTGCGCAGCGCCGCCAGACGGTTCTGAACCGTGCCGTCCAGCTCGGTGCCCTCGATATCCAGCCGGATGCCGCCCAGCACAGCCGGATCGACCTTTGTTTTCAGGTCGATGGTCTTGCCGGTGAGCTTTTCCAGCTTTTCGTGCAGGCTCTTCACCTGCTGCTCCGTCATTGCCACTGCAGTGGTTGCCGCTGCTTCCAGAATACCGTGTGCCTGATTGTAGCGCACCCGGTAGGCCCGGGCGCAGCCGGGCAGCTCCCGCAGGGTGCCCTTCTCGCACAGGATCTTCAAAAAGTTCAGCACATAGAGGTGGACCCGATCCCGCAGCGCTTCGTCCAGCAGGCCGCAGCGCTCCTTTTTGGGGATGCTGGGGGTGCTGAGCAGATGCAGGTACTCCGGGCTTGCCTTAAAAAGCGCCACGGCCTCGTCCAGCTCGCCCAGAATGCGGGTCTCCAGCCCTTCCTCCGCTGCCAGGTCATACAGGCTTCCGCCGTACATCCTTGCTGTCTCGGTCATGATGCTTCACCCACGTTTTTGATAAATTCGTCGATCAGGTCCTTGTGGTCGGCTTCCTTGATCTCACGCTCGACCACCTTGGAGGCGATCTCCATGGCCATGCCGCCGATCTCGTCCTTTGCCTCGTTCACGGCCTTCTTGCGCTCCTGCGCAATGTCAGCCTCCGCCTTCTGCTTCAGGGCAGCGGCCTGTGCACGGGCCTCGCCCACGATCTCTTCACTGCGGGCGGTGGCCGTTTTCTGGGCACGGGCAACGATCTGGTTGGCCTCGGCGCGGGCATTCTGCAGGTTCTGCTCGTACTCCGCTTTCATGGCCTCAGCCTCGGTGCGCAGCTTCTGCGCATCGGCGATCTGGCTGTCCGCCTTGGCCTTGCGCTCGGCGATCACCTTTTTGACCGGATTCAGCAGGAACTTTTTGAAGATGAGCAGCTGGATCATCAGGTTGCAGATCTGGGCCAGAAAGGTCCAGCCGTCCAGCGTGATCAACGCCTGGTACAGTTCCATAAGCGTCTCCTTTCATTCTTTTGTAAAAGGTTCCGCTTATGCCAGGAACTTCATAAACATGCCGGGTGCCAGGAAGATCAGCAGCAGGCCGGTAACAAAGCCGTAAATACCGGTGGTCTCGGAAAGTGCAACGCCCAGGATCAGGGTGCTGGTCACGTCGCTCTTGCACTCAGGCTGGCGGCCCACGGCCTCACAGGCAGCGGCGGCAGCGTTGCCTTCGCCGATACCGGGGCCGATACCTGCGATCAGTGCGCAGCCTGCGCCGATGCCGCAGCCTGCCAGGGCGATACCACGAGCAAGGTACTGAAAGTCAGTCATAAGTTTTGTCCTCCAAAAAAGTTTTTGTTTTGGGAGATGCCGTTGTGAGGGCTTAGTCCTCACCGGCAGCACGTTTGATGAAAATTGCGGTCAGGGTACAGAAGATGAACGCCTGAATGCAGCCGCCGAACCAGTCGAAATACAGGCCCGTAAAGGCCGGGATGCCGATCTGGAACAGCTGGATCTGGCTCAGGAAGCCGGGCAGCCAGCCGAAGATGACATGGCTCAGGCTTGCCAGCGCCCAGTACAGCAGTGTGGAAATGACAGTACCGGACAGGATGTTGCCAAAGTGACGGAACGCCATGCTGACGGGGGTCGAGATCTCCGACAGCACATTGATGGGTGCCATGATGAAGATCGGGTCCAGCAGGCCCTTCAGATAGGAAAGGATGCCGTTGGTCTTGATCTTGTAGTACATGATCAGCACAAACACCACAATGGCCCACGCAGCCTCGGTGTTCAGGTCGGCCGTGGGGCTCCACAGGCCAATGACACTGATGAGGTTGCAGCCGATGCTCAGAGCGAAGATCGAGCCGATCAGGGGGATATACTTGTCAAAGTGATACCCCATGTTGTCGTGCACGAACTGATCCAGCCGCTCCACGATGAACTCGGCCGCGGCCTGCCGCTTTGAGACATTTTCCAGCTTGAGGTTGCTGCCCAGCCAGATGGCCAGGCCCGAAAGCAGCGCCATGACGATCCAGGTAGTGACTAGGGTCTGGGTGATCTTGAAATCGCCCAGCAGGGGGATATCAGTATGGATGGTATACAGGATCTTTGCGCCGTTCAGTTCCATTTGTTACGTTTCACCCCCTTCGTCACGGGGCTCAGCCTCCGGCTCCGGGGCGGGTTCGGGGTCGTCCTCCACAGAGACATCCACCGAGGGCCCGGCCGGTGCAAGGGGCTTGTACTTGCCGGTTATTTGCAGGTAGTAGATCGTAACACGGGGGAACAGCAAGGGCAGAACGCTGGCAAAGGGCTGGAAGCAGGGTGCCCCGATGGACACGATGATCCACACCGCCTGCAAAAGCATTCTGACGTTGTAGGAAGCTTGTAATGTGGCTTTGCGCCGCTTCTCATCCTGCTCGTCGATGACCTTCTGACACACGATGCAGATGCCCGCAAAGTTGCCGATGGCCACGGCTGCGCCGATGAGACTGCCCAGAACGACAGTGTAATCAAATTTCACCCAGCCAACCAGGTGCAGCGCCGCAAACACCACCCACAGGGCAGCGGTGCAGATGGCCGTGCCGCAGGCGATGCGCGTCAGCTCCTTTTTGGATTCCGGCTGTAGTTTCATAAAGGGGAACCTCCTGTGATGTTTACTGATGTGAGTTGAACCCCACCCGCTTCGGTTTTTCCTTTTTGGCGCGGTCCAGGTGTTCCTTGGCAAAATACCAGAAGTTCTGCGCCCCGGAGGCAAGGCCCAGCAGGATGGCCGGCAGGAACACCCATTCCGGCCAGCTCCAGCTGTTCACCGCCCACCAGGCACCGCCCAGGCACATGACCAGCGGCAGCAGCATATTCAGGCCCAGCTGGGTCAGCCAGACAAGATCTTCCAGCGCCTTGTACCAGCCCTTCATGCGGTGTCGCCCTCCCTCTGTGCGCAGGCCCGAAACAGCAGCCCGCCGCACCCTTTCGCAATGGTTTCGCTCCGGTAAAGAAGCTCATATGGATAGTATAATTCAATTCACTGAACTTTTCAATCAATTTTCCACCGATTTTTGGTAAAACTTCATAGTTCGTTCACACTAACGCCATAATTGTACGTCCACGGTGGAGTATGTCCGTCTCCGGCAGCATCAATACCAAAAATACGATAGGTTTCTTGTGCAAAACACAAAAAACCGCCCGGCTCATTTGAGAGCCGGGCGGCGGTTATCCTGGAAGTGCGGGGGTCAGCTGTCCTTGCGCTTGATCCACACCTGCGTGCCGTAGAAGGGATTGGCAGTGCCAAGGCACAGGCCCTGGTCGGTGGTGGCGAATACCCGCAGACCATGGTTGTAGGGGTCTCCAAAACCGTCCACGGTGATGGTCTGGAAGTTCACGCCGTCCCCCGAAACATACAGGTCAAAGCCCTGCTTTGCCTTGCGCATGTAGTTGAGCAGCCGGATGGCACTGGCAATGTTGCTGATCGTGATGTTTTTGAACACGAATTTGTAGGAAAACTTGATGGTCTGGGCCAGGGTGTCGGGGTTCCCATTGCCGTCGGGGTCCGTCGCCTGCAGTGCCTTCATCAGGGTCTTGAGGTATTCCCACTGGGTCTTCCACTGCGCGGGGGTGCGCGTCAGCAGGTTGCCATTGACGAACTGACCAATGCACTCCAGCATACTGCTGGTGTCAAAGGTACCCACATACAGCTTGCCATCGTACACCTGCATCCGCCAGATGTACTGGTTCTCGCTACGCCCAAAGCCGGACTTTAAACCAGAAAGGCTGCCGTTGGGGAACATTTTAGTGGCATTGCCCACCACAAGCTCCATGTTCTCGTCCCTGTCCATGCGGTACAGGTTCACCGACTGCTCCAGATTGGCGTTGATGAACCGGCAGTCCAGCCCGCCGCCAAACTGACCGTTGGCGTTCTTGCCGGTCTTGGCGAAAAGGATGCGCTCCAGCGCGATCTCTTCATCGTTGTACTCACCAATATAGAGGTGGTCGTTGTACACGATCAGGTTCGCCGCACCGGAGCGGGTACGTTCCGGGTCGATGCCGAAGGTGTAGCGGGCACCGTCCTTTTCCTGATCGCCCGCCACGGGTGTCCATGTGAAGGTGCCGTCCGCATTCTGGTCGCCCCGCACCAGTGCAAAGGACTGCATGGTGTTGTCGTCCGGCATATTGTCCTCGGTGCCGGTGCAGATGGAAACATACAGGCGGCCGTTGAACTCAGCCATATCCCAGATGCTGCCGCCGTAGATGCTGTCGGCGTAGTGATAGGCGGGGTAGTTGAACAGGCTGTCGGAATCCGCAATCTGGGTAAAGCCCTTTTCCGGGTCGGAGGAGATCAGCAGGGCGGCGCTGCTCTTGCCGGTGGCGGCATCCATGGTCACGTTGCTGATGACCAGCTGATCCTTGTAGACACACATCCCGCGGATGCCCACGGAGATGCCCTGCTGGTAGGCTGCGGCATAATCCTGCACACTGTTCAGGCCGATATACACCGGCTTGCACTCGTCGGTGGCCGGGTCCACCTGCCAGATGCTGGGCAGAAAGCCGATGCCGCCGCCACCCACACTGCCACAGAAGTACAGCTTGCCGTGATACTCCAATGCGTTGCGGAACAGGGGTGTGTAACCGTTGTAGGAGCCGGACATCAACAGCCTGGTCTCGCCGGTCCTGGTGTTGATCTTCACCAGCACGCCCTTGGGCCGGCCGCCATCCTCCTCGGTCAGAAAGAAAGTGCCGTTGTAAAGGGCATCGAAGGTGGCGGCAAGCACCTTGTCGTCGTATTCGTCGCCCAGACTGCTCTTCATCAGGGAGAGGGTGTTGCCGATGGCGGCGTAGCAGGTGCCCACATACAGCCAGTCGCCGTAGCCGACCGCCGACCATGCGTAGTTCTGACCCCGATCACCGGCGTTGTAGGCGGCATCCTCCGGGTCAGTCACCACCGCCACCGCACCGTCTCCCAGATAATCCACGATGCCGTCTGCGGTTTTGACATCCTTTTCCGGGTGGGTGATCTTCTCAAATGTCTGGTCGTCCTTGCTGTAAAAGAAAGCGTTGCATTCGTCGAGAGGTTCCGGAGTGGTCAGTTCCTCCCAGCCATCGGCCTGCCCGACCGCCTCCGTGCCTTCTGCCGACACCGGAAGCTGCACCGGCAGAGCGGACAGCATCGCTGCTGCCAGCACGCCGCTGATGACACGTTTCCAGTTCATATCGTTCTCCTCATCCATTCTGCCATTTCTTCAAAAACAGGAAAAAGCTGTTAATGTTCTTCATTGTAGCACAGTCCTGCCGGAAGTGCAAAGGTGCCTTGCTGCTTTTTGCGGATGATCCTTGTAAAATTTGTGTAGAAGTCCGCAAAAAAGCCGCCCGGCTCCTGCGAACCGGGCGGCAAAAGGCAGACTTTTGAGAATGATTTACCAGAGATTTGCGGTCTCGTTATACAGGCCCTCGTAGCTCTTGGCGGAGAGGTCCCAGCTGAAATCGCATTCCATATCGTGCTTGACGAGGTTGTGCCAGTCCTCTTTGTTGTAGTAGCGATCCTGTGCACGGCAGCAGGCATCGTACAGCTCATGGGCGCTGTAACCGGCAAAGGTAAAGCCATTGCCCTCGCCCAGCGTGCAGTCATGGATGGAATCCCGCAGGCCGCCGGTCTCGCGGACGATGGGAGGCGTGCCGTAGCGGCAGGCCACCATCTGTGCCAGGCCGCAGGGCTCGCTCTTGGAAGGCATGATGAACACGTCTGCACCGGCGTAGATCTCCTGAGACAGTGCGGGCTCAAAGCCGATGTAGGTGCCCACGCGGCCCGGATGACGGGCGCACAGGTCAGAGAAGAAGGTCTCGTACTGGTTCTCGCCGCTGCCCAGAATGACCAGCTCGATACCGCGGTCCACCAGACCGTCGGCAACGCTCTGCACCAGGTCAAAGCCCTTCATGCCGACCATGCGGCTGACCATGGCAAAGACGGGGCTGCCGTCCTTGTGCAGGCCAAACTTGTCCTGCAGGGCCTCCTTGCACTTCGCCTTGCCCTCTTCAAAGTTGGTGACATCGTAGTTGAAGGGAATCTTGGGGTCGGTGGCGGGGTTGTTGGCCTCCATATCGATGCCGTTCAGAATACCGCAGAGCTTATACTGCTTTTCCCGCAGCAGGGCATCCAGACCGTAGCTGAACCAGGGATCCAGGATCTCCTGTGCGTAGGTGGGGCTGACGGTGGTGATCTTATCCGCCGTCTCAAAGGCACCCTTCATAAAGTTGGCGCAGCCGTCGTATTCCACAATGTGCTGGTCACGGTGGCCGATGCCGCAGGTATCCTCCAGGATATCGGTGCCGTACTTGCCCTGATATGCGATGTTGTGGATGGTGAAGATGGTCTTGATCCGGTTGAACTTATCCAGATGGCGGTAGTACAGGTTCAGGTAAACGGGAACCAGTGCGGTCTGCCAGTCGTTGCAGTTGATGATATCGGGGGTGAAGTCGATGTAGAACAGGGTCTCCAGCACAGCGCGGGAGAAGAAGGCGAAGCGCTCGCCGTCATCGTAAAAGCCGTACAGGCCGCGGCGCTTGAAGTAATACTCGTTGTCCAGGAAGTAGTAGGTCACGCCGTTGACCTCAGCCTTGAACAGGCCGCAGTACTGGCTGCGCCAGCCCACGGGCACCGAGTAGTTGGTGACATACTCCAGCTTGTCGCGCATTTTCAGGTCGCCGTACAGCGGCATGATGACGCGGGCATCCACGCCGTCCTTGACCAGAGCCTTGGGCAGAGAGCCTGCCACGTCGGCCAGACCGCCGGACTTGGCAAAGGGGGTCGCTTCCGAAGCGGCATACAGGATCTTCATAGTATTTCTCCTTTCCAGAAAAAAGGGCGGATACGCAAAGAGCGGGCGGGGGCGCAAAGGCCCCCGCCCCTCTTTGAGAGGGGCTACCGGGGAGGGGAGCCGCCCCTGTGAAAGTTTCAGTGTGTCAGGCTCAGACGGTGTGGTTCTTCTGAACATAGACCGGGAAGCTCTCGGTACCGGAGAGCTTCTTCTCGGCAGTCACACGCACGTTCTTATCGGTGACAACGCAGTCCAGCTGAGCGCCTGGTTCCACAACGGTATCCTGCATCAGGACACAGTTTCTGACCACAGCACCCTTCTTGACGCGAACGCCGCGGAACAGCACGCAGTTCTCCACGGTGCCCTCAATGACACAGCCATCGGCCAGCAGGGAATTGCTGACGGAAGAGCCGTTGACGTAGCGCACGGGGTTGTCGTCACGGATCTTGGTGTAAACGGGGCTCTCTTTGGGGAACAGAGCGTTCAGGTTCTTCTCATCGATGAGCTTGAGGTTCTCATCAAAGTAGCTCTTCATGTCGCAGACATGGGCCACATAGCCGGTGTACTCCAGCGCACGGATGTTCAGGATGTTGACATTGTGGGCCAGAATGTCACGCTCAAAGTAGATCAGGCCGCGGGAGGTCGCATCCTTGACCAGCTTGATCAGGGTCTCGCGCTCCAGAACGTAGATGTTCAGGTCCAGGTTCTGGACACCGGAGCGGTAATCGTTGAACAGCAGCTCGGTCACACGGCCATCGGCATCCACAGTCAGGGTGTAGTTGTCGTTCTTGCGGCCCTCGGGGATCTCGGTCTTCTGGTAGGCGACGGTCACATCCGCGCCGCTTGCCTGATGGGCAGCCAGCAGGGCGTTGAAATCGTAGTTGATGGCGATGTTGGCATCGCTCATCACAACGTACTTCTCCTTCTGGTTCTCCAGGTAGCTCAGAATGGAACCCAGAGCCTCCACACGGCCGGAATAGATGCGCACGCCCTTTTCTGCAAAGGGAGGCACGATGTTCAGGCCGCCGTGACGGCGGGCCATATCCCACTCACGGCCGGTGCCCAGATGATCCATCAGGGAGTGGTAGTTCTTGCGCACCACGATGGAGACATTGGAGATGCCGCAGTTTGCCATGCTGGACAGCATAAAGTCCACCATGCGGTAACGGCCTGCAAAGG
>ENA-OQHF01001114-OQHF01001114.1-human-gut-metagenome-genome-assembly--contig:-NODE-1114-length-15183-cov-5.542774_pt1 | contig 15183 bp, 14 predicted proteins | sample MGYA00242559_ERZ504709 | MGnify/ENA primary metagenome ERZ504709 (study PRJEB26092, sample SAMD00036203) | human gut metagenome | host: Homo sapiens | study: EMG produced TPA metagenomics assembly of... | reverse complement strand
AAAATCAAATCTTCAAGTACATCCAAGCCGATTTGTTCTATTCCCCTTTTATTTGTTCCTGTCATCGTTTCAAGACTTTCCCCAACTAATGTTGATGTTCCACTTGAAATCCCTCCAATAATAAAGGGCTTTGATAAAAAATTTAGTATCTTTTCAGAAGCGCCTATAGTTGTACCTACTTTTCCTATAGCTGAAGGTGCTCCCAAAATTCCACCTAATGCACCACCAAATGCTGAACCAATATACGTTTCAATACTGGAAGTTTCTCCTCTTACAATATCAACTGTTGCTGTGGCACTTACACCTACACTAGCACCTACAACTGCTGCTGTTACAATTCCACCTGCTCCAAAAGTTAAAACTGTTATCGCACTAACACCTATTGCTCCTGCAATCACTCCAAGTTCTGTTTTGTGTTCATCTACCCAATCTACCGCTGTTTTTACAACCTTTTTTCCAGTTTCACAGACTTTTTGAATACCTTTATTGATTGCATTTCCTACATCTTTAATCCCTTTCTTAATACCCTTTCCGATATCACTTAAACTTGGCCATGCACCATCCAAATCCACCAGTAGCATCGGTGTATTAAAGCAATAACTGTAACGGTTCATACTAAATGGCATATCTAGAAATCCGGCAATCAAATCCTGCCCTGCAAACCTGCCACTCTCTGCCAGATATTCTCTCGCCTGGGCATAGTAGGTTCCTGCTATCTCATCTCTTTGGTATCCCGTATAGCCAAACGGCTGTATCTCCCCCTGGTTCTGATACAAATCTTCCCCAAAGGCTCCGTATCCATAGTTCTCTTTGATTGTTCCGAAACTATCTTCAATCCTCAGCGGGCTTCCCAGTTCATCCTGAAAGTAATAGTTTCTTTCCCCATTCTCCTCATACGCTGCCACGTTCCCATCCCAGAAGTATCTCTGGTTTCGGCTTTCTTCTGTCCGCTCCAGAAGGTTATGGTACTGTCTGGTTAAATCCAGGGTATAGGTAATCTGGCGGCTGTTCCCGATCTCCATACCGACTCTTCTCTGCGGGTCCAGCTTCTCCAGTTTTTCTTTTGGAAGGACACCCTCCTGTTTTCCTACCCGGTGTCCCAGCCCGTTATACTGATACCTTGCCTGTTTGCCTGCCGCATCCACCGCTTCTTCCAGACGGTTCATTGCTCCATAGACATACTGCTTCTTCCATGTCCCGTTTTCAAGGACAGCGGTTAAGTTTCCTCTCTTATCATAACCGTACTCTTTGCGGATTTCCCCCTGTCTTTCGCTTACCATCTGGTTCAGGGCATTATACTGATAGAAGGTTTGTTCCCCGCTTTCTTCTTTCCATGTACGGTTTCCAAAAGCATCATAACCATACCGTGTCTGGATCTCTCCGTCCTTTTGGATTTCTGACAGCCTGCCCAGTGCATCATACCCATAACGGTACTGTCCGCTCTCACGCTCCAGCCCTCTTCTTTCTTTTCTAATTCCGGTCTTATTTCCCAAAAGGTCATACAGATAGGTGTAGCGGTCAAGGATGCCCTCCTGGTCTTGATGCACCAGTTCTGTCAGCTGGTCCTTTCTGTCATAACGGTAGGTAGTCTTTGTTCCATTCGGGAACTGCTTTTCACACAATCTTCCCACCGGATCATATCCATAGGTGATGATGCTGTCCCCTTCCTTTAATTCTGAAAGACGGAGCTGCTCATCATAGCCATAGAATACTGTCTTTCCATCCGGATAGGTAATGCTTCTTCTCTCTCCTGCTTTTCCATAGGTATAGGATACTTCCCTTCCATCCGGGTACTGCACCTTTTCTGCCCTGCCCAGTTCATCCGGGGTGATCCTTGTGCTTCCCAGCCAGTCCTGTATCTCAATCAGCTGCCGGAGCGGATTATAGGACAGTTTCACTTCCTTTCCGTCTGCATACTGGATACCGGATAAGTCTCCCTGTTTTGTATAAGCATACTTGGTCAGATACCCTTCCTTATCCAGTTTTCCAAGGAGCTGTCCTTTTTTATCATAGGTGTAGGTTTCCTTCTGTCCCAGTGCATCGACAGTTTCTGTGACCTGTCCCCGCAGGTCTCTGGTATAACGGGTGATCTGACACTGCCGGTTTCTTCCATTCTGTCTCTCTGCTTCCAAAAGTTCTGCATCCATACCGGATACTTCTGTATCATCCTTTAGGCTTCCCTCTACGCCATACTGGCGGATCTCAATGAGACGGTCACAGACATCGTATTGATATTCCGTTTCATTTCCAAGGGCATCCGTCACCTTCGCAAGCTGCCCGCTTAAGGTATAGGCATACCGGGTCGTATTCCCTTCCCCGTCGGTCATGGAAGTCACGTTTCCAAGGGCATCGTAGGTATAGGATTTCCTCTCCCCTTCACTTCCCGTGATCTCTACGATACGGTCCATGCTGTCATATCCATAACGCAGCACAAACCCGGTGGCAAGGGTATGGGTTTCCAGATTTCCGTTGGCATCATAGGTAAAGGCTTCCTCTGTCCCATCTGCGTATCGGATTTTTTCCAATAATCCGCCTTTTTGATACCGGTAACAAGTGGTCCGCCCTGCCTCATCGGTAATGCTTTCCACATCTCCCAGTGGCGTATACGCATAACTGCGGCTTTCCCCCAGCTGGTTGGTTTCCTTTATCAGATTTCCGTTTCCATCGTATTCCATGGATACCCTATTTCCAAGGGCATCCTCCGCCTCGATGAGATTTCCTTCCCCGTCATACCGATAGGCATAGTGGAGTCCTTCTTCCCCGTTGACTTCCACCACTCTTCCAAGGGCATCATAAACAAACGTGGTCTTTGCCCCGTTTTCATCTTCCTCTCCAATCCGGTTTCCATTGGCATCGTAGGTATAGCGTACCACGGCGCCGTCTGCATACTTGATCCGGGATAGCAGGTTCTCTTCGTTATAAAGATAGGTCGTCCTTGCCCCGTCCGGTGTTGTCACTCTGGCAAGGTTCCACATGCTGTCATAGGTCAGGAGGGTTTCCCTTCCCTCTTTATCAATGACCTTGCTTGGGCGGTTTAAGACATTATATTCCCTTTGGATGCTTTCCCCGTCAAAGTCCGTTACCTTTGTTACTTTTCCGCTTGCATTGTATTCGTAGCTCTGGCTGTTCCCTTCTGCATTCTCGATCCGGGTCACATTGCCCATGATGTCATAGGTGTAACGGGTAACATTCCCTTTTCCGTCTATACTTTCTGTCATCCGGTTCAGGTCGTCATAGGCATAGCAGGTCCTGTTTCCCTGTGCATCCCTGAGCTCCGTGATATTGCCTCTGTCATCATAGCTTAAGCGCACCAGACTTCCGTCTGCCTGCCGGATCTCTTCCGGGCGTCCCGCTTCGTTATACCGGATCCCGGTCTCATTTCCCAGGGCATCTTTGGTTTTTACAAGCCTTCCCTGTGCATCGTATTCCCCGCACAGTTTTTCTCTTCCATTTATCCTGATCCCGGTTGGCTGGTTCTTTTCTCCATACCGGATTTCCGTCTTATTTCCAAGGGCGTCGATCACACGCACCAGATTTCCTGCCGGATCATAGGCATACTGGGTTTTATTCCCCAGGCGGTCCACATATAAGGTCTTCTGATTGTTCTGGTTATAGGCAAAGCGTTCCTCCCCGTTGCTGTGGATATGCTTGATATCCCGGTACTTATCATCATGGACGTAAACCACACGGCTTCCGTTGCGCTCGGTAAGCTCCACTGTTTTCTTTTCCTCGTCATATACATAAGACATCTGTGTCCCGTCCGGGAACTTCTGCAGCGTAGTGCGGTTCTCCTCATCAAAGAAGTTTTCTACTGTCACAATCTCCCTTGGGTTCTCCACCTGCTCCAGTTTTCCCTGCGGGGTATAACCGTAACGGAAAGCATTCCCGTCCGGAAGTGTGGCTTCCTTCAAAAGTTCTCCCTGATACTTGTATGCCACGCATCTTCCCGTATGGTCTTCTACACGCTCCAGCATGCCCTCTGTGTCATAGAAAAAGGCAAAAAATTCCCCTGTTTCCTTTTGGACCTTCACCAGTCGAAACGGTGCTTCCTCTTCATAAGTAAACGTGATGCGGCTGCCTGTAAGAGACTCGGTTTCCAGGCATTTCCCTTTTTTGTCAAAGCGGTATGTTTTCTGATCTCTTGTACGGTAAGTATATCCGTTTTCCTCTTTTTCCAAAGCACCTTCGCTGGCAAACAGGGAAAGGTAACGATCTTTTTCCCAGAAGAACCGCTCCTCTTTTCCGTCCTCCCGAAGAAGCACTGCCTCCCCGTCTGTAAACTCCAGATGCACCTCATAATTATGGTTCCAGTCTTTTCCAAGCACGCCCCTATGTGCATTAATGGCATTATAAAAACGGCGGAAAGCAAAAGACTCCCTTCCCCCGATTTCCAGATCTGTCCGGTCATAGATAAAGTTTCCCGTGCTTAAATTTACCGGGTCCTTGGAAAAGGCGTGGCAGATGGCTTCCGCTCCCTTGATGTTTGCCATCAGCTTTTCCACTGCCTTTTCCCCATCTTCCGTTACCTTGTTCCACCTTGCCTGCACTTCTTCAAAGGCTTTTTTGAATGCCGAGTAGTCCGTAGTAAGCGGGGTATCTATTAAAAACTGTTCCATTTCCTCCAAAAGTGTCTGAAGGCTTTTCGTTACCCCTGCAAGTTCCCTCGTCTGAGATGCATAATCCGTATCGGCTGCCGGGATTAAATCGCAGGCTCTCTGGCGGCAGTTTTCCAACTTTGTCAATGCGGTCTCCATCTGTTCCGTCTTTAAGGCGCTGCGTAACTGGGAAACGTCATGGACAGCTATCCCGTAACGGACTTCATAAGGCACTGCGTCCAGCGCTTCCCCTGCCTGGTCTGCATAGGTCCTCATGGCAGACACATGCTCCTTGCACTGCTCTAAGATGCTTTTGATATCCTTACACAGCTGTGTAATCTCGCTTACTTGGAATACTCGTTTCATTCTATGTCCCCTTTCTTTCCTTACTTTTTACCCATTTGACTAGCACCTGTGGTATCTAATTCTATAAACTCAGATGCCGCAAATCGAATGCTCTCTGAAAATTTCTTCAATGTATTACATAAGGCAGTTGCCAATGCACTCTCTGCTGTCAATTGTTCCTGTAATGCATCTGCCTCATCTCCAAATGCTTCCGATAGGTGCTTATTTAAATCTGAATAAATGTTATTAATATCATCTTGCACTGTGCCTATATCTGATACAGCCCCATTAATAATGGATTCTACACTATTTATATCAATATTAATATTTTTTACCATTTACTTTCCTCCTAACAACATGTATCCAAGTCTGCTATGGCATTCTTGAAACTGGCAATAATAGAAGCATGCGAAGAATACACTTGTTCTATAGAGGCTCTAGCATCATTTAATTCTTCACATAACAGATTTACTTTTGGAGAAATTGCATCCGTATAGAATTCCCCGTCTTTTCCTGTCAACTCTTGCAAATCTTTTATAACCTTTTCGAGAAGTTCTAATATGTTCTCATGCTTTTTCTTTAAATCACTTTCCAACTCTGCATATTTTTCATCTTCCAACGCAATTTTATCTGCCATTTCACCGCCTCCTTATATTAAACTTCTCTTATATTTAATTCTACTTTCAAGTTGTGAAATTTTATCGTCAATTTTTTCTATCTGCGTTCCCAAACTACTTACTAAATCCCCGGTTCTTTGAATAGCAGTATCATTTTCTTCTTTCGCATCGTTTATATAATTTTCCAATGCATTTGCCATTTCTCCTTCAAAAATCCCTGTCTGCTTTATTTCTTTTCCTTTCAATTCTCCCAATTTTTCTTTCCATTCTTCGCATTCACTATTGCACTTCTTTTTAGCACTTTCTACTTTCTTCTTTGCATCTTCATATTCTTTTATCTGTTCTTCCAATACACGAATATCGCTTTTTATCCCTGCTATTCTACGTTCCTCGTTTTTCTTTTTGATATCATCCCAAAAATCTCCCATACGCTTTCCTCCTGCAAAATTTATTATTTCTACTGTGCAGTATCTGTCGGCTCTTGAGTCTGTGGTTCTTGTGTAGAAGTATTTTCCTGCACGGCACCGTCTATTTTTTCTACGGTTTCTTCCTCTTTTGGTTGATATTTATCACCAAGTTTTTCTATCTGGTTTTCCAATTCATCAAGACGCTGTTTCTTTTTGGAACCGTCTATCTTAGTATTATTTTCCAAATCATCAGCTTCTTTCATATACGCATAAATCAAAAGTTTATCATCTGACAGAGATAAGGCAATTTCCTCTGCTTTTTTCGTTTCCAACCTTCCTATTCTTATCCAATATTCCAAAATTTTCGGATTGCTACTTGTTGAAAAATTATCAATAATATTTCTCATCTCGTCTTGGCGGAAACTTTCCATATTAGCATAAGAATAGGCTAAAATATACAGTGTGCCTTTCTCCATATCAGCTGGTTCCACCTCTCTCAAACTATCAATACAGGTTCGATAATCTTTTTGGATAAAAGCTTCATTTGCCGCCAATAATTGCCTTTGTTCTGGAACTGTTTTCAAAGATAAATATGCCGCATAGCCACCGCCTATTAGTGTACCAATCAAAGTAATAATTGCTACGATTCTCCATAAAGAATAGGTAGACTTCTTTACTTTCTGCATCTGTTGTGACTGCTCTGTAACATAATCTTTTTTTACGTTACGCAAAACATCTGCAATTTCTTCAACAGTTTGGCAATTATAAATTGGTTCAAACCACTTTTCTTCCTTACAGATTTCAATTCCACTTTCTTGAATCTGTTTTACAGAATACTTACTTCCTAAAACTCCTGCCACAAAACTTTTGTAGGCATTTAAAAAATATGTATCATCCGGCTTTTCTCCACGTCCATAAATATCTCTATCTTTTAAATATAACAATCCATTTTCATCGTAGTACAAGTTTTCTTCTGTTAGTTTCAAAAGAAAATCCGCTTGAAGTTCTTTTAACTTAGAAAAGTTAATCAATATCTGATATTTCTTTTCTCGACTTTCAGATTTCACCTGAATAAAAGGGTTCATTCCTTTTACAGTATAATAAAAATATAAGTCTTCCCTGTCCTCTTCATAATGACAAGATAATAGTCCATTTCTTTTTACACAAAGTTTCTGATAATCATAACTATCCTTTGCATGAATAGCAGATTTTTTGATTTCTTCTTTTAAAAATTCTATATTCTTTTCTGTTTCTATCTTTGGTTGTTTTATATTAGAAGTTTCTAAACTCTTTTTTCTCATTTCAATCTATTCCTCTCCTAATTTCTCCCGTCCTTGCGAAATTATCAATATATCCCCTGTATAAATATGAGATTCTTCATATGTTTCTCCCACATTCAAGCGACGACTTGTTCTTTCCGATTGTACTTCTGGTTCTATCCCAATTCCCTGCATAGACTCCGGGAGATTTTCTCGCATAACTCTCAACGTAGTCTCAATCTTCTGCTGATTATCTAGAGAAATATCATAAGTTTTTCCACTCCATTCATTTTTGATTGTTATGGTGATTTTCATTACGTTTTCTCCTATACTTTTCTATGAAAAAGAGGACAATTCCTGCCAACATCGCACCAAATACGCCATATGCAATATTCATATATTGATTATTGGTTTCATTGTTCTCATTATATTCTGTTTTAATAACTGCGGTTGTATCTGCTTGCATAACTCTTTGAAATGCGGTTTCTGTAATTTCTTTTTCCGGATTATTCAAAACATTCAAAAATATTTCATTATTCTTCTCTTCTTGTTCTTCCTGATAAGCCTTTTCTTGCTCCATAAATTCCGAAGTATACATGTGGATGCCAAAACGGTCACATAAGGAAGTGCTAATATTTTCATTTTTTTGTAAGATTTCTGTATCTAAGTTCAGTCCCGGCTGAGACTGTGTATTTTGCTGTCCTTCCATTTGTACGTCCTGTCCTCCTTTTAAGAAAAGCCGCCATTATACATTGGCGGCTTCCTACTTTCATTCATATTTACATTTGTCCAGCCATATCGCTATCTGCCTGTGCAAAGTTATCAGAAATTTTCTGCATCTGAACAGCCATATCTTCAATCATCTGTCGTACATTCTTAAGTCCCGGTTCTGCTTCCTGGAACTGCTCTACATAACGTTTGCTGGTGTCTGCCTCCCATACATCCGGAAGACCTTCAATTACCTGACGCATTCTATCAATACATTCTTCAAATATTGCTCCCTGATCCTGTAAAGTTTTTGAACCGGCTGCCAGAGCCTCATAATCCACACGTAACATATTTTTTTCCTCCTTGTGAAATGTGATAGAAAATAAAGTTCTAAGGAACTTTACATCTTCTGAAACCATGCGATTTTCCGCAAATAATTTTTCTTTATTTTACACTTTTTTCCAGTTTTTTACAACAACTTTTTTGAATTTTATTGTGTAATTCGCTCATTTTATTTATCTTTTTCTCCATACTTTCGTATAGTTTTCTTGCACTTTTGTCAATTTTTGTCATTTTATTCAATATTTTAAATATCAAAATAAAAAGGATATTTCCAACGTTTTCAACTGGAAATACCCTTTTTATTTCATTTATAAATGATCTTCGTTTGAATCTATGCGTTTCTTTCTAAAAGCAAAATAACTTCCTATGCAAACTGCAAGAAGAACTACTGGAATAACCCAAATAAAATCGGTGTTTCTTTTCTTCTACTTCTTTTTCTCATCAGAAACTTCAACATTTACTTCCTGACCTTCTAAATTCTCTTTTTGGCAACTGTAAGATCATTTACAGATAATGGCTCTGTCATAAAACGATATGCCATAATATTCTCTTGTGTTCCAAGTCTTGAATAAGGTAAAACTCCACTAATATCATTTAACATGAGTTTATTATCTTCGTATGTAGACTGTTTTAAACTCTTTGCATTTGCAAGATTTGTATCTAATTTTTCATTAGATGCTTTTTCACTAGCCTCAATACTTTCTGATTGCTTTTTCGTATTGTCTTCAGAAGCCTTATAAACCTCCTCTACATAACTTTCATACTGCTTATTCTGGTTTTCAATCTTCTCTTCTACCTTACTCTGATTCTTATCTAAAGATTGTTCCAATTGTCCAAGTGCTTCTTGATTTAAATATTCTTGCGGAGTATACCTTAAAAGTGCTTCATCTAATTCATTTTTCTTCAAATCTGTATTATCGTAAGCTCCTCTTAAATTTGTTACCTGAGCTTTGATATTCTTATCTTTCTCTTGTAACTCATCATTTACTCCATTAAGAATATTACCTCTATCTTGAGCATAAGCCTCAGACACTTTCATCATCTCATTCATTGCATTTCTTATAGCGTCTACATCCACATTTACATCCGAAAATTTTGGCTCTTCTATTTGATTTTTTAACCTATAATTTTTAATTTGAATTGAATTTAAATCTTCTACTTCATTTATATTAGGTTCTACTTCATAAATCGGTGCCGGAATTACACTTTTTATATAGTTCTCCCACTGTTCATCAGAAACTGGTAAATATGTCTCTGGTTCAATTGCTTCTAATTTTGAATATAACTTTTTGAAATTTTCTTTTAAGTCATTCAAAGCAGGATTTTTTTGAAAATCACTAATAGTATTATAATAGTTCGCCAAACCATTATTCTTTTCTATTATATGTTGATTTTCTAATGCCACTAATTTCTCATCTACGTCTTTTTTTCGATAAAAAGAATAGGTATTTTCTTCATATTCTACAGAATATCCGTCACACTCCTCTTTCCGAAGAGGCACTACTATCAGCTGCACCCCATCTTTCTATATCGTTCTCATCCTTATTAATTTTAATTATAAATTTTGATTTTGCAATATATTCCTTCGTAGCACTTTCTATTTCTTTCAGTTTATCTGGAATCCCTTCTAACGCTTCAATACTACTATCTCTAATAACACCCAACTCTTTTTGTTCTGCTGGATTTGTATCTATATACTCCGGATACTCATATGGTGTCATGTGCATATTAAAAGCCTGTATCGCTTCATGCATACTGCCTTTTCCATATAACGTTTGATTCAATTCGCCAATTTTTGAAGAAACATTTTTATATTCCTCATCTCCTTTGTTCCACGCCTCTTGATAAGTCTTATCTATCTCAGCCAAAAGTTTATCTTCTTCTTCATAGTGTGGAACAAGATCCAAAACTTCTATATTCTTTTCTACTGTTGCAAGTTCGGGTAATTCAATGGTTTCCCTTAAGTCATCACCACTTACTTCTCCAAGTGCTTTTAAATCACGAACATCATTTTCTTTGATGTTTCCCGCTGCATCTTGAACTTTATGCACCTCTGTCAGTACAGAAGATAAATACAGTTCACTAATTCCATTATTCAATGTCGTGTATGCATTTCCAACAGAATAAATCGCCTTAGCCTGTGCATCCTGTGTAAGATTTGGTGCAATTGCATACTCTAAAACTGCCTTTTGCGGCGTACCGTTAATAGATTCAACAGCTTCCGAAAATGTTCCAGGTAAAATCATATATGCACTATATTTTCCGTTTTCTATACCCCGCTTTGCATCTTCAAGTCCTGTTGTTTCATACTTAACATTTAATGTTCCTAACAAAGATTGACTATAACTAATAACATCATCTTGCTTCTTTATACCTTCATCTGCATTTACGATGGCAATCAGTTCTGTATCATATAATTCTTCTTTTTGGGGCTTCTTTTCATTTAATAATGCTACTGGTTCCGTGTCATCTTTACTATTTAGATTCCCCATATAGTATCCACCACCCAAACAACATCCTATAACCAGTATGCCTAAAACAGTTTTCACTACCCTACTTTTCACATAGGTTTCCTCCCTTTTCGTAATTTCTGAGGAAAATAATCTTTTCGATTTTCTCCCCAAACTAAGAAACATCCCTTTGAAGCATATACACGGTTGTCTGATAAATAAGTGATGTCTTTCGTTACATTTTACACTATTGATAAATTCTTAGCAATATTTTTCAGCAAAATTCACCATTATTTTTCCTTATACTTCTAACATCTATCTTCTTCATTATCAAGAAGAACTTTCCTCATAAAATTCCAAAAAAGAATATCTTTTAAAGAATTACCATTATAAATAAAATTTCCCCATTCTCCTTTATCATTGCAGGTTTTCTTTTCTTGTTTATTTTTCATATAGATTCCCGTCAATCAAATCATAACTCATATCCAAAAAGTCTAAAATTTTTGCTTCGCTCACCGTTCCATCCAACAATATCGTGATCCAGTATTTTTTATTCATATGATATCCTGAAAGAAAACCATAAGTTTGTGTCAGAAGGCCAACCATATCCGGCTCACACTTCACATTGATGATATCTACCATCCCTTCCTCTTCCAAACCCAATTTTGATTTTTCAACTCGCAGAATAGCTGCATACCACTTTCCATTCTTATGCCGGAGGATTGCACTCTCCGGAGAACTCTTCCAAGATATTCCGGAATTGTTCCATATTGTTTCTTCACATATTCGTAAATCTCTTCCTGTTTCAAGCATTCCACTCCCCAGTTCTTCTATATTGATCAATCTTACGATTGTACTTTTCATATTTTAACAGGCAGGACATCTGCCCTGCCTTCCTTTCCTATTATAGCATTGTTATTCAAGCTCTACAATTCCATCTATCATTCATTTTCCTATTTCTAATAAACTACCATTCCATATCCCATAATGGAATTGGAACTGATCGCATAACTTCTCTCTTTTACCGCATCTCCACTATTTCCTTCTATGGTATAGACGGTTGTTCCGTCACAGCGTTCCACGATTCCTACATGGTCGCATGTTCCATCATGCTCCCAGTCAAAAAAGACGATCGCACCGGGACTTGGCATACTCCCAGCCCCCTGCCATTTCCCCTGATTCTGAAACCAGTTCTTACCATCCGTACAAAGGGAAAACTTGGGAACCGCACCACTTTGAATCAAACCTGCCTGATCCGCACACCAGCTGACAAAGCAGGCACACCATTCCTCCCGGCTGGTAAATCCATACCACGACCAAAACTTCTCTCCGCCTTCATTTCCAAGCTGACTTTTTGCAATATTGACAAGCTGTCTATTTCCAAAAAGTCCGGTAAACCAACCGCCACCGGAATAATACCGCATCACATGAGGCACATACTCCGGATCGCCATAACCCGACCAGCCATGGGCTGCTGCCTGCTCCTGGGAAAACTGTAGCGCATTGACTTTACTGTAACCTCCAAAATTTTTCCAACGCCCACGAGATATATCCATTCCCATAATTATACCCCTGTAGGCTGAGTTTCAGCTTGTCCATATCCTGTGGACTTTCACACCCAGCTTCTCTGACACAATCCGCATAATACTGTATCCCCACCTTGATGGAATAGTCTGCATCCTGAATCGCTCCGGGTGTATTTGGATACTGGGTGTTATAAGGACACTCACTAGCCTGCATGGGATCTGTTCCCCTACCTCCGCTCTCCTGCATCATAATGGCTTGGATTGCTGAGACATATTCCGGGATACCAAATTCACTGGCATACTTTTGAATGGCAGGCGTATGTGCCAGCACTTCTGCGCTTAAAACCTCACTACTTTGGGAATTTCCTAAAAAGGCAGCACCTCCAATGAGCCCCACAATCAGAATCAGAACGACAAACACTGCGCCTCCACCTGCCATCAGTGCTGCAAATGCAGCTTTCACTGCATGAGCGGCGGCTTCTGCCATGGCTTTTAATCCTCTTCCGGTTGCCTTTGCAGTCTTTGCACTTTGCTTGGCAGTCTGAACCGAGTGTATGGTAGCCCATTTTGCTTCCCTGGCTGCTTTCATGGATTTCTGTGCTTGCTTTTTCTGTAAGGCTGCATGAGTTTTTACCTTTTTTGGAAGAAATCAGAGAAGTTTTCACTACACGGGGCGCTGTTTTTACCGTCCGATTTCCAGCTTCCTTGATCGTTTTCTCGGCTTCCGGTTTGAGTTTAATGCTTCTTGTGGCTTCCGTTCGCTCTTTCTTTGCCATTGTATGCCCTGCCTGGGTAGATGTGCCACCCACTCCTGTTTCTCCCTCTAAAGGGGATGTCGCAGTTTCTCTCTGCTTTTGTTTCTGCGCCTTTAACTTCTCATAAGTTTTCACTGCCAGCTTTTTTCCACCACGATAGGCTGCCGAAGTGCTTTCCTTTCCAACCCGCTGTTCCGCCCGTTCTATCCGGTTTCCAGCATATTCCACCGGAGATTCCTCTCCGGTTTCTCTTCCCACCTTGTCTGCCGCCATCCGGGATTTCTCTTTCGTTTCCAGCATGGCAGAACGCACCAGTTCTTTGGGAAGCCGGGAGGCAGGATTGCGGATCTTCGGGTTCTTATCCCATACCTTCTCTTTGATGTCTTTCAAACACACACCTCCCTGTATCGCATTACCGTTCCCTACTCTGTTTCTTTTGTCTCTTCTGCTGTTCTTCCAGCCTTTCCAGTTCCCTTACCGCTTCCTGCACCAGCGGATGATTGGCATAATAGAGAACACAGGACAGCAATTCCCTTCCCCTCTCACCCGTTGCTAATGGATACTCCCCTTCGTTATAAAGAGGATCGTCTGCATGGTGCAGGGAAAACTCCAAAGACGGACCCATCTGAGGGGAACGCTTGCAAAATCTCTGGTAATGCCAAAACGCTTCTTTTAAAGATGTGCATTCGATGCATTCTCCCATCCCATGGAACTCCCCGCACTCCGAAGCAAGAAAGGTAATGGTTGTTTCTTCTTTCATGGCTCTCACCCCCTTCAAAATCTTTTCCTAATTTTCTGTGAAAAAAAGACAGGCACCTACACGATGTCTGTCTCTGTGGGATCTACCATCCCTTGTTCCTGATATTGTTGTTTTATAATTTGTTCCAGCTGTTTCCGAATTTCCTTATCCGGTACCTGGATGCAAAATTCACGGATCCATCGCTCATGCAGATGCTCATCTGCTTCTGTCGACTCCCAGGACACGATGCTGCAAGTCTCATCATATAACAATTCCAACTGCCGAAACTGTTCGCCAAACTGTCCTGAATACTTATTCCAGATTTCCAGGTTGTACAAGTTTAGCCCTAAAAAATCTGTCACATACGTCAGCCTGTCTAAATCTGAAAACGTCATCTTTTCTTTTCCCAATAAGATTTCCCTGTCACGCTTCCCACATAAAAACAGGAAAGCAAACCGTTCCATATCCTTTTGGTGCATACCCATCACCCTTCTTGTAAATAATTCCTTATTACGAAGCATTTAAGAAATCTTCTGCTGCATTTTCATTTCCAAGTAGAATCTGTTCCACTAATTCGTCATCACTCAACACGCATCAGACTCCTTTCCATTGAATATCTGTATATATATAATAACGGGTTATGCATTTAAAATGATTAAAAGATTCCTCATTTTTTCTTAAAACGAATTAAACCTGAATTATTCACAGCTGTGCCGTGAATAATTCAGGTTTAAAAAAAGTGACAGTAGGAAGCACATAGCTGCACCAATCATTGGCCACAATCTGTCTGTCGAGTTGCTTCTTCCTACCAAGGGCAGTGTTCTGCATATGATACAGCTTGCGAAGGAACGGCACAGCATAATTACCCGCGGAGCATGACCTTTACACAGAACAGACCGTCCTGATAGGTAACCGTACTCACCCCGCCGGATTTTTCTGCGATGTGACGGACGGACTGAAGTCCGACGCCGTCTCCTTTTCGCTTGGAGGACTGGAATACGCCACCTTTTTCCCCGGATGACTCCGTCATAGGTGTTTTCAACCTGAATCAGTGCCAGACTGTTGCCATGCAGATAGGCTGTCAGTTTGATCCTTCGTCGGGCAGGCGCAGTGCGCAGGCTGGCTTCCAGCGCATTTTCCAACAGATTCGAGAGAACCAGACACAGATTGATTTCGTCTACAGGAAGACATTCCGGCAGATCAATCTGCACGGAATACGGGATATTCTCCCGTTTGGCAAGCGCACAGTAATACCCGACCACGCTGTCTGCCGCCCGGTTTTCGCAGAAATGCATTTCAAGCCTTGGAATTCTGGAAACCGCACCGGAGAGATAGACTTTGATCTTTTCAAGATTCCCTTCTTCTGCAAGGGCAGCGAGCTGACATAGCTGGTGGCGCAGATCGTGCCGCGCCTGCCGTGCTTCCTCAATGGCAGCTTTC
>ENA-OQHF01001113-OQHF01001113.1-human-gut-metagenome-genome-assembly--contig:-NODE-1113-length-15189-cov-3.940446_pt1 | contig 15189 bp, 20 predicted proteins | sample MGYA00242559_ERZ504709 | MGnify/ENA primary metagenome ERZ504709 (study PRJEB26092, sample SAMD00036203) | human gut metagenome | host: Homo sapiens | study: EMG produced TPA metagenomics assembly of... | reverse complement strand
ATGCAATTAAAAATTTATGACTATGCAGGAACAAATATTACCGACGTAGCAAAAAATTATTGACCTAAAGTTAGCTCCAGGTATTATGATAAAACTGTCCGAAATGAAACATTATTATGCAGACAGGACATATGCAAGATTTCGGGCAGAATGAGCAAGATCGTCAAATAGAAAGATTATGGAAGGAGCAGAAGAAATGTATCAGAATGAATTAACTTTAAATAATGGTGTGAAGATTCCACAGCTGGGACTGGGAACATGGTTCATTGATGATGACAAGGCGGCAGATGCCGTGAAGGCAGCGGTAAAACTTGGTTACAGACATATTGATACCGCCCAGGCTTATGGCAATGAAGTGATATGTTGTGAAGTGTAGATGTCAGATTTCCCAAAACAGTGTTGTTTAGCGGAAACCTCCATCTGCTAATATAACACAACATAGGCGGCTGGCTCATTTGTGGTGAATGATAGATTGCAGATGTTGTATTAAGAAGGTGATACTCTTTTAATTGAAACTGTAAACATTTAGCACAAAGGAAGGAGCAGCGTATGGAGTTAACATATCATTGGGAAGGCGATGTATTGATTCCAGATTTGGAATTGGAAGATGGAAGCAATTATCAGATTGGCAAATATGGCAGAATGCGACAGAGGTATTTGTTTGAAAATCATCATGCCATGTATACACATCTGGTTCTTACGGAAAAATTGTGGAAACATCTGGAAGAAGTAGATATGGAATGCAATGACATGATGGATATGCTTACGGTAAGAATGGCTGAGCGTGAAAGTGTGACGGAGCACTTGAAGTCAGTAGATCAGCTCGGATGGGTGCGGAAGATGAATAACATCCGGAGCAGAGCAGAGGAAGTAGTGTTGCATGATCTGATTTATAGATAAGAATAAAGCAGGAATCGTCATGGTTCCTGCTTTGTCTTACCATATATACGAGAATGGAGCTATTGGTTGTTATTATCATTCTCATTGACTGCTTCATCTAGCAGTAATCGAGATTCCAGCTCATCCGTTGAAGGCAGTAATGTTGCAAGATTTTCTGGTAAGAAATTCGATAATTCGTATGCTGAAATTGCTATTGGTTTGTTGGAACTGTTAACAGCATATTTGGCTAATACATTATTTTTTTTCTTTGCAGATGATCAAGCCAATAGTTTTTCCATCGGAATCCATTTTGACAATATCGTCAACAATGTTTATATAAGTACCTATCTGACCAATATCACGAGATTTGAATTCTTTTATTTTGACCTCTACTACGACATAACAATGTAGGTTTAGGTGGTAGAATAACAAATCAATATATTCCTCTGTGCCTTCTATAGGTAAAGGGTATTCTCGACCGACAAAGGCGAACCCTTTTCCCATTTCAATTAAAAGATTCATAACCTTTTCGGTCAGGGCATCTTTTAATTCTTTTTCGTTATAGTCACGATTTAAAGCAATAAAATCAAAATTGTAAGGATCTTTTGTTATTTCCTGAGCTAAATCACCGGTGTAAGCCGGTAGTGTTGTTTGAAAATTACTTATTGCCTTGCCTTGGCGTTCATATAGATTAGTGTCAAGGAAGTTTAGAAGAACAGCTCTTGACCAGTTATTCTTTATTACTTCATCAACGAAGAACATTGCTTTTTCGGGTTCATCTTTGCATTTATCAACAATTAATTTTATATGTCCCCATGGAATGGCATATATTTCTGCCCCAACTTGAGGCAGATTTGTAGCCTCCGGTAATTCTGCCCCAAGTTGGGGCAGAATTTCACCAAATAAATTGTAGTATCTTTTCATGTATCTCAAATTAGTGGTTGAAAATCCTTTTGCACCTGGGAACATCTTTTTTAAATCTTCACTTAAAGTTTCAAAAAAAGCACCGCCCCATTTGCTTTCAGCCTGCATGTTAACGATATCCTTGCCGATTGACCAGTAAAACCTAAGCAACTCGTCATTAACCTTGATAGATGCTTTTATTTGTGTATTTTTAAATCTTTTTTTAACATGTTTCAGCCATTCGATATAATCTTTATCAATTCTAATCATATTGTCCATAGTATTTCCTCCAGATATGTCATTTATTCATTATTCATCTGTTTTATTTTTCTTAGCCCTTGTCTTATAGACATTATACTGATTCTTGCATTTCGGAGAGCAGAACTCATTTCCCTTACGGCTTGCGATAAATGCCCTGCCACAGTGCTTACACAGCTTCATATCGCAGTCAGAATCCGTAAGCATAAAAGAAAAGCACATCTGGATCATGACGAGCAGGGAATGGAAGTTCCATACGATAACCGGGGCATTTTCCGCTAATGAGATATGGTAAGTCGGGGATATTCCGCCAAATGCAGACATACCCTGACGATACAGTTTTTTTGTCTGTTCATCAAGACTGTCGTAGTCCATATAATATAAGAAACTTGTGGTAAAGGTAAATGCCCAGTCGGAAAATTCTTTCACCAGCCAGTCATAGCGTTCTGCATATTCTTTCTGAAAACTCATCGTAACAGCCTGTGGATTCTTTCCCGTTGCAAGTGCGATTGCAATGCCATCCTTGTCGGATACCGACCAACTTGATTCTACCCCTTTTTTGTGAAAATCCATCTTATCAAACGGATAAAAATAATCGAGATAACTTTCTGTTGATAGAGATTCTTCTTTAATAAAATGGTTTTTTGGAAGATATACAGATTCATAGGTGATAAATTCCGCAGTTGTCGGAAGTGCAGTCATAAAGCCTAAAAATCCGTAGGAATTGATGAAACGAAGAACCATACTTTTCAGTTCATCTTCTGGTGCTTTATGCATGACCTGCAAACCGATATTGACAGCAGCCAGTACAAGTGATTCTGCATCTTTCATAGGGTTATACATTTCTGGTTTGGCATCCGCAGATACTACAATATACAAAGTTCCATCTTCGGCAGTGCGGTATTCATAACTGCTGTACCGTATCCATGGGGAACTGGTATGTTCAAATAGATTTTTCATGAAAAGCCTCCAATCTGATTTCACTGGAATCAGAGCAATCGTCTGAAATTCAATTCGTATAACTTCTATATAAAGAAACTGTAATCTATTAACAATTCTATTCGATTACACATTATAGGTCAAGGGTTATCATTCTGAAATTTCAACGCAATTTTTTTTGACAAAACATTAAAAGTATCATATTACCCTGTTATATATTTCAGGCAGCATAGTCACTGTTTTTCAGAATTCTTTTCGTCTTTAGTTCTTACCCCGTTTTCAAAAAAATATTTTTCGTCCAATGTAAGTGTCCAAGGCAGATGAAGCAGCCTTGTTTCGAGAGCAGTCTTATATTTCTTTCTTATCTGCTTTATGGCAGTTTCCCTTACACCACGCACATTGCGGTCTGTTTTTCCATTCAGCTCAGCGTATTGGAGAGTGGAGTATGACCGGACAATCACATAGTACAAAAGCTGTTTCTGGTGTTCTTTCATATTCTTTAATATCAGGCATAAATCCTGACTGCGTACAAGCTCATGGATGTAATCCGGCTCATCAAAGATATAATCAATAAAATCGCCGGCAAGTATCTGTTGCCACAGTACCATGTCATAGTTGGCATTACCGGGCAGGACATAATCAGAGGCGTGCCATTCAAGCGGTACTTCAGAGCGTCCGATTTCATGGTATCGCTCTCTGCGTTCCCTGTTGTCATCAAGTTTATCCCACCACGATATAACATTTGCGAATTCTTCCTCGGTTCGTGCACTTTCTTCAAGACGGCTGATTGCCAATGCACGAGCTTCCCTGTGCAGCATAGTTTTCTCACTGGAAGAATCGTTGTATTCCGGTATTAAGTTTTGTTTGCGGAAAGCTTTTAGTTCCTCATATTTTGGCAATTTAATCAGTCCTTAAAAATTTTTTCAAAAATAATTTCAAAACACTTCCGATTTTGTAGCCGTATTTCTCCTATTAGTGAAGAGAGTAATTCTTTTTATCACTAATACAATTACAGAAAGGAACAAAAAGGCTATGAAGTATGGATAAAATACAGCTTCGGTTACACGAAGCGGAAGCATGAAACAATTATAATTTTTATCAGAGAAAAAGGTAAGGATTGATTATGGAGGCAGAAAAACTAAATAATGGCGATAGAAAGTCCGGCTCATGTGAAGCTGGATTTTTTTATCGCAGGATTGGTGGGACAGTTTACAAAATCAGGGTATTAACGAGTGAAAACAGTACAGATACCTTTCGGACAAGATTCCCATATTATTTCAAGAGAGGTGCTGACAGAGAAAGCGGATTATGATAAGATAGAGCTACCACAAATGAGTCAGTTGCCGGAAGGGAGTTCGGCATGAACAGAACCAGACAGACAACTGACAAATCGAAAAACAGAATAACTGCTCTTTATGAGCGATTCTCAAGGGACGATGAGCTTGCGGGAGACAGCAACAGTATAGTGAACCAGAAGAAAATGCTGGAGGATTATGCAAAGAGTAATGGATATACCGATTTGGTGCATTTTACAGATGACGGATATTCCGGTGGGAATTTTGACAGACCGGGATGGAAAGAAATGCTCCGGCAGATTGAGGACGGAAGCATTGGCGCAGTCATTGTAAAGGATATGAGCCGAGTCGGCAGGGATTACCTACAGGTAGGATTTTACACGGAGGTATTCTTTCGGGAAAAAGGTGTCCATTTCGTTGCTATCTCTAATGGTGTTGACAGTGCTATTAACACCAGCAGCGAATTCGCCCCTTTTTTAAATATCATGAATGAATGGTATCTGCGTGACTGCAGCCGCAAGATAAAGGCGGTATTGCAGGCAAAGGGCAGGGACGGGAAACCAATTACCAACAATCCGCCATACGGATATATCAAAGATCCGGAAGATAAGAACCGGTGTGATATGTCAAAGCCATATGAATGGGCAGGAGTAAGTGTCGTAAGAATGCTTGAAAAACCGGAGTATATGGGAGATACTGTGAATTTCCGTACAAAGAAGCTTTCCTATAAGGATAAGACTGCTGTAAAAAATGACAGTGACGAGATAGTGGTCTTTACGGATACCCATGAGGCGATCATTGACAGAAAAACATGGTATATGGTGCAAGGAGCTTAGAAAGACCAAACGCAGGATAAACACAGAGGGCGAGTCAAATCCGTTTGTGGGTAAGATTTTTTTGTGCGGACTGCGGTGGAAAGATGCATTATCGTAATGAGAGAAAGCGTGCCAGGAAGGAACTGGAGAGGACTGCCGGATGGCAGTGTCAGAACAACTCCAGCCTGCTATAACTGTGGCAATTATAATAACAGCCATGACCAGTCAGAAAAGGTCTGCTGTTCGCACAATATACAGGCAAAGGTGATTGACCAGCTTGTGCTTGAAACCATTCAGTATGCGTGTAAAAGTGTAAGGATGGATGAGAGAGCATTTGTCGAAAGTATCCGCAGTGCATCAGAAATCCGGGAACAGAGTGAGGCGAAGAAGCTGAAGGCTGCGTTAAAGCATCAGGAGAAGCGGTATGCAGAGCTTGATATCCTTCTTAAAAAAGTGTATGAGGACAATGCCCTTGGCAGACTGCCTGACAAAAGATATGAAATGCTATCGGCAGGGTATGAAAAAGAACAGGCAGAACTGGAACAGTTCATTAAGGCATGCAGGGAGCAGCTTACGCAGTATGACGAGGATACAGACCGGACGGAGAAATTTCTGGCATTAGTCCATAAATACACGGATATCACGGAATTAACACCTGTCATCATCAATGAATTTGTGGATAAGATACTTGTCCACAAAGCGGAAAAGATTGATGGCGAGCGTGTGATGGAGATAGAGATTTACCTTAACTTCATCGGTAAAGTGGAACTTCCGGCACAGGAACTGAAGGAAGAAGAACTGGCTGAAATAAAGGAAAAACAAAGACTTCGTGAGCGCAATGCCATGTATCAGAGGCGGCGCAGGGCAAAGTTCATGCCAAAAACAAAAGCAATCCGTGCAAAGGTGCAGGAGGCTGAGATAAAAGAAGCTTTGGAGAATGCGAGTGCAAAAGCGGAAAAACTGCTTATGGCAGATAATGATACGCATATCGCAGAGGTAGTTGCCGGGGAAAACAAAGTATATGTTGATACCGGGATTTTCCCAACAGCAGAAGAGGTAAAAGAAAAATATGCAATTTAAGAAAGAGAGGATTTTATTATGACAGAGAAAATCAGAGAATATAAGATGAACGGGAGTCTGATTATTGGAGTAGATGCAGGCTATGGTAATTTTAAGACCGCAAGAAGGGTATTTCCGACTGCGGTAAGTGTGAGTGATAAGGCTCCGGTATTTGCCAGAGACTTTATTGAATGGAATGGCAGATACTATATCATCGGGGAAGGACACAAAGGATTTGTTACAGACAAAGTGACAGATGATGATAACTATGTGCTTACAATGGCGGCAGTTGTGAAAGAGCTGGAAGCAAGAGGCTATACGGACAGAAGAAATGCTGTCCGTATCCACCTTGCGGTAGGACTTCCGCTGAAATGGGTACAGGCACAGAGAGATACCTTCCGGGATTATATGATGAAAGAGAGAATTGTAAAAGTCGGCTACAAGGACAGAATCTATGAAATGGAGTTCACAGGCTGTACGGTAATGCCGCAGTGCTACTCTGCGGTAGCGGAGAACCTGAAAGACTTCAAGGGAATGAACCTTCTTGTGGATATCGGAAACGGAACAATGAACCTGATGTATCTGAACAATGGCAGACCTATGGAAAGCAAGTCCTGGACAGAAAAGCTGGGAGTGTATCAGTGTGAGAAAGCTATCTTAAATAAGGTTCGTGATAATACCGGAACGGAACTGATGCACGAGGTAATTGAGAATTTCCTCCGCACTGGGGAGACAGATATTGCACAACCATATGCAGGTTTGATGGTGGAAGCTGCAAAAGAGTATGCAGTGCAGATTTTCCAGAAGCTGCGTGATTATGAGTACAATGAGCAGAAGATGAGGCTGTATGTTATGGGCGGTGGTGCAAGGATTGTAGAGGCATTTGGCGAGTATGATATGGACAGAGTGACATTTGACCATGATATCAGAGCTAATGCAAAGGGGTATGAGTATTACTGCTATATGATCTTAAAGCATCAGCAGAGAAAGAAGGCGATGTAAATGGCAGAAAAATCATGGAATAAGAATGTCCGATTTAACCGGAACAGTGAGAGTGCAATGCAGGCATGGAGCCTGCTTCACTCTGATGAGGTGGAAAAAGAGTTTAAGTCACAGAATGAATTTGTTATCTGTGCCATCAATGACTATTACGAAAGGCATCTGCGAAAAAAGCGTGATCCGTATCTTGAAACAAGGGAAAAAGAAGATGCTTTTGTGGAACGCATCGTAGCGCAGGTGGCTGAAAAAACATTGGCAAATCTTCCGACACTGGCGGGAATGTATCTGATTCAGCAACAGGCAGTGCTTACGGCAGGATTTCAGAGCACTGTGGCAGGTGCAAATGCAGGTATGCCGGTAATGCCAAGCCCTGCAAATGGCAATGGAAATGGCAGAATTAAGCAGGGGCATACTGCCGAAGCGGTTCTGGGGGAATCAGCAGAGGAAGAACCGGAGGATAATGAATTTCTTGATTACAGCTTTGGTGTGTAAAGCAAAAGTGCAGAAGATTCTATGGGACGAAGGCTATAAAGCCGGAAAATATTGATACCACCTTTGCAGGTGGCAATATTTATCCGGTGGGGGTTCTTAGGGGGCTGTGCCCCTTAAGCAGGTAGCACCGATGGTGAAGACAATGAGGAAGAAAAAGGAAGCGGGGATGCCGTAAGGCATTTTCGCTTCCATTTTTTTGACGAGTTGGCAAGCCAGCGGTACTACCTGCCTATATCATCCCAACCACATCGAAACACAGGAGAGAGATTTCTTCTGGCAAAAAAAGAGATGTGGGAAAGCCAGTCGGAGCGGTAAGCGCAGAATGGCTTTCGGAAGTCTGCTGTGTTTTTTACAGCAGGCTGACAGATGGGATGATGTGCCCTGCCTGCGGAGAATTTCTAAACAATGGCTGCGGTACAGCTTAAAAGCGGCAGCATATGGCAATAATAATGTGGCGGAATGTAGCCGGAATTACAGATATAGCTATATCCATACAAAAAAGTGGAGCCACAGTCAAAGAAAGAGGGCACACCCGCAGTAAAGGGTTATATCATCAGGCAGATATGTAGCCAGATGGATATAAAAACAGAATAACAGGATGCAATGAGCAGATATGTGATGTATGTCATGTGTCTGCTTTTTTCATGTGACAGGAAGTGACTATTACACTTTTTAGACAGATAGGAGGACTTATATGGCAAACAGAGCAAGAGACGAGGTTATCTACATTCGAGTGGATGAAGCATTAAAAAAGAGATTTGACAGGATAAAGGAAGCAAGCGGATATAAGGGAAATGCAGATTTCCTTAACTATCTTCTTGATGTATATGACGGAAAGCGTGTGGATGGTGTGACACTAAAGGATATCCGGGAGCTGCTGGCACAGGCAGTGCATGAAATGAAGAAACAGGGAGTCAATATCAACCAGATTGCTTATACCATCAATATATATCCGGGAGTGTTCTCGGATATTCAGTTTCAGGCAACCAATGTATTTTTAAAGAAGATAGAAGACCTGCTGTTGAAGATTACAGAGAAGTTGTTATGAGATAAAACGACAGCAGAAACAAGTATATAAACAAGAATAAAGAGGAAAGAGAGGTACATTGTAATGGGCGATGTATATGGCAATGTAAATGTGAATTACAGCTATTGCAAATCGGTGGCACAGCTGAAAAGTGCTGCCGATTATATTTTAGGCAGAAGAAAAGAGCAGGTGGAAGATGGTGTGGTAAAGACAGAACCACACCTGTATAAAGCTTTCGGCTGTAACCGAGATAACTTTGCAAACAGCCTGCTTATAACAAGAAAGATGCATGACAAAAGGTACAGCAGGTATAAGCAGAAGGAGATACTGGCACAGAAGCTTTCGATATCCTTTCACCCGGAGGATAATGACAGACTGACCTATGAGCAGGCATATAAAATAGCAGAGGATTTTGCGAGGGAGTTCTTCTGTTCAAAAGGATATGAGGTATTGCTTGCAGTGCATACAGATACAGCACATATACATGTGCATTTTCTGGTGAGCAACTGCAATGTGAAAGATGGAAAGTCCTTCAGACGGGGACCGGCAGAGCTGAAGGAAATGTGCAGATATTTCGGGGAACAGTGCAGGAAGCGTGGACTGGTTCATTCGTATCGTGACAGCTATTATGTAAAGGATAAAGACAGGGAGCGCCAGAGCTTCGCAGAATATCAGATGAAAAAGCGTGATAAGCTGTCGTTTCGGGAAGAAATAAAGGTGCTTCTGCGAAATGCCATGAACGACCGGAGAATAAGACTTTGCAGGATGTGATTGATTATGCGAAGGTGTATTATCTGATGGATGTTCGGCTCCGGGGCAATACCATATCCTATGCCCTGAAATACAGGACGGATAAAAAAGGAAAGCCGATGGCGGTCAGAGGGAGCAGGCTTGGTGCAAGATTTACTGTCGCAGGGATAACTGAATATCTGAAAAAGAAGGAAAAAAGCAGACTGGAGTATGAACGCATAAAGGCTGATATCGAGCAGGAATCCGGAAGATATGATGATTATGCGGAATGGGATATATCTGATGTTAAGGAAAGTGTCGGTATAGATACAGCAGGGAGTGTTCAAAAGGAATATGAAAAGCCAGAAGGGGATATCAGTGTATATGAGGGCTTTGACCGGTTCTGTGAGAAAGAGAACATTCGTGATGACGAGGAGGAAGTGTTCTATGGTGCTGCGTTTGATGAATTTAACCGGGAGTGGCAGGGAATAGCATTAGAAGAACAGACAGAACCGACTTCCCATAAAGAAGAGCAGGAGATACCACCAGATTATACGAAGATGTCCATACAGGAGCGTGTCAGACAGCTTCCGCCGCCAACAGAGGACACGTCACAGGAGTTTGAAGCATATAAGAACAGGATGGGATATGATGCGGCTAAGATGAAGAGTATCCGTTATAAGATGAGTGTATATGATGAATTCTTAGAGGAACTGGAAGCCAGAAAGAAATACCATGGAACGAAAGCGTATGGCAGACAGAGCACAAGGAAGCGTGACAGAGGGGAAAGGTAAAAATAATTTTGATGATCATACCATATCGGCAATTATAAAAAGTGCCGATATGGTATAATAGAAAAACAAAAGTTATTACAGGGAGGAGAATGGATTGTTAGAAGTAGCAATATGCGATGATGATAAGGAAGATCTTGACAAAGCGACGCTGATGCTGGATAAGATTCTTTCAGAATATCAGGTTCAATATCAGATTCGGTCATTTCTATCGGCGAATGAGCTGCTGAACAATAATGACAAGATTGATATCGGAATACTGGATATTTCCATGGAAGAACTGGGCGGAATTACGCTCGGAAGAAAGCTGAAAGAAAAAAATCATGATATAAAAATTATATACATCACCAGTTATGAAGAATACATGGCACAGGCGATTAATAAGGTACATGCGTTTTCTTTTCTGTGTAAACCGATCAATGAAGAAGAAATGAAAACGCAGATTATGGAAATTCTGGGGCAGGAGAAATGTCCGGAAATAGAAAAGGAATTTGAAATACTAGATGAATCAGGAACAAAAGCAGGTTGTGTGCGTTTGAAATTAAACGAGATATTATATTTTGAGTACATAAAAAGATCCAGAAAAGCAGCAATTATTCTGGAAGATTGCAGATATGAATGTGAATGTACATTTGAAAACCTTGTGGAAGAATTACAACCATATGATTTTGTGGTAAATCACAGAGGCTGTCTTGTAAATCTGAGACATATTGAGAAGATACAGGGATTTCATATTTATCTGGACAATGGGAAAGAACTGTCCCTTGCACAAAAAGAAGCTCTGATTTCCGGGAAGAAATGAATAAATTTTTGCAGAAAACCCAGAGGAGAGAATAGAAGATGGATAAGATTTTACTTGCGATATGTAATGGACTTTCCTGTTTTATTATCTGTACAATTCTTTTTTCAATTTATGAATGAAAGATATAAGAAAAGTTACAGCAATAAAACTTTGTACATAGCGGCAGAGATAGCGATGGGAATCACTGCATTTGGCATAAATATGCTGAACTTTGCAATATTGAATCTGCTGATATGGTTTGTTGGAGTTGGTGTAACGGTATATTTTCTGTATTACGAAGATGCAGACAGACCAATCCGTAGAATCACTGAGTGTGAAGTACTGGTTTTATGTATGTCTGTATGTGAAACGCTGGGAGTGCTTCTGTTACACTGTTTTTTTGCAGATTTGTGGAATATCAAATATTGATGTTGTCATGCAATATTGTCTGGAAGTGACATTTTCAAAACTAATAATGATATTCCTATACTATGTTTTGATAAACAGATTGATAAAAAGGACAGAAGCAGCCTGTTCCAGAGAACAATATATCATATATGGAATCCTGATTTTTTTTACAGTCTGGTCAATATGCTTGTGATTGTGCAGAATTTCAGGGATGGGCAGAAAAGCTATTTGTCAGCGGTAAATATGGGCTGCATCGTTTTGGCTGACCTGTATCTTTTGTATTATGTCAAAATGGCAGACGAAAAGAGATACTATGAAAACCGCGTAAAGGCATTAGAGCAACAGGCAAAAATGCAGTATGAGTATTATCTTGCACAGACTGAAAAATATAGTCAGACAGTACGGATATTACATGATGTGGATAAGCATATCAGGGCTATCGAGAATTTGTATGGAACAGAGAGGGAGCATACGGCTGGCGAATATGCAGAGGCAATCAGAAGTACACTGGCACCACTGATTCCTATATCTTACACAGAGAATCCGATATTGAACATTTTGCTGACAGATAAAAATGCTGTCATGCAGGAGAAAGGGATACATTCGGACATTAAGATAGACAATGTAGACTTATCTTACATAGAGCCGATAGACATAACAACTATTTTCGGGAATCTGCTGGACAATGCGATTGAAGCTGCCGCAAATGCTGACGGAGACAAATACATTTTTATTAAAATCAGTGCCTATCATAAGATGACGGTAGTTCATATAGAAAACAGTTGTGGAAAGGTAAAATGGAAAAAACGTATGCCGGTATCAGATAAGGGAAAAGGCAGAGGGATAGGACTCTTAAATGTGAAACAGAGCATAGATAAGCATGATGGGGATTTACAATTAAAACAGGATGGAAACAGATTTGTAGCAGATTTGTTTCTGAATTCATGAAAAGGGCGGTTTCGTCCTTTTTTTGTGCTCAAATCGTAGTTGGTGCAAAAAAATCGTAGTTGGTGCAGAACGTATAAAATATGTGAAGAATAGTGCCGATGAAATTATAAAAGAATGGAACATGATATAAGTCATATTAAGGATATAGGTGATATTATGAATATTTTTTTTAACAGCCGAATTTATACCAATCAGTCATTCGTTAATGCGCTGTTTGGAAAACAACAAAAGACTACAAGAAGTCAAGATGCTGGTTGCAGCGGTACAAGAGATACTTTAACGATAAGCGCATCAGGAAAGGAAAAGCTTGTAAAAAATACGAAAGGAAGAACACATAATACAAATGTTGACAAAAGTATTGATTTGAAATCCTATATGGCTTCAGCCCAAAAAACAAATCAAAAAATAATTGATAATGCAGGGACACAGATTAATGCGAAAACAAGTGAATATATGAGTACAGGTAAGGCTTTTAGGGGAGCATTAACGGAAAAATATTCAAAGCTTGCCGCAGAAGCAAAAACACATTCCAATCCTGAAAATTATATTCATGCCAAGTATTTTGATAAGAGTTCAGATTATTATGAGACTAATTTGACCGATACAGAACGAAGGATTGCATATAATTATGAAATACAGATGTGGCGAACAGGAAAGATAAATGGTGTAAATTATCAGGATTCTTTGTTTAGGGGAATTGAAGTAGATGGTGACAGTGTAGATTCGGATAAAATTCAATTGAAAGAGCATTGGTAAATTCGCAAATTTCAAATATTTTAAAGCAGGCTGGTGTAGATACATCTTCTATTACGAAAGATTGTACTTTTACTGTTGATCCATATAGTTATGAAATAACGGTAGACGGTGTAGATGAAGAAACAAAGATGCGGATGCAAAATGCATTAAATGTGGGGAGATAACGGAAAAAAATCTCTATAAGCATATTTACTATTGTTCGACACAAGATGGCTGCGAAAGCACTCAGATAACAAAAGAATCAAAAATGAAATACGAAGCATATCATCAGGTGTATAGTTATACGGGATATGAATTAGATAAGCTTGAGGAGAAAAATGGTACATATTACACAGAGTCAGGAGAGGACATATTGGATTTAGTTAATCATGCTGTTGAAGATACTGGAAAGGTTCCAAAAGAGTATAAGCAGCAGATGAAAAATTGGATACATGATTTAGTTTCGACTATGTCAGTAAAAGGCTGGAATAATGTGTCAGATATGACTTTGAGCATCCTATATGGTAAAGGTGGGTTAAAGGATATGAAACAGTTAATATCCTATCAATGTGATGCTGATAATAGGAAAAGGGCATGGTATTCTGTGACTTAGAAACAATAGTTACTTAACGAAAAGCGGAGTTTAAACATTTGATGCATTGGCAGAAAGGTAAAAACATGAAAATATCTAATTATATCTAATTATATGGATAATGCAAATCTGATAATGAAAACAAACGCTAATAAAATTCAGAAAGAAAATAGTCAGACAATGGATATACAGAATTAGACGAGAAATGACGAATAAAAAGATAAATAGTATTTATGAGGCGGAAAGATGGAGGATGTTTTATGAATGTAACTGGAGTAGGAAGCACCTATAATTTCATTTATAACACAAAGACAGGTAAATTATCTACAAAAGATGGCAGCAAAAATGAGTTTGTTGATTTTTGCAATGGAGATGTAAAGGGAGAAGATACAGAGACACTGAATCATTTTGATGAACATACAAGATATCAGTTTACAAGAATGCTGTATGCATATGGAACCGGGATGACCGGACAGAATCCTTTTGCCAATGATGAGAAAGTCGAGATTACAGCGGATATAGACAGTGCAACCCATACTTCCTTTTATGTGAATGGGCAGAAAGCGTTTACAGCCATTACGGGTATGTCATATCTCCCATCCGAGATTCAAACCTTTGGAACCATACAGCAGCCATTTAAAACCAGAGGGTACAAACCATATGATCCCAGTACAAACAGTATCACGATTGGGGTTGGAAGCAGATTTAATCTTGGAAATGGATACAGCATGACGGTACAGGAAGATTTTGTCTGGGGCGAGGGCTATGGAAACGGAAGCAAAGCAGATGATGAAAGATGCAATATGATGATAGGTGGTCTGAACTCCCTGATACATTTTGCGGATCAGCAGTATTTTTCAAGTATGACAGATACATACACCGATTATATTTTAGATTTTCTTGCGTCACAGGGAGTGGATACCAGCAGAGAATTTGTGATAAACGGGACACATTGCGAACTGGTAAATGGGAAAATAAGTGAAGTTGGTAACGATTATGTGGTGCCTAGTTCCATTCAGCAGAAAGCAGTGAAAAGATATGAAGAAAGTATGTCACAGCTTTTGAATAGCGGAACTTGGTATAGATGGTCATAAAAGTAATAGATCACTTGGACCGTTATGGAGAGTGAATAGATTCCGAATGACAGAGGAAAGGACAGCATATCTGCAACAGGAAAAAGAATTTTATACAGTGTTGGCATCCAAAATAGGAGAATAATTTTATGCATGATGCAAAAATGATATTGAGATAGGAGGAGTTCCATATGAAATTAGGGAAGAAAACAAAGACTGAAAAAGGAACATTTATGGCATATGCTTCTTGTTCATGTACTTGCTTCTGCGTATGTAAGTGCCAGAACTGTAATAGATCATTGGGGAGAAGAAAATAGAAATGGAAATAAACAATACTGGTTCTACATATGGGGCGGCATTTCGTCAAAAACCGATTTTTTTCATGTCTGGAAAGGAAACAGTGGCATTTTTTGAAGGAAAACTGAAGAAAAATATGACACTTCAGGAAGATTCCTGTACACTTGGC
>ENA-OQHF01001112-OQHF01001112.1-human-gut-metagenome-genome-assembly--contig:-NODE-1112-length-15200-cov-3.273934_pt1 | contig 15200 bp, 13 predicted proteins | sample MGYA00242559_ERZ504709 | MGnify/ENA primary metagenome ERZ504709 (study PRJEB26092, sample SAMD00036203) | human gut metagenome | host: Homo sapiens | study: EMG produced TPA metagenomics assembly of... | reverse complement strand
GTCTTTCAAGGTATTGGAATCAGAGTACATTGATTGGAGGTGGCTCTGATGGCAAGTAGACCAGATGGTGATGTATGGAACATAGTTGACAATGACAAGGACTCACAGCACTATGGAAGGAACTTTATACATTATCGCGCGCGCATCGAAGCTCTTTGACCGCGTGTATGTGTCCATCGTGCCGAACGGGACGAAGACGCACCCGATGTTCACCGACGAGCAGAAGCTCGCGCTCATGCGCGCGAGCGTCGAGGAGTTCCCCAATGTGGAAGCTGAGCTCGGCGGCGGACTTCTGACCGACTACGCGCTGCGCAAAACGCGCAGTTTCTCGTGCGCGGCGCGCGCAACAGCGTGGATTTTGACGCCGAGCAGCAGCTTTCGCTCATCTATCGCGATGTGTCGGACGGCGCGCTCGAAACGGTGCTGCTGGTCGCGGAGCCGAAGTTTCAGCACATCAGCTCCACGATGGTGCGCGAGATGATCAAATACGGACAAGACCTTGAAAAATATATGCCGCTGCGCGCGGCGGAGCTTGTGAAAGGATGGAGAGAAGACCATGGCGAACAATGATGTGCAGCATCTTTTGGATATGCTTTACGAGATGATCGACGGCGCGAAGAACGCGCCGCTGACGAGCGACAAGTGCATTCTGAACCGCGACGAGGCGCTCGACCTGCTCGACGAGATTCGCGCCCAGCTTCCGGTGGAGCTTTCCCGCGCGCAGGAGCTCATCCGCGCAAAGGAGGACTATGTCAAGGCCGCTAAGCGCGACGTCGAGCGCATGATGCAGCAGGCCGAGCAGGACGCGAAGAACAAGGTCTCCGAGACCGAGGTGCTCGGTATCGCCCGCGAAAAGAGCCACGAGATCATCAAAAAGGCCGAGGACCGCTCGCGCGAAATGTACCGCGTGGCCAACGAGTACACCGAGGATGCGCTGCGCCGCACCGAGGAGGCCATCCAGATGGCGCTCGAGGAGGTCAAGCAGTCCCGCGTGCGCTTCCGCGCCGCCTCTGCCGAGCAGATGCAGAAGCGCCGCGAGGAGCTGGCACAGTCAGCTGAAAAGCAGATGCAGAACGGATAAAATTTTGTCAAAAGTGACAAAAACCGACATGATCGGTAGACATAATCTATATTTGGGCATAGCATAAAGGGCCGCCACAAGATATTGTGGCGGCCCTTTTTTAACCAAAACCAAAGTAGACATGCGTTTTAAAAATACGGCGCACTGGCCGAATTTTCACAGGAAAAAGCGGTAAAAGGCTTGAAATCTCAGGGAAATTTCTGCTTGCATTTTTTATGTGAATCTCGTATACTCAAAACAAGGGTGGGGGAAAGTGGTGTATCATACCATGAAAATGGCTTACTTTCCCACATAAGCATCAGATCGGACGCGGCACGGCTTTTTCCAAAATGAAGAAAAGGCCGCGCTTTCGTGCCCTTTGTATGCGAAAATGCACAGAAAAAGGGGGTCAGCCGCCGTGACGGGTCAGTATCAGCACACGATCGACGCCAAGGGGCGGCTCTTTATCCCCGCGAAGCTGCGCGAGGAGCTCGGCGACACGTTTTATGTCACCATGGGCATGGACTCCTGCCTGAGCATCTATTCCGACGCCTCCTGGGCGCGCTTCACCGAAAAGTTTGAAAGCCTGCCCTACACGAAGACCAAGGCCATGCGCCCGCTCTTCGCCAACGCCGCCAAGTGCGAGCCCGACGCGCAGGGGCGCATCGTGCTGCCGCAGAAGCTCAGAGCCGTACGCCCACCTTGAAAAAGACGTGGTCGTGATCGGTGTTTCGAACCGCGCCGAGATCTGGAATGCGGAGAAGTGGGCAGAGATCGAGGCCGAGGAGCTCAATCCCGAGAATCTGGCCGCCGTGATGGAAGAGCTGGGATTCTGATATGGAAGAGAACTACGGCCATAAGCCGGTACTGTTGCACGAGGGCCTCGGCGCGCTCGCCATCAAGCCCGACGGCATCTATGTGGACGGCACGCTCGGCCGCGCCGGACATTCGCTCGAGATCGTGCGCCGCCTGACGACGGGCCGTCTCATTGCGCTTGACCGTGACGAGACCGCGATCGAAGCGGCAAACCGCCGCCTCGGCGATTATTTGGACAAGGTCACGCTCGTCCACAGCAATTTCAGCGCGCTCGACGCTGTGCTGCACGAGCTGGGCGTCCACGGCGTGGACGGGATGCTTTTTGACCTCGGCGTTTCCTCCCCGCAGCTCGACGAAGCGCAGCGCGGGTTTTCCTACAAGCAGGACGCGCCGCTCGATATGCGCATGGACGAATCCGCCGCACTGACCGCGCGCGAGGTCGTGAATACCTATTCTTATGAAGAGCTGCGCCGCATCCTCTTTGAATACGGCGAGGAGCGCTATGCGCCCGCCATCGCGAAGAGAATTTGCCAGCACCGCGAGCAAAAGCCCATCGAAACGACGCTTGAGCTCGCCGATATCATCCGTTCGGCCATGCCCGCGAGCGCGCTGCGCGAAAAGCAGCACCCTGCCAAGCGCAGCTTTCAGGCCATCCGCATTGCCGTGAACGACGAGCTGGGCGAGCTTCCGCCGATGCTCGACGCGGCGGAGAAAAATCTGAAACCGGGCGGACGGCTCGCGGTCATCACGTTCCACTCGCTCGAAGACCGCATCGTCAAGAAGAAATTACAGGAGCTTGCACAGGGCTGCATCTGCCCGCCGGAATTTCCGGTGTGTGTGTGCGGACGAAAGCCAAAGGTCAAGCTCATCACAAGAAAGCCCATCGTTTCGGGCGAAGAAGAACTCGCAGAGAATCCCCGTGCCCGCAGCGCCAAGCTGCGCGTCGCGGAAAAGTGCTGACAACAGCCGAAAATACGCAAAAGAAAGGAGATCGCCATGGCCAGCCGCAGAGAGCAGAACATGAAATACCGCCGCTACAGCGGACGAGTCAATGGCAATCTCGCTTACGATCCCGCCTACGAAGAGCGCCAGCGCAGGCTGCGCCGCGAGCGTGAATACGAGCGCGAGCACGAGCGTCAGCGCGAGGAATTCATGCGTCCCCCGCAGCGGAAGGTGCAGAAAAAGGCTGCGCCCGTCCGCCGTCAACGCGAAAAGGTCTCGCTCGGCACGCTGTGCGGCTTTATGGCGCTGGCCGCAATGGTCGCGCTGATGATCATGTGCCGCGCACAGCTGACGGAAATCTCCGCGCAGGTCGTCTCCGTGCAGAAGGAGATCTCCGCGCTCGAGGACGAGCATGTCGCGCTGCTCACGCGCTACGAAAAAACCTTTGACCTCACCACCATCAAGGAGGCGGCGGCCGCGGCTGGTATGGCCAAGCCCAGCGCCTCGCAGGTCTACTACATCGACCTGTCGGAGCCCGACAGCGTGGTCGTCTACCAGCAGAAGAGCCAGAACGTTTTGTCGCGGGTGCTCACGTCGCTTGGCAACGGCGTATGCGCAGTGGTGGAATATTTCAAATGAGCGAAGCTATACATAAGGAGTAAGGAGCTTCCTTACTCCTTTTCCATTTTTAAGGAGGATGAACGACTGTGGCACCACGCCCCCAGAACCAGAAAAGACGGCCCGAATCCGCGCGCCGCGCAAACCGCATCATTCAGACAAGAACGCTGCTGCTTCTGGGCGTGTTCGGCGTGCTGACGTTTGTGCTGCTCTTCACCCAACTCTATCACTGGCAGATCACCGAGCATGACGAGCTCCAGTCCGTCGCTGTGCGCCAGCAAACGCTGCGCACCACGGTGGAGGCGAGCCGCGGCACGATCTACGATCGAAACGGCACCATCCTAGCGATGTCCGCCTCGGCGGAGGATATTTTTCATCTCTCCGAAGGAGATCATCGAAAACGATCAGGATCAAAACCTGATCGCGGGCGGCCTTGCTGAAATTCTGGACCTTGACCCCGCTGACATCCTCAAAAAGATGGAGAAAACGAACTCGCAGTACGAAGAGCTCAAGAAAAAAGCGGACGATGAGCTCGCCGACAAGGTGCGCGAATTCATCAATGAGAACGACCTCAAGGGCGTTTTCATTCGTCCGACGAGCAAGAGAACCTATCCCAAGGGGACGCTCGCCTCACAGGTCATCGGCTTTGCCAATGAAAACGGCGGCGCGATGGGCCTTGAGGCGGCGTACAACGACGAGCTGACCGGCGAGAACGGTATGGTCGTCACCGCGCGCGACCGCGACGGCCGCTCCGTGCTCTACCAGTACGACCAGTATTTCGACGCGGAAAACGGCTGCGACCTGCACACGACGCTCGACACGACCATCCAGTATTACCTTGAGAAAGGTGTGCAGGAGCTCGAGGCGCGCTTCGGCACTGGCAAGGGCGCCGAGGGCATCGTCATGGATGTCAACACCGGCGCGGTGCTGGCGATGGCGTCGCTGCCGACCTACGACTTGAATTCCCCCGGCACGGTCTACAACGACTTTCTGACCTCCGGCATGACGGAGGAGCAGGTCCTCGAAAACATGAGAGACCTTCTCAACAAGCAGTGGCGCAGCAAGGCCATCAACGACACCTACGAACCGGGTTCCACGTTCAAAACACTGACGCTCGCGATGGCGCTTGAGGAAAACGTTGTCGACCTGAACACGGGCTTCTATTGCAGCGGCAGCGTAAAGATCGAGGGCGAGACCATCAACTGCTCCAAGCGCGCGCCCGGTCACGGCCAGCAAAACCTGACGCAGGCGTTCGCCAACTCCTGCAACCCCGCGTTCATCAACATCGGCCTTCGCATCGGCAACGACAAGTTTTACCAGTACATGCTGGACTTTGGCCTGACGGAGAAGACCGGCGTCGACACCACGGGCGAGGCCAGCGGCTTCGTCAACAGCGAAATTAAATATTCGACGCTGGCGCTGGCGTGCTACGCCTTCGGCCAGAACTTCAACGTCACGCCCATCGCGCTGCTGGCGGCGCAGTGCGCCTGCGTCAACGGCGGCTACCTCTATACGCCCTATCTTGTCGAAGAGATCACCGACCAGGACGGCAACGTCGTCTCCAAGCACGACTCCACGCCCATCCGTCAGGTCGTCTCCGAGGAGACGTCCGCGCTTGTGCGCGACATCATGGAGTATGAGGTCACAAGCGGCACGGGCAAGAACGGTCAGGTCGCGGGCTACCGCATCGGCGGCAAGACCGGCACGGCCGATAAGGTCGGCGGCGGCGTCATCGTCTCGTTCGTGTGCTTCGCCCCCGCGGATGACCCGCAGGTGATGATGCTCCTGACGCTCGACGAGCCGAGCAAGTGGACCGGTACCTACGTTTCCGGCGGTAACATGGTCGCCCCCGTGGCGAGTTCCGTCATGGGCGAGATCCTGCCGTATCTCGGCATTGAGCCGAGCTACACCGCTGAAGAGCTCGTCGGCGCGGATAAGACTGTGCCGAACGTCGTCGGCCTCAGCAAGGACGCGGCGGCCGAGCGCCTGAGCGCGAACGGCTTCAGCTTCCGCACCGTCGGCAGCGGCGATACCGTCACCGACCAGACGCCCGCAGGCGGCGCGATCGTACCGAACAGCGCGGAGATCATCCTCTACCTCGGCGCGGAGAAGTCGACTGACAAGTGCATCGTCCCGAACGTCGTGGGCGACAGCGCCGCGACCGCGAACCAGAAGATCGTGAACGCGGGGCTCATCATGGGCGTTTCCGGCGCGACGAACGCAAGCTCGTCCACGGTGCGCGCCATCTCGCAGAGCATCGCCGCGGGCACGGAGGTCGAGGCCGGTACGGTCGTGCGCGTCCAGTTCAGCGATAGCTCGGTGCGCGACTAAAGACAGCAAGACCCAATTCCGAAAGGAATTTTTCAAACGCAGTTATCTGAGCTTATTTCCGCATTAGAAGACAAAACGGTGCATGCGCCGCCTGACCTGATAGTCAGAGGCCTTGCGCTCGATTCCCGCAAGGTAGAAGAGGGATTCCTCTTCTTCGCCCTGCCGGGGGAGAAGGAGGACGGCGGCGAGTTTATCGCCGAAGCCAAAGCGCGCGGCGCGGCCTGCGCCGTGTGCGAGCATCCGCCGGAGACGGAAATTCCCTATATCTTAGTGCCGGATGCGCACAAAGCGCTTGCGCTTTGCGCGGCGGTATGGTATGGTACTCCGGCGGGAAAACTCACCGTGGTCGGCGTGACCGGCACAAACGGCAAAACGACCACGACGTATCTTATCAAACAGCTTTTGGAGCGCACGAAGGGCGCAAAGGTCGGCCTGATCGGCACGAATCAGAATTTGATCAGTGACAAGACCATCCCGACCGACCGCACAACGCCCGACGCGCTGACCGTGCAGCGCCTGCTCGCCCAGATGGTCGATGCGGGCTGCACCTATGCCGTGATGGAGGTCTCGTCCCACGCGCTGATGCAGAGCAGGGTAGAAGGAATCCGATTCCGCGTCGGTGTTTTCACGAACCTGACGCAGGATCACCTCGACTACCACGGCACGATGGAGGCCTACTGCGATGCGAAGTCGAGGCTTTTCGACCAGTGTGACATCGCCTGCGTCAACGGTGACGATGCGTGGACGGAGCGCTTGCTCGCCCGCTTTACGAGCGAGCGGATCACATTCGGGCAGGGCATGACGAATGACCTTGTCGGCTGGCGTGCCCGCTACGAAAACGACTGTGTGCGCTTTACCGCCTGCACCGACCTCGACCACGAGGAGACGAAAATCGGCATCCCCGGCGGCTTTTCGCTCTATAACGCGCTCGCGGCGCTCTGCGCCGTGCAGGCGCTCGGCGTGCCGCTTTCCGACGCGGCAAAAGCGCTGACGGAATGTGTCGGCGTTAAGGGGCGGTGCGAGGTCGTACCGCTTGATGCACCGTTCACCGTCATCATTGACTATGCGCACACGCCCGACGGGCTCAAAAATATTCTCTCCACGGTCTGCGGCTTTGCCGACGGGCGCGTCATCGCGCTCTTTGGCTGCGGGGGAGACCGCGACAGGACAAAGCGACCCCGCATGGGCCGCATCGCCGCGGCGCTCTCGGACTTCGTTGTCCTCACGAGCGACAATCCCCGCACCGAAGACCCTTACGCCATCCTGCGCGATGTGCTCCCCGCACTTTTGGAGAGCAGAACGCCGTTCGCCGTCATCGAAAACCGGCGCGAGGCCATCGGCTTTGCTCTGCGCGAGGCGAAAGCGCGCGACGTCGTCGTCCTCTGCGGCAAGGGGCACGAGACCTATCAGGAGATCGGAACGATAAAATACCACCTCGACGAGAGGGAGGTCGTGCGCGAGAGGTTCGCGCAAGTACAAAGGAAGGACGCCGCCGACGCGGCGAAGGAAAACGAACATGAAGATCATCATTGCCTGCATACTGAGCTTCGCGGTCTCCGCGATCACGGGAAAATTTCTGGTCCCTGAGCTGAGAAAGCTCAAGGCCGGACAGAGCATCCGCGAGGACGGCCCCACCTGGCACGCCGGAAAGGCCGGCACGCCGACGATGGGCGGCTTAATGTTCATCCTCGGCATCTTCGTCTCTATCCTGATCTGCGGCTGGAAGGGCATGATGGCGGGGGACTTTGAGCACCTCTACATCTTCTTTTTTGCGCTGATCTTCGGCGGCATCGGCTTTTTAGACGACTTTGAAAAGGTGAAGCACAAGCAGAACCTCGGCCTCACGGCCATTCAGAAGTTCCTGCTCCAGCTCGCCGCGGCGGTCGCGTTCCTCTGCCTGATGCGCTTTGAGGGTATGCTGACGCCGAACCTCTACGTGCCGTTTTTCAACACGCAGATCGTCATGAGCTGGTGGGTGTAGCATGGTGTTTGCGGCGTTTGTCATCGTCGGCACGGTCAACGCCGTCAACATCACGGACGGCATCGACGGCTTGGCCGGCAGCGTGACGGTGCCGGTCGGCCTGTTTTTCACCGTGCTCGCCATCTGGTGGCAGGGCTATGAGCAGCTCGGCATTTATGCTGCGGCGCTCGTCGGGGGAATTCTCGGCTTCCTCATCTATAATTTCCACCCCGCCAAGGTCTTCATGGGCGACACAGGCTCGCTGTTCCTCGGCGGCACGGTGGCGGCGCTGGCCTTTGCCTACGATATGCCGCTTGTGCTGATCCCCGTCGGCTTTGTCTACATCTGCGAGACGCTGTCCGACATTTTGCAGGTCATCTACTTCAAGGCGACGCACGGCAAGCGCCTTTTCAAGATGGCGCCGCTGCACCACCACTTTGAGCTCTGCGGCTGGAGCGAGGTGAAGCTCGTCGCCGTGTTCACCAGCGTGAGTGCGCTGTGCTGTCTGGCGGCGCTGTTCGGAGTACTCAACAGATTTCATTTTTGAGAAACGGCAAGCCGTTTCTCAAAAATGAGAGGGGATGCGCGGCGCTCTGTGCCTCGCCGCCCTTGGCGGCTCGACACTCACTCTGCGAGAAGTATTTTTCGCCACGCACCGGTCGCGGCGAAAAATGATTAAAAATATTTCGCGCCTGCGGGCGCGAAAGTCTGCGACGCTTGGTTGCAAAATGGAGGCAAACTCGCGCAGAGCGCGAGTTTGCAATCAGTATGAAGGGGGGAAGACTGCATGACCAAGGAAGAACGCTTGCTGCGGCAGGAGCAGCGCGAGCGGGCGAAGGCCATCGAGGCGGCGGCGCGCGAAGCGGGCCGCGGACCGCTGGATCTTCCGTATCTTCTGCTGGTGCTTACGCTCGTGGGCGTGGGCCTGATCATGCTGTTTTCCGCCAGTTTCCCCTCGGCCTACTATGAAGAGGGTAACCCCGCGTACTACCTTATCCGTCAGGGCATTTTTGCGATCCTCGGTATCACGGCGATGTTTATTGTCGGCAAGATCAATTACGAGCGCTATCGCGCGGTGGCGAAGATGCTGCTGATCTTTTCCATCATCCTGCTGGTGCTCGTTCTGATCCCGGGCATCGGCACGGGCCGACTGACGCACGGCGCGCAGCGCTGGATCCGTCTCGGACCCATCCAGTTCCAGCCGTCTGAGATCACCAAGGTCGGCATCATCCTCTATTTTGCCGACAGCATTTCGAAGAAGAAAGACAAAATGGCCACGCTGCGCTACGGCATCGTGCCCTATGTTGCCATCCTCGGCGTGATTGCGGCGCTGATGGCGAAGGAGCCGCACTTTTCCGGTATGGTGCTGCTGCTCGGCATCGGTGCGGTGATGATGTACGTCGGCGGTATCCGCAACTACTGGGTCGGTCTCGGCTTTGCGCTGGTGCTGCTGGTGATCTACGCCTTTGCGACCGGCATCATCACCTACAACTCGAGCCGAATCGACATCTGGCTCGACCCGTTCAACGAAGAGTGGATGCGCGATAAGGGCTATCAGATCCGGCAGAGCCTGCTCTCCATCGGTTCGGGCGGATTGTTTGGACTGGGCCTTGGCAAGAGCCGGCAGAAGTTTCTGTTCCTGCCCGAAGAGCACAACGACTTCATCTTCGCCATCATCTGCGAGGAGCTCGGCCTTGTCGGCGCGACGATCATCATGGTCATGTTCGCGCTGCTCGTCATCCGCGGCTACTGGATCGCCCTGCACGCGCGCGACCGCTTCGGAAGCCTTCTTGCCGTCGGCGTGACGACGCAGATCGCCTTGCAGGTATTCCTGAACATCGCGGTCGTGACGAATCTGATCCCGAACACGGGTATTTCGCTGCCGTTTTTCAGCTACGGCGGCACGGCACTTGCCGTGCAGCTGGCCGAGGTCGGCATCGTACTGAGCGTTTCGCGCCAGATGCGCTGACGCGGGAAGGAGAAAACGGCTATGAAGGTCATCTTTACCTGCGGCGGCACGGCGGGGCATGTCAACCCCGCGCTCGCGCTCGCGGGCTATATGCGGGAAAAGGACGCGGGCACGCAGATCTTATTCGTCGGCGCGGAGCGCGGACTGGAGCGCGATTTGATCGCGCACACGGACTATCCGTTCCGTACGGTGAACATTTCATCGTTCCACCGCTCGTTCAGGCCTGCGGAGATCAAGCACAACCTTGTCTCGCTCAAAAATCTCGCCCACGCCGAGCGTGAGGCGAACGCGATCTTAAATGATTTTCACCCCGACCTGATCGTCGGCACCGGCGGCTACGCGAGCTATCCGCTCGTGCGCTACGGCGCAAAGGCGGGCATCCCCACGGCGGTGCATGAGTCAAACATTGTGCCGGGGCTGACGACGCGGCAGTTAGAGCCCCACTGCGACCGCATCATGGTTGGCTTTGAGGACTGCCGCGCGCACTACAAGCACCCCGAAAAGGTGGTCGTGACCGGTACGCCCGTGCGCGGTGACTTCTTCACGATCAGCAAGCAGCAGGCGAAGGAAAAGCTCGGCATGAACGACGGGCGCAAGCTCATCGTCTCGTTCTGGGGCAGCCTCGGGTCGAACGCAATGAACCGCGCGATGGCGGAGTTTCTGGCGCTTGAGAGCGCGAAGGAGCCCTTTTACCATATCCACGGCGTCGGCGAGATCTGCTGGAAGCCGATGCAGCAGTGGATGCACGATGACGGGCTGGAGATCACCGAGCATCCCGCGCTCGACGTGCGCGAGTACATCTACGACATGGCGACTGTCATGCGCGCCGCCGACCTCGTTATCTGCCGCGCGGGCGCGTCTACGCTCAGCGAGCTGACGGCGCTCGGCGTTCCGGCGATACTTGTGCCGTCGCCCAACGTGACGAACCACCATCAGGAGAAGAACGCGGCGCTGCTCGGCGACCACGGCGCGGCGCTCGTGCTGCCGGAAGAGGGCCTTGACGGCAAGAAGCTCTTTGCCGCCGCGGCGGGCATCCTGAACGATCCGCAGCGGATGGAGACGATGTCTCAAAACATGGCGGCGCTCGGCATCCCCGACGCGACCAAGCGCATCTACGACACAGTGATGACGCTGCTCAAGTGAAAGAGAATAAAAAGGAAGCGAGCCGTGAGGCTCGCTTCCTTTACTTTTGACGCTTTATTCCGCCTTCAAAATGAAGTCCATATAGATGGGATTGTGGTCGGAGTAGCGGTAGCCCGCGTCAACGACGTCGGCGGAGACGGCTTCGACGTTGTCGGAGACGAGGAAGCCGTCGACCGTCACGCGGAAGGTCGTCTCCTCGTTGTAGGGTTCGTTGGCCGTGCGGCAGGTGGCGACGGGATGGCTGACGTCAAACGGCACGACGAGGGAGAGCCCGTCGGGGATCGTCCCCTCGGGGATGGGCTGCGCCCAGGTGTCGTTCTCGCCGCCCGCAACGCCGAAGATCTCGGCAGAATTGCCGAGCAGGTCCTTGTTAAAGTCGCCGCCCGCGACGCAGTAGTTGCCGTTTTCATATTCCGCCAGCATATCGGCGCAGAGCATTTCAAGCTGCTCGGTCGCAATCGTGCCGTCGGACGTGTAGGCCGAAAGGTGGAGGTTATAGAGCACCAGCTCCCTGCCGTTTTCCATCGGGATGCGGCTGACGGAGTAGCAGCGGTCCAGGTCGACGAACTTCATGATGCCCGTCTCGATCGGCAGCGAGCGGCGCACGGCGGATGAGATCGGATGGCGCGAGAGCGTCACGATACCGGACTGGTTTGCGCCGTGGGGGGTTAATAAGAGGATAAAAGAGGTACGGACTGTCGTAATTCTGCGCGAATACCTTGTTAAATTCGCTGTTCCCCATCACATCGTCGAGATAAGCGTCCTCTGCGATGTGCCAGCTGCGCGTGCCGTCGATGTCGACCTCCTGAAAGAGCGCAAAGTCGGGCGAAAGGTCCTTGACGAGCGAGACCTCGCCGCGCATATTCTCATCAACGGCCTGCCTGCTGCGGGCGCGGCTCTCCTTGCCGCCGTCCATGAAGAAGCTGTAATCGGCGCTGTACGCGCCGAAGCCTACGTTGGCCGACGAAACGCGATAGGTGACGCCGGTCTGCGGCGCGCCCTCCATCGGTGCGGCAGATGCGGCGTCGCAGTGCGCAACGCCAAGCTTCTGCATATCCTCCACACGGTAGTAGGCGGCAAAGACATAGATGACGTAAGCCAGCACGATCAGAACGAGCGCCAGCAAAAGATAGAGCGCAATTTTCAGCGGTTTTTTCATCGAAAAACTCCTTTCGGGGAGAAATGTCAGTAGTCTTATTTTGCCACAAAGCGGGCGGGAAAGCAAGGCAAAAAGAAGTTGACGCGCCGCGGCAAAATGGCTATACTGAAAATGCCTAACTATTGCCCTGTGAAAACCGGCAGTCACCCATTTCCCGCAAAAGCCATACGATGGAAAAGTAATGTGCTTGCGGGAGGGAACATGATGTGTGAGCTGTTGGTAGAGGGCGGGGAGCGCCTGTACGGAGAACTCACGATACAAGGCTCAAAAAACAGTGTGCTGCCGATTTTGGCGGCGACGCTTTTGTGCGCGGATACCTGCGTGATCGAAAATTGCCCGAAGCTGCGGGACGTGGATGCGTCCGTTGCCATTTTGCGGCACTTGGGCTGCTGCACGCACTGGGAGGACAGTGCGCTCGTGGTCGACACAGCGCGCATGGACCGCGCGGTCGTGCCCGACGCACTGATGCGAGAGATGCGCTCGTCGGTCATCTTTCTCGGCGCGATTCTGGCGCGCTGCAAGGAAGCGACGATCTGTTATCCCGGCGGCTGCGAGCTGGGGCCGCGTCCCATTGACCTGCACTTAAGCGCCCCTGAGTGCCCTTGGGGGGCAGAGATCAGGGAGACGGGCGGCGAGCTCAAGTGCCGCGGCGGAACGCTTCTCGGGAGCGATGTGTACTTACCCATGCCGAGCGTGGGCGCGACGGAAAACGCGCTCCTCTGCGCCTGCGGCGCAGACGGCGTGACGACGATCTACAACGCCGCGCGCGAGCCGGAGATCGTCGATTTACAGAACTTTATCAACGCGATGGGCGGCAACGTCCGAGGCGCGGGCGGTTCGATCATCACAGTCGAGGGAAAGCGCGCGCTGCACGGCGGGAAATACCGCATCATCGCCGACCGCATCGTGGGCGCGACGTATCTCTGCGCCGCGGCCTGCTGTGGGGGAGAGGTGCGCCTTCGCGGCGTCGACCCGCGGCCGCTTTCGACTGTGTCCGGCGCGCTGAGCGAGGCGGGCTGCACGGTCAAAAGCGGGGAGGACGATGTTTTCCTCCAAAGTGATGGCAGTCTCAGATCCATCCGCCCTGTGCGCACGGCGCCCTATCCGGGCTTTCCGACGGACGCGCAGCCGGTGCTGATGGCGGCGCTTTTGAAAAGCGCGGGCAGCACCGTTTTTTGTAGAGAATATTTTTTGAAAACCGTTACCGCCATGTCGACGAGCTGGCGCGCATGGGCGCGGAGGTGCGCGTCGCGGGGCGCGTGGCCGTCGTCACGGGACGAGAGCACCTGCACGGCGCGCGCGTCAAGTGCACCGACCTTCGCGCGGGCGCGGCGCTTGTGATTGCGGGCCTGCAGGCCGACGGACTCACGCGTATTTCGCGCATCGAGCACATCGACCGCGGCTATGAGAGCATCGAGCGCGACCTTGGCGTGCTGGGCGCGCATGTGCGGCGGGAGACGGGTACATAAGCAAACGAAGAAAAAAGGCAGGAAAACTATGGCGTCAAAGCGAAGAAACAGACGGCGCAGGCGGGGAAGAGCCTCTTTCCCGCTGAGACTTTTGTGCCTCGCGGTCGTGATCGCCGCATTTCTCGGCGCGCTGACGATGTTCTTCCGCATCGATATGATCGTGGTGGAGGGCAACGAGCGCTATACCGAGGAGCAGATCATCGAGGCTGCGGGCGTGCAGAAGGAGCAGAACCTTGTGCTGCTGAACAAATATAAGGTCAAACAATCCATTTTCGATACGCTTCCGTATGTGGAGACCGTTGTCATCAACCGCAAATACCCCGACGCGCTCATTCTGACCGTGACGGAGTGCACGGCCTCCGCCGCGCTGACGGGCGAAAACAGCACATGGCTCATGAGCGACGAAGGCAAAATTCTGGAGCGCGCGGCGCAGATCCCCGAGGGCTGCGCGCGCGTGACCGGCTGCACGCTCGTCGAGCCCGCGGTCGGCGCGATGGCGGCGTTTGCGGACGAGGATTCGTATAAATTCGAGCGCCTGCTCACGCTGCTGCGCACGGCGGAGGATAAGCAGCTTCTCTCCATGATCGGCGAGATCGACCTGAGCGACGGCACGGCCATCACCTTTACCTATTTGGACCGCTTTACGGTCAAAATGCCCTGGGATGCGGACATTGCCTACAAGCTCGGGAATGTGCGCACGGTGGTGGAGCAGCTTGAAGCCAATCAGACCGGCACGATCAACCTGATGAACGACGGCAGGGCTGACTTCATCCCGGAATAAAGGCGGAAGTTGACGTAAAAAAGTTTCCCCGAAATGGCCGATTGCTATTGACCCCGCGGGAAAACCGTAATACAATGATTAAGATAGCAAATACCTGATATTGTGGCGCTTGCAGCGGCAAGTGCCTTGCCCATACAACAGATTGCAGGAGGAACCGACATGGCATTCGGATTGGAGACCGGTCCTGAAAACGTAGTTAAGATCAAGGTCATCGGCGTTGGCGGCGGCGGCAACAACGTGGTCAACCGCATGGTGCGCACCGGTGCGCGCGGCGTCGACTTTGTCGCGGTGAACACAGATAAGCAGGCGCTCAACGTGTCTGCCGCCACTTATAAAATTCAGATCGGCGAAAAGCTGACGCACGGTCAGGGCGCGGGCTCCGACCCTGAGGTCGGCCGCAAGAGCGCCGAGGAGAGCCGCAACCAGATCGCCAAGGCGCTCGAGGACACCGATATGGTCTTCATCACCGCCGGCATGGGCGGCGGCACCGGCACGGGCGCTGCCCCTGTCGTGGCCGAGACGGCCCACGACCTGGGTATCCTGACCGTCGGCATCGTCACGAAGCCCTTTGCCTTTGAGGGCAAGCGCAAGATGAGCATGGCCGAACAGGGTATTGCCAACCTGATGATGCATGTAGACAGCCTGATCGTGATCCCGAACGAGCGGCTGAAGCTCATCAGCCAGGAAAAGATCACCCTGATGAACGCTTTTGAAGCAGCCGATAACGTGCTGCGCCAGGGCGTTGAGAGCATCTCCAGCCTGATCAATGTTCCCGCTTTCATCAACCTCGACTTTGCTGACGTCCGTTCCATCATGAAGGATGCCGGCTTTGCCCACATGGGCGTTGGCGTTGCCAAGGGTGCAGGCAAGGCAGAAAACGCTGCCAAGGCTGCAATCTCCAGCCCGCTGCTGGAAACCAGCATTGCCGGTGCACGCGGCGTTATCATCAACA
>ENA-OQHF01001111-OQHF01001111.1-human-gut-metagenome-genome-assembly--contig:-NODE-1111-length-15207-cov-6.645623_pt1 | contig 15207 bp, 9 predicted proteins | sample MGYA00242559_ERZ504709 | MGnify/ENA primary metagenome ERZ504709 (study PRJEB26092, sample SAMD00036203) | human gut metagenome | host: Homo sapiens | study: EMG produced TPA metagenomics assembly of... | reverse complement strand
CGCAAACGCAGTAAGTATTCCACCTGGGGAGTACGTTCGCAAGAATGAAACTCAAAGGAATTGACGGGGACCCGCACAAGCGGTGGAGCATGTGGTTTAATTCGAAGCAACGCGAAGAACCTTACCAGGTCTTGACATCCTTCTGACCACTCCGTAATGGGAGTTTTCCTTCGGGACAGAAGAGACAGGTGGTGCATGGTTGTCGTCAGCTCGTGTCGTGAGATGTTGGGTTAAGTCCCGCAACGAGCGCAACCCCTATCTTCAGTAGCCAGCAGGTAAGGCTGGGCACTCTGGAGAGACTGCCAGGGATAACCTGGAGGAAGGTGGGGACGACGTCAAATCATCATGCCCCTTATGATCTGGGCGACACACGTGCTACAATGGCGGTCACAGAGTGAGGCGAACCCGCGAGGGGGAGCAAACCACAAAAAGGCCGTCCCAGTTCGGACTGTAGTCTGCAACCCGACTACACGAAGCTGGAATCGCTAGTAATCGCGAATCAGAATGTCGCGGTGAATACGTTCCCGGGTCTTGTACACACCGCCCGTCACACCATGGGAGTCGGAAATGCCCGAAGCCAGTGACCCAACCTTTATGGAGGGAGCTGTCGAAGGTGGAGCCGGTAACTGGGGTGAAGTCGTAACAAGGTAGCCGTATCGGAAGGTGCGGCTGGATCACCTCCTTTCTAAGGAAGACAAGTAGAGAGTTGTTTTGTTATTCAGTTACCAAGTGAAAACTTGATAACGCCTCCCGGGTGGCGATGCGCTCAGGGGACACACCCGTTCCCATCCCGAACACGATGGTTAAGACCTGAGCGGCCGATGGTACTATGCTGGAGACGGCATGGGAGAGCAGGTGGCTGCCCGGTTCCTTAAAAAATCTTTTGATTGATTTTGAGGGAACCAAGCAGGTGTGGCAATACGGAAGTGGAAGATGTACCTTGAAAACTGCACACAGATAGTTTTTCTTAAAAGAAAAGCGACATCAGATTTCTATGATAAGAAAGAATTGAGACTAAATCAATTCTCCCAATAGCAAGTCGAAAGACGAAAACATGAGTTTTAACTCATACGCCGAATGTTCTCTACGCTAGGAGGAACAGGAGGCAGCCATTTCTTAGGAAATGGACATACAAAGGTCAAGCGAAGAAGGGCGCAGGGCGGATGCCTTGGCACTGAGAGCCGATGAAAGACGTGATAAGCTGCGATAAGCTTCGGGGAGGAGCAAATATCCTTTGATCCGGAGATCTCTGAATGGGGAAACCCGGCTGTATGGACTACAGTCATCCATAAGTGAATCCATAGCTTATGGAAGGGAACCCGGGGAACTGAAACATCTAAGTACCCGGAGGAAGAGAAAGAAACATTCGATTCCGTAAGTAGCGGCGAGCGAACGCGGAAGAGCCCAAACCGTGATGCGTGCATCGCGGGGTTCGGACTGCATAAGGGATTCAGTAACGGCAGGAGAACGGCTTTGGAACAGCCGGCCAGAGAGGGTGAGAGCCCCGTATCCGAAGCCAGAGCTGACCTGGCAGGATCCAGAGTACCACGGGACACGGGAAACCCTGTGGGAACGAGCGGAGACCACTCCGTAAGGCTAAATACTACTCAGTGACCGATAGCGTATAGTACTGTGAAGGAAAGGTGAAAAGAACCCCGGGAGGGGAGTGAAAGAGAACCTGAAACCCTGTGTCTACAAGCTGTGGAAGTGCTTCTTATGCACGACCGCGTACTTTTTGTAGAACGGTCCGGCGAGCTGCGGGTACTGGCAAGGTTAAGCACTTCAGGTGCGGAGCCGTAGGGAAACCAAGTCTTAAGAGGGCGTTTTAGTCAGTACGTGCAGGCCCGAAACCGGGTGACCTATCCATGTCCAGGTTGAAGCCGCCGTAAAAGGCGATGGAGGACCGAACCCACATCCGTTGAAAAGGGTGGGGATGAGGTGTGGATAGCGGAGAAATTCCAATCGAACCCGGAGATAGCTGGTTCTCCTCGAAATAGCTTTAGGGCTAGCCTCATACAAGTCTGCCGGAGGTAGAGCACTGAATTTCCGCGGGGGCGTCAAAGCCTACCAAAGAATATCAAACTCCGAATGCCGGACAGATGGTGTATGGGAGTCAGACTGTACGAGATAAGTTGGACAGTCAAAAGGGAAAGAGCCCAGACCGCCGGCTAAGGTCCCAAAGTGGGTGTTAAGTGGAAAAGGATGTGGGATCTCTAAGACAACCAGGATGTTGGCTCAGAAGCAGCCATTCATTAAAAGAGTGCGTAACAGCTCACTGGTCGAGAGGTCCTGCGCCGAAAATGTCCGGGGCTGAAACACCACACCGAAGCCGCGGAACCCGTAAGGGTTGGTAGAGGAGCATTCTTAGGGGAGCGAAGCATTACCGGAAGGGGATGTGGACCGCTAAGAAGAGAGAATGCCGGAATGAGTAGCGAGAGCAAGGTGGGAATCCTTGCGGCCGAATATCCAAGGTTTCCAGAGTAAAGCTGATCTGCTCTGGGTAAGTCGGGGCCTAAGGAGAGGCAGAGATGCGTATCCGATGGACAGCAGGTTTAAGATTCCTGCACCCCTTGTTATCAGAACTGCGGGGACACGGGAAGGGAAGCAGAGCCGGGAATGGAAAGCCCGGTGCAAGCGAAGTAGTCGCAGGGTTGGAAAATCCGCCCTGCATGAGACGAAGGCGTGATGCGGAGCGAAATGAAGTAGTGAAGCTGCGGCCCCTTCCTGTCGAGAAAAGCCGCTATCGTGTAGCAAGGGCCCGTACCGTAAACCGACACAGGTGGATGAGGAGAGGATCCTAAGGCCGGCGGGAGAAGTGTTGTTAAGGAACTCGGCAAAATGACTCCGTAACTTCGGGAGAAGGAGTGCTGCGCAAGCAGCCGCAGAGAAATGGCCCAAGCAACTGTTTAGCAAAAACACAGGTCTATGCGAAACCGAAAGGTGAGGTATATGGGCTGACGCCTGCCCGGTGCTGGAAGGTTAAGGGGAGAGCTTAGCGCGAGCGAAGGTTTGAACTTAAGCCCCAGTAAACGGCGGCCGTAACTATAACGGTCCTAAGGTAGCGAAATTCCTTGTCGGGTAAGTTCCGACCCGCACGAAAGGCGTAATGATTTGGGCACTGTCTCAACAACACACCCGGTGAAATTGAAATACCAGTGAAGATGCTGGTTACCCGCGCCAGGACGGAAAGACCCCATGGAGCTTTACTCCAGCCTGATACTGGGATTCGGTATTGCATGTACAGGATAGGTGGGAGGCTGAGAACTCATGGCGCCAGCCGTGAGGGAGCCGGTGTTGGGATACCACCCCTGCAGTACTGGGTTTCTAACCTGCGCCCGTGACCCGGGCGGGGGACAATGTCAGGCGGGGAGTTTGACTGGGGCGGTCGCCTCCGAAAGGGTATCGGAGGCGCTCAAAGGTCTCCTCAGGATGGTTGGAAACCATCCAGAGAGTGCAAAGGCAGAAGGAGGCTTGACTGCGACACCGACGGGTGGAGCAGGTACGAAAGTAGGACTTAGTGATCCGGTGGCATAAAGTGGGATTGCCATCGCTCAACGGATAAAAGCTACCCTGGGGATAACAGGCTTATCACTCCCAAGAGTTCACATCGACGGAGTGGTTTGGCACCTCGATGTCGGCTCATCGCATCCTGGGGCTGTAGCAGGTCCCAAGGGTTGGGCTGTTCGCCCATTAAAGCGGTACGCGAGCTGGGTTCAGAACGTCGTGAGACAGTTCGGTCCCTATCCGGCGCGGGCGGAGGATATTTGAGAGGAGCTGTCCTTAGTACGAGAGGACCGGGATGGACGGACCACTGGTGTATCTGCTGTCGACCAACGGCATGGCAGAGTAGCCAAGTCCGGAAGGGATAAACGCTGAAGGCATCTAAGCGTGAAGCCCCCCTCAAGATGAGATATCCCTCACATAAGTGAGTAAGATCCCTTGAAGAGTACAAGGTAGATAGGGCAGAGGTGGAAGCACGGTAACGTGTGGAGCTGACTGTTACTAATCGATCGAGGGCTTGACCAAAACAATGCGAACAATGTTCGCATGGAAAGTGGCAATGACCACTTTCGAAAAAATCGGAGTTCTGTATGAAGTTTTGAAGGTATCAATATTTTTTTGTTCAAATAAATATATGGCGAGATGGCTCAACTGGCTAGAGCGTCCGGTTCATACCCGGGAGGTTAAGAGTTCAAGTCTCTTTCTCGCTATTTATACTGAGGTATGGAAGACACTATTAATTTAGTGTCTTTTTTTATAGGATTGTGATATCAAAAGATTCTTTACAACTTAATGGCTGGTAAGTTATGTAAAACAGTGAATTTGAGAGAAAATCGCTACTGTTCAGACGCAAGCTTGACGATTGGCTGTCAAGCTATGTGCCGTAGTGTATATTGTTGTGAGATTACAGTCCCTGCCTCAAAGAGGCACTTTTCATAGACTGTAATTGTTGTTGGTCACACTGGAAGTGCGAACTGTAACAGAAAATCTGTAAATCTTAAAATGAAACAAAAATTTTCTTGCGGCTGTCTCAATTTGTAAGTATAATATAAACATTGGAATAAAAGTTGGAAAGTAACTGGAATCAGGCGGTTGAAGCTGATTCAGACATACCACAAATATCAGAATCAGGCAGTTGGTTCTGGCGTATCATGAATAAAGGAGAACATGTCGCGTTGCAGGTATCAGATAAATTATTAAAACCACTCACAGAGGCAAAATATTTAAATGCGGATAATGTCAGCAGGTATCGTTGCATTATGCGCATTTTTTTTGAGAATTATGAAAAGTTAAAATACTGGCTGTATTTAGAAGAAGTTTATGAGGAAATGTTAAAAGATCCGTTCTGGTCAGAGTATAAAATCGAGCAGTGCCAGCAGGATCTGACGATGCTTACGGAATGGAAAAATTTAAACACGATACAGGACACAAGAAGAGTGTCTTCCATAGAAGAATTTAAAAATAAGAAGTACCGTTACCAGATGTCGGAATACAGTGTCGAGATTGAGAGACTTGTGATCCGTCTTGAAAATCTTTTTATTGAAGGGGCATCGTTAGAACCTACGCTGCTTGAGCGGATACGGAGAAATATGGAACGTTTTCCAGAGATGGCAGGGAAAGATAAGAATGAAGTTTATACATGGTGGACGGATTTAAACAATGATTTTATGAGGCTGAATCAGAATTATCAGGATTATATCAGGGACTTAAACAGCGTAAAGGCAGAGGAAATGATGCGCACAAAGGAATTTCTGGTGTTTAAAGACAGACTGATTGAGTATCTGCGCAGTTTTATCAAAGGTCTGCAGCGCAATGTCGGTGTGATTGAGGAGTGTCTGAAAACGCAGGAAAGTGATATGCGCGAGGCGGTATTTGATAAGATCGTCGAATATGAGCTTTTGATTCCGCGTATGGAAGTGGAAGTGTCTGAAAAAATGATCCGGCGGAAGGCAGAGGGACGTTTTAAAAGTATTTATGACTGGTTTGTGGGCAGTGAAGGACAGGAAAATGAGGCAGCAAAACTTTTTGACGTGACAAATGAGATCATACGGAGAATCACGCGGTATGCAGCACAATTGAGTGAAAAAAATGCACTCGGTGCAAACCGCAAAGAGGAATACAGAAAAGTCGCTGAAATGTTTATGAGATGTGAAAATCTTGAGGAAGCACACAAAATGTCTGCCATGGTTTTTGGGATGGAAAAAACATTTCATATCGCAGGGGATCAGGTAAGAGAGACGGACAGCATGAACCGGGGAGTGTATGAAGAAAAGCCGATTCAGATAGAACTGAAACCGAGAGTGCGCACATACCGGGAAAAGACAAAAAGAAGTTCCATCATAGAATCAACCGAAAAAAAATTAGAAACACGCAGGAAAATGTTAGAGCAGCAAAAGGAAGAGGAAAAGAAAATAAAGATGTTAGAAAAAGATGGAGCCATTGACTTTTCTGCATTGCCCATTTTAGAGCCGAGAATCCGGAAAATACTTTTAAAATGGATTTCAGATGCAATGGAGTCGGTTGATTTTTCTGCAAGGACGGATGATGGCAGAAGATATCGTTTAGACAAAAGTAATATGGCAGAAAAATGTGTGGTGCATTGTGAGGATGGCAATTTTACCATGCCAAAGATGAGGATCGTATTTCAGGAGGAGAGCGTATGAAAGAGCTTGAAATTTTGTTAAACAGACGCTGGATACTGAAATCAGAAGATAAGGAACTGTATTACAGGGTCAGGGATGCAGTCGGGGAGATCCGGAAATATGTGACAGATAAATTAGGCTGTCAGATCATAGATAATTCTTTGCTGATAAAACTGGAAAAGATACCGGTCATCCCGGAGCAGTTTATGGGAATTGGCCAGTTCTCTTCGAAAGAAGAATATGTGTATCTGTGTATTTTATTGATGTTTCTGGAAGATAAAGATGCACAGGAGCAGTTTATACTGTCACAGCTGACGGAATATATGACGGCGGTGATGCCCGGTGAGATCACAGACTGGACATTGTACAACAACCGGAGAAAACTCATCCGGGTACTCCGCTATACTGTGGAACAGGGAATGGTCCGTGTGACGGATGGAACAGATGATGTGTTTATGGATGATGCCGGGGGCGAGGTCTTATATGAAAATACAGGGGCATCCAAATATTTTATGAGAAATTTTTCCCGGGATATCATGGAGTATACAAAACCGGAAGATTTCCGGGAAAGTGAATGGTTTGAAGTGGACGAGGACCGCGGATTAGCCAGAAGGCACAGAGTATATAAGAGACTGTTGTTTGCACCGGCAGTGTACAGGGAAGATGGATCCGGGGAGGATTTCGAGTATTTAAAATATTACGGATACAGGCTTTCTGAAGAATTAGAACAGCTTTTTGAATGTCATGTACAGATTCATCGGGGAAGTGCATTTCTTTTATCCGGACAGGACTGCCGGATGGGAGCTGCTTTTCCGGAGAACAATTCCCTGGCAGATATTTTAATGCTTGCCTTTGGAAAGATCAGAGAAAAAATAGAAGGTAAGGTGTGGAAAATAACGCCGGAAGAAATGAGTCTTGTTGATAAGATTGAGTTTGAATCTCTGATCCTGGATGTGAAAAAGGAATATGGATCTGGTTTTGCGAAACTTTACCGGGATATGCCGGAAGGGGAGTTTATAAAAACGTAACAGATGAAATGGAACGCTGGATGTTTATAAAAAAAGTGGAATGATATGCATCAGATAAAAATCTGTCCGCTTGTCGGAAAAATAACAGGGAAGTTATCCGCAGGATTACACAGGAGGAAATGAAAATGAACAGTAGATGGCAGGCAAATAAAATTGGGCTGATCAATTTCTGGTATTATGATGAACAGGAATTTCCTTTTGTAAAGGGGCGGATGCTTCTCCGTGGTTCAAACGGTTCCGGAAAATCGGTAACGATGCAGAGTGTTGTGCCGTTACTATTAGACGGAAATATGAGTCCGGAGAGACTTGATCCGTTTGGTTCAAGGGATCGTAAAATGAGCAGTTATCTTCTCGAGGAAAATGATGGAAGGGAAGAGAGAACTGGTTATCTTTATCTTGAGTTCAAAAGAAAAGACAGTGAAACATATCTGACGATCGGAATGGGAATCCGCGCAAAGCGAAATAAACCGCTCGATAAATGGTATTTCAGTCTGACAGATGGAAGACGCATCGGCAAAGACTTTTTCTTATACAAAGATATGGGTGAGAAAGTGACCCTTTCCAAAAAAGAACTGGAAAACAGGGTGGCAGAAGGCGGAAGAGTATTTGATCGTCAGGCAGATTACATGGATTATGTCAACAGACAGATATTTGGATTTGAGACTGCAGATGAATATAAGGAAATGGTAGATCTGCTGATCCAGCTTCGAACCCCAAAGCTGTCAAAGGATTTCAAACCGTCTGTGATCAATGATATATTGAGTGATTCTCTCCAGCCGCTTTCGGATGAGGATCTGCGTCCGATGTCAGAAGCCATTGAAAATATGGACATGATGAATATGAATTTAAAGGGGCGCAGGGAGGCGAGAGGGGCTGCTGAAAAGATCAATGCGGTTTTCCAGAAATATAATAAACTTCTGCTCTGTGAAAAAGCGGACAGATATGAACGTACAAAGCAGAGATTACAAAAAGCGGCAGCAGAACAAAAGGCATATGAGGATAAATATGCAGAATGTAACCGGAAGATTGAGGAACTTGAAACAGAGATTCTGCAGATGAATCAGAAGAAGGAAACCTTAGAAAAAGAAAAGGAGTCCCTCAATAAAAGTGATGCAGTTGCACTAAAGGGCAGAGAGGCACAGCTTACCAAAGAACTTGAGGCTCATGATAAAATCCTTGCGGATAAAAAGTCATTTCTGGCTGCAAAGGAAGTGCAGTACAGAGATGTCACAAACCAGATCAAAGAGGAAGAAAACAGAAAGTATGAAAAAGAAAAAGAAGTAGAGACTCTGTTAGAAGATATGCGTGAGGAAGCAGACCAGATGGCATTCCAGGAATTTGCATTTATGAGTGAGGAACTGTGCGCTGATCTGGAAAATGATTATAAATTTGATCTTCACAGGCAGCAGTTTGAACATACACGTCAATATATCAATGATGGAGAAAAATTGCTCGCAGAACTTAAAAGTCTTGACCGGCAGAAGGATGAAATGATCCAGAAAAGGGAGAAGCAGATCCGGGAATTAGACGCACTCCAGCGAAAAATATCGGAATTTGAAAACATGCTGATCCAGGTAGAAAATGAGTGGAAAGAAGCACTTTATCAATGGAATGAAAACAATGTGGAACTGAAATTGGAAAAGGAACTATTGAGGGAGCTCAGTACATTCGCAGATACGTATGAGGAAAATTCTGACTACGCGGTGGTACGCCAGAAGGCTGCAGATCAATGGATCAAAAAGCAGTCTAAAATAGAAACGCAGATCAATTCCATTCTTCTGGAGCAGGAAACAGCAAAAACAGAACTCGATGAAGCAAAAACAGAGCTGAGTGAGTGGGAAAATCAGAAAGAACCACAGCCACAGAGATCAGAAGCTGTGATAAGAAACCGCCAGAGACTGGATGAAGCAGGGATTCCATATCAGGAATTTTATAAAGTGATAGAGTTTGGATCGGAGCTGGATGAAGATGCCTGTAACCATTTAGAAGAAGCCCTGCTAAAAATGGGAATACTCGATGCAATTGTGGTGGATGAGCAATACAGGGAACAGGTTCTTACACCGGTAAAAGGGTGCGAAGACCATTATCTTTTTGCAGGAAAAACGCAGGCAGAAAAGAGTCTGTTGGACGTACTGGAACTAAACGAGGAAGTCAATGATATTTTTTCAAACCAGAGACTGACAAAAATCCTTTCAAGTATCGCTTATGGCGGTGAGAATGAAGTGTCAGTTTCTGAGGATGGTTCCTATCATATGGGTGTTCTGGCTGGAACAGTTACCGGGGAATATGAAGCAGGGTATCTGGGCAGTAAAGCGAGGGAAAGACACAGGCTTGCAAAAATAGAAGAATGTAAAAATCTGATATTGGTGTTAGAGGAAAAGATTGCAGGTTTAGAGAGAGAACGAAACAATTTATCAGAACGGAAGGACCGGCTGAAATCAGAATATGGTGCGCTTCCGGGCGATACGGATCTGAGGGAGGCAATGAAGCTACTCTTAGCGGAAGAACAAAAGTATGAATTGCTGCGGAGTGAAAATGAAAAGACGGGGGAGCAGCTGACAGCCTTTCTGGAAGAAATAAAGGAAAAGAAAAAGGGTGCGATTGAGATCGCTGAAAAATTGTATCTCAACTGTACTTATGAGACGTTCCAGAGTGCAAAAAGTGCAGCGGAGGAATATGACAAAAATCTGGTAGAGTTAAAGTCGGCACATGAAATGATTTTAAGAAGCGCGGCATACTTAAGGGAGCGCAAAGTTCATTTAGAAGATTTAGATCTTGATATGGATCAGATCAGATATGACATAAGGGAGACCGAAAAGCAGATCAGTTCAAAACAGGAAGAAAGAACATCCATTCTGGAACAGCTTGCCCTGACAGATTATGAAGCGGTCAAAGACAGGTTAGATGCCTGCATTTCGTGGCTGAATGCATTTCCGAAAGAGTTTCAGAAACGTGTGACCGAAAAGACACAAAAGACGGATGAAGCAAAGCTGATCGAAGCGAATCGTATCAGCAATGCGGATACGATAAAGGTATATGAAAAGAAAGTGGAATTTTACCGGAAATGTTATGAACAGGAGCGGGGACTTTTTTATGTGGCTGTACCAGAAGAGATTACGGATGATGCAGGGCATATTTATGATTATCTGCTGACAGATATCAAAGATATGGAAAAAAACAGTATTATCGCTGACCTCAACAGGGTATATTTTGAAAACAGAGGTTTTCTGACCGATTATCAGCTTACGCAGAATGAATTATTTGCAGAATCAGATGAGAGTGAAAAAATAGATGATTATACCCCAAAGCGGCTTGATATCACAGCAAGATATCAGGGGACGAAGGTAACGTTTGCAAGTCTGCTGACACATCTTGATGAAGACATCAGTGAGCTTGAAAACCTGATCAAAGACGGAGACCGGGAATTATTCGAAGATATTCTGGCCAATACTGTGAGCCGCAAGATCCGGGGAAAGATCAATGCGTCGAATCTGTGGGTGCAGAAAATGAATACGCTGATGAATGGCATGGATACGTCAAGCGGTCTGAAACTGAGTCTCAGATGGAGGAGTAAGACAGCCGAAAAAGAGGATCAGCTTGACACCAGGGAACTGGTAGAACTGTTAAAGAAAGATTACCGTCTGATGAGTGAAGAAGAGGCGGCAAGACTTTCTGCACATTTCAGGTCAAAGGTCGACGAGGCGAGACGCAATGCGCGTGACAGTGCCGGAATGATCTCCTTTTATCAGATCATGAAAGAAACACTTGATTATAGAAAATGGTTTGAATTTCAGTTGTTCTCCCAAAAAAGCGGAGAGCGCCAGAAGGAACTGACCAATAGTGTATTTGGTACGTTCAGTGGAGGAGAAAAAGCAATGTCCATGTATGTACCGCTCTTTTCTGCTGTCGTTGCAAAATATCAGGGCGGCAGGGCGGATGCGCCGAGACTGATCTCGTTAGATGAGGCATTTGCCGGTGTCGACAACCGGAATATCAGAGACATGTTCCGCCTGATGACACAGTTTGAATTTGATTTTATTATCAATTCACAGGTATTGTGGGGAGACTGTGATACGCTGGATGCGCTGGCAATTTATCAGCTGATCCGCCCGGAAAACGCGAAATTTGTTACCGTAATGCCTTATTTATGGAACGGACACAGTAAAGAACTGTTAGATGATGAAGAAAAAGTAGAACAAAGAGGGATAGAGATTGAACAATTTGACAGGGCATGAAAAGTTAAAACGTGACTGCGTGGCATATTTCAGGCAAAATGAGATCTGGCAGCGCATCTTTACAGGTTTTCGTGAGAAATACAGTTCCTACGGCAGATTTTCGGGTAAAGTGACTGTAAAGAATATATCCGGGGACGGACTTGACACGTTAGAAGGATTCTTCTGCCAGAATTTTCATGGCAAAAAAAGTATTACGGTTTCTGCTGAAAAATTCCGAAAAGCACTTTCCTGCAGCAAATATGGGACGGTCACACCGGAAGAAGTGCTGGCAGAGTATTTTGGAAAAGCGCTGATTGGAAAGGCAGAGGAAAAGGCATTTAAAGAAAATCAGATACGGGAGATAAAAAAGGAGTTCCTTGAAAATTTCAAAGGGACTCCTGCCTTTTTGGAGTTTGATACATTCGAAAATATTTTAAAAAGCAGCGGCAAAGAGAACTTAAAAGAGTGGAGACGCCTTCTCTGGCTGTGTGCAAACCTATATAACGCTTTGCCGTACCGCACACAAAAGAGCGTGTACCTCGCGGTATTTGCCGCTGCTGTAACCGGAAATCCGCATGCATTTGACCAGGGCACGGCAGAGGGAAAGATCCTTTATCAGGTCATACAGATGGATTTAGGACAGAGGGGCATACAGGTGGAAACTTTAGAAATGTTTCCTGCATATAAGAGACAGAAAAGCTATCTTCTTGCCGGGATATTAATCGATGATATTTCCAATTATGCATTGCTTTATAACGTGCATGCGATCAAAAAGAACGGAGAATTACACAGAGGGATGGACGGATTCTGTCAGGAAAAAAATTATGGTGCAGGTGCCGCTTACAGTACTTTCTGAATGGGAGCGTATCGAGTGTGTGGATCATGAGATCTTTATCGTGGAAAACCCGTCTGTTTTTGCCCTGATCTGTGGAGAAAAGTCGTGCATGTGCATGAATGGGCAGCCAAGACTGGCAGGACTTTTGGTGTTAGAACTGCTAGCAAAGTCAGGAACTAAGGTATATTATTCCGGCGATCTCGATCCGGAGGGGATACTGATCGCACAAAAATTATCGCAGTACTATCGGGGAACATTCTGCTATTGGCATATGACGCCTTTCGATTATGAGCAGTGCAGATCGAAAGAAATACTTTCTGAAAAGAGAAAGAAAATGCTGCAAAAGATTACAGATGAAAGGCTGCTCCCTGTCGTGGATGCGGTAACAAAATATGGGGTGGCGGGCTATCAGGAAAGTATCGGATTGAATCAGATTTCCATTTGAAAAACTGGTTGATCAGGGTCACTGTCAATCAATGCAAAATGTTATTCCGGTCTCCCTGGCGCAAGGTCGAGGATATCGGGGAATATGCGGAAAAAGAAATTTTCCGCAAGCACCATTTGAAAGGTATGCTGACGATGGAATGATTCATTGCCGGACAAGGGAAGAAGAACTTAGCAAGTTTGATTTTCTTGCCAGAGAGAATGCAAAACGCTATAATATTCATATAAATGATATGAAGGGCGGAGGACAGCATGAAAGAGGGTAAATCACAGAAAAATTTTAAAATCAGCATACGTGCAAAAATTTTGACCGGGATGATAGCATGTGTTTTGATTGTGACGAATCTGATCGGCTGGTTTTTTATCGTACAGGCGAAAGATACATTGTTAGAACAGTGTAAGAAAAATGCCAGAAATTCAGCTAAAATTGCCGCGGAAAGAATCGATGGTGATATTTTAGAGCAAATTAAAGCCGGAGATGAGAAAACAGAAAATTATAAAGAAATATTATCGCAGCTGCAGGATTTCTTGTGTGGAGATGATATCAAATACATATATACAATGCGGATGAATGGTGACAGGCTGGAATTTATTGTTGATGCTGATACCGAAGAAGGGGCTGCGATTGGCGAAGAATATGAGATTTATGATGAAATAGCAGAGGCATTTGACGGGAATGCCACAGTTGATAGTGAAATAACATCCGATGAGTGGGGAGATTTTTATAGTGCATTTGCTCCGGTTTACAATAGTTCCGGTGAAATTGCAGGAATTGTAGGAGTGGATTGTTCTGCAACTGATATCAGACTTCAGGAAAACATATTTATAAAAGAATTTGTAATCATTGAACTTGCAGGATTGGTGATAGCAGCAGCACTTTCGCTTATTATCAGTGGTGTTTTGTCAAGAAATGTAAGTGTGATAGCGGAGAAAATGAGTGAGCTTGCAAAGAAAGAGGGGGATCTTACACAAAAGATAAATGTAAGATCGACAGATGAGGTTGGAAATATTGCAGACAGTTTAAATATCTTTCTGGAGAACTTGCGTGAGATCATTCAAAATATCAGTGCAAGTGAAAAGAAACTTTTAAGTAATTCAGAGCATGTAAATAATATTGTAACTTCGTCTGCAAATGAAGTGTCGAAAGTAAATGCTACCATGAACGCTATGGAAGGCAGGGTTCTTGAAATGAGCGACATGGTGCATAAGATCGCTGAAAATGCACAGAGCAATAAGGAAATGATGTCATCCGTCATACATGAGACAAAATCGCAGGCAGAGTACATTGGTGAGGTTGGACAAAAAGCGGAAAAGTTAGAAGAAGATGCCGTATCTGCCAGAGAATGTATGCAGAATACGATTGTGAGAATTGGAAAGACGCTTGAAGATAAAATTGAAGAATCGAAGGAAGTAGAGCGGATACAACAGCTTACAAACCAGATTCTGAATGTTGCAGACCAGACAAACCTTCTTGCGCTGAATGCAAGCATTGAGGCCGCAAGAGCGGGAGAAAGTGGCAAAGGGTTTGCAGTTGTGGCAAACGAGATATCCAGTCTTGCAGAGGAATCATTAAAGACTGCAGGGGAAATTCAGAAAATTAATACGTTTATCGTGGATATCGTAGATAAACTGGCGGAATCTTCTTTTGAATTGCTAAACTATGTGAAAACAAATGTTATTTCAGATTATGATGTTCTTGTACATACAGGCGAGGAATATGCAAGCGATGCACATAATTTTAAAAATCAGATGGAGAAGTTTGGTGGCTGTATAGATGAACTGCAGCAGAGTATGGAACGTATTCATTATTATGTAAATGACATTATGGATGGGTTTGATAAACAGAAGGAAGAAGTGGTGAAAAATTCCGGATATATGACACAGATCGATGAAGAGTTTAAGAAAATTGTGGATGCGGTTTTGAACAATAAAGAAATTGTGGATGAACTTGAAACGATCATCAGTCAGTTTAAAATTTAAAATAGGTAATCATGTAAAAAGGTAAAAGGTAAGAGGATATCACCATGAACAACACATTATTACAACAGATCACCAGAAAAGACGCGAAAGCATTTACCCACAGCGGCAAGTTTCACGCGGACGACGTTTTTTCCTCAGCATTACTGCTCTATTTAAACCCGGAAATTACGATCACGCGCGGCAGCAAAGTTCCCGAAGATTATGACGGGATCGTATTTGACATTGGACGCGGAGAGTATGACCATCATCAGAAAGACAGCAGGATCCGTGAAAACGGAGTGCCGTATGCGGCAATTTGGACTGCTCTGGGAGCAGCTCGGTGCCGGAATCTTAGGAGAGGAACTCGCACAGACTTTTGATGAGGCATTTGTTCAGCCGCTTGATAACAACGACAATACCGGGGAGAAAAATGACTTGCAACATTGATGGAAATTTCAATCCGACCTGGGATGCAGCGGGCAGCAGTGATGACGCATTTTTCAAGGCAGTCGGTGTAGCCGGAATGATTTTTGGAAAAATAAATTTTGAACGCTATCTTGGAAATGAGCGGGCAGATAAACGGA
>ENA-OQHF01001110-OQHF01001110.1-human-gut-metagenome-genome-assembly--contig:-NODE-1110-length-15217-cov-7.167793_pt1 | contig 15217 bp, 14 predicted proteins | sample MGYA00242559_ERZ504709 | MGnify/ENA primary metagenome ERZ504709 (study PRJEB26092, sample SAMD00036203) | human gut metagenome | host: Homo sapiens | study: EMG produced TPA metagenomics assembly of... | reverse complement strand
TCAGCATGGATATTATCCAGTTCCTTATCGTCGTATGCATACCAGATTTTCTTATTTTTTCTCAATTTTTATACAGCGGTGGCTGTGCCAGATACACATATCCCTGTTTGATCAGTTCCGGCATAAAACGATACAGGACGTCAACATCAAGGTAGCAATATGTGCACCGTCCACATCAGCATCGGTCATGATGATGATCTTGTGATACCGCAGTTTGGAAATATCAAAATCTTCATGGATACCGGTACCAAATGCAGTGATCATGGCTTTGATCTCCGCATTGCCGTAGATTCGATCCAGACGGGCTTTCTCCACATTCAGGATCTTTCCACGAAGCGGCAGGATCGCCTGGGTTTGCACGGCTTCTCGCTGTCTTTGGCAGAACCGCCGGCAGAATCCCCCTCTACGATGTAGATCTCACAGTTTTTTGGGATCTTTATCCGTACAGTCTGCCAGTTTTCCCGGAAGAGACAATCCTTCCAGTGCAGATTTTCGTCTGGTCAGATCACGGGCTTTTCTCGCCGCATCTCTGGCACGTTGTGCCAGTACAGATTTGTCCACGATGGTTTTTGCCACAGACGGATTCTGCTCCAGAAAAATCTCCAGCGTTCTGCTTACCACCGCATCCACTGCACCTCTCGCCTCACTGTTACCCAGCTTCTGTTTCGTCTGTCCTTCAAACTGCGGTTCTTCAATTTTTACACTGATGATGGCGGTCAGACCCTCACGGATATCTTCCCCTGCCAGTTTTTCGTTTTCTTTTAACAGTTTGTTTTTCCTGGCATACTCATTAAAAGTCTTTGTCAGTGCATTACGAAATCCAACTACATGGGTTCCACCTTCCGGTGTGGTGATGTTATTAACAAATCCATAGGTGGTTTCATTATAGGAATCGTTATGCTGCATCGCCACTTCCACCGCCACGCCGTCTTTGGTTCCCTCACAGTAGATAATTTCCGGATATAACGCTTCCTTACTACGATTTAAGTACGTAACGAATTCTTTGATTCCGCCCTCGTAATGAAACTCTTTGACCAGTTCCTTTTCTCCACGCTCATCAGTAAGACGGATTTTTAATCCTTTGGTCAAAAATGCCATCTCACGGAATCTCTGTTTCAGGGTATCAAAATCAAACACCGTTTCTTCAAAAATCTCTTTATCCGGCAGAAACGATACCATAGTTCCTGTTTTTTCCTGCTCACACTCTCCGATGACTTTTAATTTGTATATGGTTTTTCCCCGTTCATATCTCTGACGGTATACCTTGCCCTCATGGTAGATCGTAACTTCCAGCCACTCGGAAAGTGCATTGACTACGGATGCACCTACTCCATGAAGTCCTCCGGATACCTTGTATCCTCCACCGCCAAATTTTCCTCCTGCATGAAGGATGGTGAATACAACTTCCACGGCCGGAATCCCCGCTTTGTGATTGATTCCCACAGGGATACCCCTTCCGTTATCTATGACGGTAATGGAATTATCTTCCTGAATTTTGACATCGATTACATCACAAAATCCAGCCAGTGCCTCATCAACTGCATTATCTACAATCTCATAGACCAGATGATGAAGTCCGCGGATCGATGTACTTCCGATGTACATACCGGGTCTTTTTCTGACCGCTTCCAAACCTTCCAATATCTGGATTTGATCTGCTCCGTATTCTGTACTCATCCTTATCCTCCTAAATTTTTATTTAAAAATCAATTTTTCCTTCGGTCACCCGAAATACTCTGTCAATCGAAAAATTATTCTCGATCAGTTCATCCAGACCGGTACATGTGATCACCGTCTGGATATTGTGAATGCTCTGCAGCAGATAATTCTGCCTGCTGCTGTCAAGCTCCGACAACACATCGTCCAGAAGAAGGACCGGATAATCCTTCGTCACCTTTTCCACCAGATAGATTTCTGACATTTTTAAAGAAAGAGCTGCCGTACGCTGCTGCCCCTGAGAACCATACTTTCGAATATCGATTCCGTTGGTCTGTACACAAAAATCGTCTCTGTGAGGACCTACGGACGTCACACGGAAACGAAGATCTTTTTCTCTCGCACTCTGCAGTTTTTCTTCAAATACTTTCTCTTCCACATCCGGTTCATACAACAGCCGGATCTCTTCTTTCTTCCCGGTCAGGTTGCTGTGGATCTGCCGGATAATCTCTCCCAGTTCTTCCATAAACTGCCTTCTCAGAGAAATGATCTTCTTCCCGTAAGAAACCAGTTGCATATCCCACACATCCAACGTCTCCGTCAATCCGGGCTGAAAACCGATGTCTTTTAACAGCTTATTTCGCTGATTTAACACCTTATTATAACTCGTCAGCTCCTGTAAGTAAACTTTATTTAACTGACAAAGTTCCAAATCCATAAATCTTCTCCTCTCGGAAGGCCCGTTTTTGATGATATTCAGGTCTTCCGGAGAGAATGCCACAAGATTCACGATGCCGAAAAGTTCTGCTGCTTTCCTGATCGGAATCCCGTCGATGGCGATGCCTTTGGCTTTATTTTTTTTCAGATGCATATCGATCTTATGCGATACACCATCCTTCTTTACCATCATCCTGATATGTGACTCGTCCTGTTCAAACCGGATCATCTCTTTATCCTTACTTCCCCTGTGAGATTTTGTGGTTCCGCAAAGATAAACAGCCTCGAGCACATTTGTCTTCCCCTGAGCATTATCTCCATAAAGGATATTCGTCCCCGGGTCCAGAACAATAGACAGTTCCTCATAGTTTCGAAAATTTTTCAATTCCAACGATTCAATGTACATACTTTTTATTTTTCAATCCGCAGTTCCTGTCCGTCAAAAGAAACCACATCTCCGTCGTATAATTTTCGTCCTCGTCTTATGTCAACCTCGTTGTTTACCTTTACTAAACCATCCTGGATCACCAGTTTGGCTTCCACGCCGTCTTCCACCAGGTTCGCAGCTTTCAACGCCTGCCCGAGTTTGATATATTCGTCTCTCAGTTTAATTATTTCCATTTTTTCTCACTTTCTTACCGTGCGGTATTAAAATTCACCGGAAGAATCAGATAAATATAGGATTCTTCTTCGTTTTTGATGAAACAAGGAGCCTTTGGATTGACCAGATAAATAGAAATTTCTTCATCATCGATCACTTTCAGCGCATCGATTAGAAACTTCGGGTTGAATCCGATCATAATATCTTTTCCTTCTTTATCGATATCGATTTCTTCATTCATGGAACCCATCTGGGAATTGATGTTCAGCTGCATACCGGTATCATCGATCGTAATAATGATCGGTTTTTTGTCACCTTCTTTTACAAAAAGTGTGGCACGGTCGATACAATCAAGGAATTCCCGTTTGTTAATCTTCACTTTTGTCTCATAATCGCTGGAAAGCATCTGATCGATCCGGAAATATTCTCCTTCGATCAGTCTGGAAACAACTACTGTATCATCAAATTCAAAAACAATATGATTGTCTGTAAAGAAAATCTTTACCTGATCTTCTACTTCACCCGAAAGGATCTTGCTGATTTCATTTAATGTCTTTCCAGGAACGACAACCTTTCTTGAAGGGTAATTATCTTTCAATTCAATTTTCCGAATAGCGATCCGGTGACCGTCCAGTGAAACTACTTTCAATATATTTTCTTTCATTTCAAAGAGTTCGCCGGTCATTAGTTTGTTATTTTCATTTGCGGCAATTGAGAATATTGTCTGACGAATCACCTCTTTTAATGTAAATTGCGAGATTTCGATACCTTCGCTACGTTCAATAACTGGCAAATAGGCGAAATCATCTCCGGATTTTCCTGGAATTGTGAATTTTGCTTTTTCACAGGTAATTGTTGTATTCAGATTAGTATCTGTTTGAATGCAGACATCACTGTCCGGAAGTTTACGGATAATATCAGAAAAAAGTTTTGCATCAAGAGCAACAATACCTTTTTCTTCAATGATACCTTTCACTTTTGTTTCAATACCCAGTTCCATATCATTAGAGGTAAAAGTGATTTCCGTTGCAGAAGCATCTATCAGAATACATTCTAGAATGGGCATGGTTGTTTTAGAAGAAACAGCCTTCAGTGAAATGTTGACGCTCTTTAATAATTCGTTTTTGGCACAGATTAATTTCATAATGTGAATAACTTCCTTCCCTGAACCCGAGGGCTCATGTATAAAAAAATAATAAGAAATTCGTAGTATTCGTAGTAGGGGCTGTGAAAATGTGTAAAAGTAATATCAGCCCCGAAAATATAAGGAATTTTCCATTGGATAACTGTGTGCATCCTGTAGAAGATACCTGTGTATGATTTGTGGATGCCCGAAGCCCGATTACTTTGTCCACACAACATACACAGGGAATTCACAAACAGAATGTGGATAACTCATACTTTCTAGGAAGGGCATTTAATTTCCCGGCTGAAGTTTTTTCTTCAGAATTTCAATTGCTTTTTGAGTTGTCTGTGAATTCTGTAATTCCTGTTCGATTTTGTCGCAACCGTGCATGATAGTTGTATGATCACGATTTCCCATACACTGACCGATGGATTTCAGCGGAATATTGGCCAGCTCACGGCAAAGATACATGGCAATTTGCCGAGGATAGACGACTTTACTGTTTCTTTTTGTACCAATAATATCCTCCGGTGTGATGTCATAATGTTCGGCCACAGTATTGATGATATATTCCGGAGTGATGATCTTCTTATCATTTGGAGAGATGATATCTTTCAGTACGGTTTCGGCCAGCTCCATCGTAACTTCCCGTTTTTCCAGGTTTGCATAAGCGATAATTTTATTTAAAGATCCTTCCAGTTCACGAATATTGGACTTAATGTTCTTGGCAATATATTCAATAATGGAATCATCCAGGTTGTAACCGTCCATTTCTTCTTTTTTCCGGAGAATCGCAACACGGGTCTCATAGTCAGGAGAAGAAATATCAGCCAACAGTCCCCATTCAAAACGAGAACGGATACGATCTTCGAGAATTTCCATATCTTTTGGTGGTTTATCACTGGAGATAATGATCTGTTTTTTAGCACTGTGCAGAGCATTAAAGGTATGGAAAAATTCTTCCTGTGTAGATTCTTTTCCGATGATGAACTGGATATCATCGATCAGTAAAACATCGATGTTTCGGTACTTTTCACGGAATTTTGTCATTGCGGTATTGTTACCGTTTCGGATTGCTTCGATCAGTTCATTTGTGAATTCCTCACTGGTGGTATACAGAATCTTGGTGGAAGGATTTCTTTCTAATATAAAGTGTGCAACGGAATGCATCAGATGAGTCTTTCCAAGACCAACACCTCCATATAAAAAGAGAGGATTGTAGATTTCTCCCGGAGATTCTGCCACGGCCAGGGATGCAGCATGGGCAAATTTGTTGTTGCTTCCGACGACAAAGGTATCGAAGGTGTATTTTGGATTCAGGTTTGCCATTTCCATGCTGGTATTATAATTAGTAGAAACAGGGACGTCTTTTTCTACATTTTGTACATCTTCCGGCAGGACGAACTTAATGTCGTAGTCGGACCCGGTTAGTTCTGAAATAGCAACTTTCAGTGGGAGGGCGTACTTTTTGCTGATATAGTTAAGTCCAACCTGCTGAGAAGGAACCAGTATGGTAACCACCTGGTCATCGATACTGTGAATCGTCAGCGGTTTTAACCAGGTTTTAAAAGAGACATCTGATAATTCGTGTTCTGTCTTTACTGTTTCCAATATTTCGTCCCATTTTTCGTAAATAATGTTCATGATTTCCTCCATAAGTGCAAGGCAGCTGATAGAACGAGCTACTTTCTCTACCATATCTTATAATAAAATGTGGATTTTAGCAACGACTAAATGTGGATAAGTCGATAAAAAAACAAAGGACAAATACTTATCCCGTGGATAAATAAAAAGGCAGCAGAAGTTATGCACATAGAAAAAGACAGAAAAACAGGGAATTATGGGAATTGTCCAAAATGTATACACATCAAATACAGTAGTTATCCACAAGTTATCCACATCGGGTGGATAACTTACGTAAACCATGTGTACAGTCGGTGTAAAGATGTGTGTAACCGAATATGGGAATCAGCAGTGTTCTATCCAGGGCAGTATTATCTGTGGGAACAGCAGGAGCAGGAGATACTTATTTTAGCGATAAATTGAAAAAAATCAGGAAAAAACGGCGATTTTACTTGACGTAGCATTTATTTATGAATATAATTGAAACGATGTTTTCTGACATACATGAAAAGACGATCATAACCGAATAATGGATATTAAAGGAGGTGCCTTAGATATGAAAATGACATTTCAGCCGAAAAAGAGATCCAGAGCAAAAGTTCACGGATTCAGAGCAAGAATGAGTACAAAAGGTGGCAGAAAAGTACTGGCTGCCAGAAGATTAAAAGGAAGAAAAAGCTTATCAGCATAAGACATAAGACCGCATACATTGTGGTCTTTTCTTCTATCTAAAAGATTTAAAAAAATTTTCTTTAAAGGTAAGGAATTTCTATGAAATATAAAGATGCAGAGAGCTTAAAAAAGAACAGAGATTTTCAGCTGGTATATAAAACAGGAACATCTTATGTAAATAAATATTTAGTCATGTATGCAAGAGAGAATCAGCTGGGGAAAAACAGAATCGGAATCTCCGTCAGTAAAAAAGTGGGCAACAGTGTAGTGCGCCACCGGCTCTGCAGACTGGTAAGAGAAAGTTACCGGCTGCATGAGGATGTATTTCGTAGAGGGTTTGATATTGTTGTGGTAGCCCGCGTGAGTGCAAAAGAGAGAACGTTTCGTGAGATTGAGAGTGCATTCCTACACCTTGGCAGGTTACATCACCTTGTAGAAAAGGAAGAACATGAAAGCAATATTGATTAAAGGAATCAGATTCTACCAGAAATATATTTCCCCTTTAAAGAGTACCAAGTGTCCTTATTTTCCGTCCTGTTCGCAGTACGGACTGGAGGCAATTGAAAAATACGGAGCGTTCAAGGGCTCTCTTTTAGCGCTATGGAGGATCTTACGGTGTAATCCGTTCTCCAAAGGCGGAGTGGATCCGGTTCCGTAGATTGATGTAATGGGAATTACATTTAAGGAGGAAACATAATTGAATATCGTAATGACGAAGGTTTCGATGCCTATTATCGGATGGGTAAGTGAAATTCTGGGATGGATGATCAATGTGATATACAGCGGTCTTGAACTGATCGGGATCACAAACATCGGTTTGTCCATTATTTTATTTACACTGGTTGTATATCTTCTGATGACTCCGTTGCAGATCAAACAGCAGAAATTTTCCAAGTTAAATGCTGTTATGCAGCCTGAGATCCAGAAGATCCAGAAGAAATATAATGGTAAAAAAGACCAGGATTCTATGATGAAGCAGAATGAGGAGATCAGTGCTGTATATCAGAAATATGGTGTATCTCCAACAGGAAGCTGCGTACAGCTGTTGGTTCAGATGCCGGTTCTGCTGGCTTTGTACCAGGTAATCTATCACATTCCTGGATATATCTCCGGAGTAAGAAACGTATTTACCGGACTGACCGCAAAGATCATGTCTGTCGATGGATTTGGCAGTATCATCAGCCAGTTCTTAACCGACAACAAGATCACAATGACCGGAATCTCAGCCAATACAGAATTTACCAAGACAACAACGATTGATTTTCTGTACAAACTGTCCCCGTCACAGATGGAAAAATTCTCACAAATCAGCGATTTCAGCGGATTTTCCGATCTGTTCGATAAAGTAGCGCAGCAGACCAGCCATATGAATACGTTCCTGAACCTGAATATCTCAGATACCCCGCTGGCTATTATCAAAAGCGGTATGGCACAGGGCGGAGCAGCAGGATACCTTCTGGTATTTTCCGCTGCCATGGTTCCGATCCTTGCATGGCTGACACAGTGGATGAACTACAAACTGATGCCGCAGCCAAAGCAGGCTCCGAACAGTGAACCGAGTGCAATGGAAGCTTCTATGAAGAGCATGAATACGTTCATGCCGATCATGTCTGCCGTATTCTGTTTCTCTTTCCCGGTAGGTATCGGTATTTACTGGGTAATCGGTGCTGTGATCCGTTGTATCCAGCAGCTGGTGATCAACCGTAAGATGGAGCAGATGGATATGGAAGACCTGGTTCGCCGGAATCAGGAAAAGATGAAGAAAAAGATGGAAAAAAGAGGTGTGTCTGCACAGCAGATCAACCAGCAGGCAAGAATGAATGCAAGAAACATTCAGGCACCTGATAAAACATCCGGTCTGAGTCAGGAAGAAAAAGCTGCACAGAGAAAGAAAGCAACGGAATATTATAATAACGCCAATGTAAAACCGGGCAGTCTGGCTGCCAAGGCGAACATGGTAAAACAGTTTGACGAAAAGAACGCGAAGAAGAAATAGGGGGAGAAAGGGCTATGGAATTCAAAGAGATTACTGCGAAAACCGTTGATGAAGCCATCACAAAGGCTTGTCTGGAGTTTGAAACTTCCAGTGATAACTTAGAGATTCAGGTTGTCCAGGAGGGTACTTCCGGTTTCTTGGGATTTATCGGCAGCAAACCTGCCGTGATCAAAGTCCGTAAAAAGGTGCAGGAAGAAGAGTTCGACATCTTAAAAGAACTGGCAAAAGAAGAGAAAAAGGAAAAGAAAGCCCCTGTTAAGGAAGAAAAGAAAGAACCCAAAAAAGAAATCAAAAAAGAAACGAAACCGGTAAAAGAGCCGAAAAAAGGAACTGTCACAAAAACACAGACAGAGAACAAGGAAGAAAAACCGGTGGCAAAAGAAGCGCAGCCGAAGCCGGAACCGAGAAAACCGGTTGTCCGTACCGAAGAACAGGTACAGCAGATGAAACAGGATGCAGAAAAATTTCTGACCGGCGTATTTGGTGCAATGGAACTTCCGGTGGAGATTACCATGAACTATGATAAGACCGCCGACTGCCTGGAAATTGATTTTGCCGGAGAGGATATGGGTATTCTGATCGGTAAGAGAGGACAGACACTGGATTCTCTGCAGTATCTGACCAGCCTGGTTGTTAACAAAGAGCAGCAGGACTATGTCAGGGTGAAAGTAGACACAGAAAACTACAGAAGCCGCAGAAAAGACACGCTGGAAAACCTGGCAAAGAACATTGCTTTCAAAGTGCGTAAAACAAGAAAGCCGGTAGTGTTAGAACCAATGAATCCTTATGAGAGAAGAATCATCCATTCTGCACTGCAGGGAAACAAGTACGTGGAAACATACAGTGAGGGCAATGAACCTTACCGTCATGTAGTAGTTGTTTATAAAGGTAAATAAGTTGTTGAATGGAAAAGATGTTATTTCACAGGGTGTGAGTAGCATCTTTTCCTGCTTTAAGAAGAATATAATGCTCTGAAAGGAGTAGGACAGAGATGACAGGAGATACGATTGCGGCAATTGCCACAGCGATGAGTGCTTCAGGAATCGGTATTATCCGTATCAGCGGTGACGATAGCATGGAGATCATCAGCAAAGTATACCGCTCAAAGGGCGGAAAAAAGCAGATAAAAGAAGCCGAAAGCCATACGATTCATTATGGATTTATCTATGACAACGATACAATGATCGATGAAGTCCTGGTGATGATCATGAAAGGACCGAGAAGTTATACCGGAGAAGACACCGTGGAGATTGATTGTCATGGCGGTGTCCTGGCGATGAAAAAGGTTCTTGAAGCGGTGATACATGCAGGGGCAAGACCTGCGGAACCGGGAGAATTTACCAAGCGAGCTTTCTTAAACGGAAGGATCGACCTGTCTCAGGCGGAGGCGGTCATCGATGTGATCCAGGCGAAGAATGAGTATGCACTGAAAAGCTCGTTAAGCCAGCTGAAAGGTTCTGTCTTAACATCTATTAAAGAGATCCGAAGCAGTATTCTGTACCATATTGCATATATCGAATCCGCACTTGATGACCCGGAACATATCAGTCTGGACGGGTACAGTGAGAAACTTGCGCAGACCGTAGAAAAAGAAAAAAACGAAGATTCGTTGTCTGGCGGACTCCTTTAGATGAAGGAAAGATGATCAGGGAAGGTATCCGGACGGTGATCGTAGGAAAGCCAAATGCGGGAAAATCTTCTCTGTTAAATTATCTGGTGGGAGAAGAAAAAGCTATTGTAACAGATATAGCAGGGACAACGAGGGATGTTCTGGAAGAGACTATCATGCTGCAGGGAATCTCTCTTCGGATGATGGATACGGCAGGAATCCGGGCAACGGAAGATGTTGTGGAAAAGATCGGTGTGGAGAGAGCCAGGGCTTACGCAAAAGACGCGGATCTGGTATTATATGTGGTGGATTCCTCCATTCCGTTAGATGAAAATGATGAGGAAATTCTGGAGATTCTCCGGAAGAAAAAAGCGATCATTCTGTTAAACAAGAGCGACCTGACTCCGGTGGTGACAAAAGAGATGCTGGAAGCGCGCACGGATATGCCGGTGCTCGCGATCTCCGCAAGACAGGAGCAGGGTGTAGAACTTCTCGAAGAACAGATCAAATCGATGTTTTTTGCAGGAGAATTGTCCTTTAACGATGAAGTATATATTACAAATGTCCGCCATAAGACAGCGCTCGAGGAAGCATATCAGAGTCTTACAATGGTGGAAAAAAGCATTGCCATGGAGATGCCGGAAGATTTCTTTTCCATCGATCTGATGAACGCATATGAAGCGTTGGGAAGGATTGTGGGAGAGTCAGTGGGTGAGGATCTGGTCAATGAGATCTTCAGCAAGTTCTGTACCGGCAAGTAAGAGTGGCAGAAGGAGAAAGAAATGAACAAACTGGTGGAATATATAGATGTCGCCGTTATCGGAGCCGGACACGCCGGCTGCGAGGCATCACTGGCAGCAGCCAGACTGGGGCTTGAAACTATGGTATTTACCGTCAGTGTGGACAGCATCGCGATGATGCCGTGTAACCCGAATATCGGAGGAAGTTCCAAGGGGCATCTGGTAAAAGAGATCGATGCGCTGGGCGGAGAGATGGGAAAAGTCATCGATAAGACCTTTATCCAGTCCAAGATGTTAAACAAATCCAAAGGACCTGCAGTCCATTCCCTGCGTGCCCAGGCGGATAAGAAAAATTACAGCAATACCATGCGTCAGGTACTGGAGAATACACCACATCTGACGATCAAACAGGCGGAAGTGACGGAACTGATTGTAGAAGATGGTACGATTAAGGGAGTAAAAACATATTCCGGCGCAACGTATTATGCAAAGGCAGTTGTTCTGTGTACCGGAACGTATCTGAAGGCGAGATGCATCTATGGAGATGTAAGTAATTATACCGGTCCGAACGGACTGCAGGCGGCCAATTATCTGACAGATTCCCTGAAGGCGAACGGTGTGGAAATGTTCCGTTTCAAGACCGGAACACCGGCGCGTATCGACAAACGGTCGATCGATTTTTCGAAGATGGAAGAGCAGAAAGGGGATGAGAGAGTTGTTCCGTTTTCTTTCTCCACTGATCCGGAAAGCGTTCAGATCGATCAGGTATCCTGTTGGCTGACCTATACCAATGAGAAAACTCATGAGATCATCCGGGAAAATCTGGATCGATCTCCGCTATATTCCGGTATGATCGAAGGAACCGGTCCACGATATTGTCCGTCCATCGAAGATAAAGTGGTCAGATTTGCAGATAAATCCAGACATCAGGTATTTATCGAACCGGAAGGGCTGAACACAAATGAAATGTATGTTGGCGGTATGTCAAGTTCTCTGCCGGAGGATGTCCAGTATGACATGTACCGCTCCGTACCGGGACTTGAACATGCGAAAATCGTGAGAAATGCTTACGCGATCGAGTATGACTGCATCAACCCGAGACAGCTGATGCCGACACTGGAATTTAAAATATCAAAATCTGTTCAGCGGCGGACAGTTTAACGGAAGTTCAGGATACGAGGAGGCAGCCGCACAGGGGCTGATCGCGGGTATCAACGCGGCACTGAAAGTCAAGGGTGAGGAACTGCTGGTACTCGACCGTTCCGAGGCGTATATCGGCGTTCTGATCGACGATCTGGTAACAAAAGAAAACCATGAGCCATATCGTATGATGACAAGCCGCGCCGAGTATCGTCTGCTGCTTCGCCAGGACAATGCAGATCTCAGACTCCGGGAAAAAGGCTACCGTGTCGGACTGATCAGCAAAGAACAGTATCAGGATATCCTGAAGAAAGAACAGCTGATCAAAGAAGAAATCGAACGGGTGGAACACGTAAATGTAGGAGCATCGAGACCGGTTCAGGAACTCCTTGAACAGTATGGAAGTACACCGCTGACTTCAGGATCCACTCTGGGTGAACTGATCCGCCGTCCGGAACTGAACTACGAAGTGCTGGCACCAATCGATAAAAACCGTCCGGAACTCCGCTATGACATCCGGGAACAGGTCAATATCAACATCAAGTATGATGGATATATCACCCGTCAGTTAAAACAGGTGGAACAGTTCAAAAAACTGGAAAGCAAAAAGATCCCGGAAGATATGGATTATGATCAGGTCAAGAGTCTGCGTATCGAAGCCGTACAGAAATTAAAACTGTACCGCCCGGTAAGCATCGGCCAGGCCTCCCGTATCGCAGGGGTATCTCCGGCGGATGTATCGGTGCTGCTGGTATATCTGGAAAGTCATCGCGCGTAAAATGAGATATATGTGTGGCAGCAGAAGTTTCTGCTGCCGCCTGCCTTAGAGCGTGTCTGAAAAATCATTTCCGCAATCTGCAAGCCCCACTTTGCGGTATATTTTATCCTCATTCGGTTGCCGTAGCCCGCTACGCCGCCCTCATTCGGATAAAATCTCCCACAAACTTGGACTCGCAGCTCACGAAAAGCCTTTTTCAAACACGCTCTAACGCAGATGAAAGAAGTATGAAAAAAATGTAAGATAAGAAGTAACTATTCAGCAGGTAGTAACTGTGAATGTACTGGACAGTTACGATAAGAAAAGAAAGGAACAAGCATGGCTCAATACGATACCACATGGTTTGAAAAAGGACTTGCCGAGCTGGAGATCACATTAAATGAAAAACAGATCGAACAGTTTCTGACCTACTATGAACTTCTGGTGGAATGGAACAAAGTGATGAACCTGACGGCCATTACCGAATACGAAGAAGTCATCACCAAACACTTCCTGGACAGCGTAGCGTCTGTCAAAGTGTGTGATTACAGTAAACCGATGAAAATCCTGGATCTTGGAACAGGCGCCGGATTTCCCGGCATACCGTTAAAAATCGCTTTTCCGGATCAGGAGATCGTCCTTCTCGACTCCCTGAACAAGCGTGTTAAATTCCTGAACACCGTCATTGAAACCCTTGGTCTCACCGGAATCCGCGCTATCCACGGAAGAGCCGAAGACTACGCACGTCATGCAGACTACAGAGAACAGTTCGATCTGTGTGTCTCACGTGCTGTAGCCAACCTGAGTACGCTATCCGAATACTGCCTGCCCTATGTAAAGACAGGTGGTCACTTCATACCGTACAAGTCCGGCAGAATCCAGGAGGAACTGACCGAAGCCAAAACCGCCATTAAAATCCTTGGCGGCAGCCTGGAAAAAACCGAAAAATTCCAGCTGGCAGACACCGACATGGAAAGATCCTTCGTAGTCATCCGAAAAAACCAACCAACCGGAAAAAAATTCCCAAGAAAAGCCGGCCTTCCATCAAAAGAACCGATTAAATAACAAAAGAACTCAAGAAAACCCCGTGAGAAGCCGAAAAACGGCTCAAAACGGGGTTTCTTTGCACAAGTCAACAAACAGATCGAATCACATAGTAAAAACGCCAATATAGGGAAAATACGAGAAAAGTAAAAAATAAGATCATTAGAAATTGGTGGAAGAAAACAAAACGTTATATACCATAAAATTGAAAACTGAAATAAGGCATAACCCCGTGATCGGATCTGAAAATAACTATGAAACAATAAAGACGGAGAACAGATGTAAAGCGTCATGTATGCGAATCTGAAAACAGAGCAGAGAAAATCACTTCCATGAACATTCTTCTACTACGCGCATCTAAAAATCACACAAATCATATAAGCTATTCTTTTGAAAATGATTTTAAAATATCAACTCTGAATATAGGCCATAAATGTCACCCCGTAACGTTCCGTCTATACCGCGCTACACATTTTGACTCTTACATTTTCATACATATTCTCCAGTCAAAAAGCCAAAAATCGCCGTCCCCAACAGTTCCCATAAATATCAGCCAATAACGTTCCCCATACACCTCCTCTCCAGCTTTGAATCCCCAGTTCAGATCCCTCGTATCTTCCCCAGATGAGCCGCTTGTCGAGCACGAGTTTGAGACTACAGGCTCAAACCGAGCGCAGACCCGGCCATATGGGGAAGATACGAGGGATCTGAGCGTCCGACTATCCAAAATCACAAACATTTCACAAAGAAAACACAAACATTTCGAAACTTCATCACACTTTTTATATAAAATAATACCAATAAAGGAGGTAACAAACTGTGATAGAAGTGAAGAATTTAGTAAAGAAATACGGTGATCACACCGCTGTCGATCACCTCTCATTTCACGTGGACAAAGGTCAGATCTACGGTTTCTTAGGTCCAAACGGTGCCGGAAAATCAACAACCATGAACATTATGACCGGCTACATCGCGTCCACATCCGGCGAAGTCCTGATTGACGGACACAACATCCTTGAGGAGCCGGAAGCTGCGAAAAAATGCATCGGATACCTGCCGGAGCAGCCACCGCTGTACTTCGATATGACGGTAGTGGAATACCTGAAGTTCGCTGCAGAACTCAAAAAAGTTCCGAAAAACGAAAGAGAAACCCAGATCGAACAGGTCATGGAACTGACAGGCATCACCGCGATGGCAAACCGTCTGATCAAAAACCTGTCAAAAGGATACAAACAACGGGTAGGACTTGCCCAGGCGATCCTCGGCTATCCTGAAATCATCATCCTTGATGAACCAACCGTAGGACTTGATCCAAAACAGATCATTGAGATCCGTGAACTGATCAGGAAACTCAGCGAAGAACATACCATTATACTAAGTTCTCATATTCTGTCAGAAGTAAGTGCTGTGTGTGATTACATCATGATCATCAACCACGGTAAACTGGTTGCGAGCGATACCACAGAAAACCTGATGAACCATTCACTGGGAAGCAACACCCTGGAGCTTACCGTAAAAGGAGAAAAACAGGATGTT
>ENA-OQHF01001106-OQHF01001106.1-human-gut-metagenome-genome-assembly--contig:-NODE-1106-length-15262-cov-3.181368_pt1 | contig 15262 bp, 16 predicted proteins | sample MGYA00242559_ERZ504709 | MGnify/ENA primary metagenome ERZ504709 (study PRJEB26092, sample SAMD00036203) | human gut metagenome | host: Homo sapiens | study: EMG produced TPA metagenomics assembly of... | reverse complement strand
GTTTTTTCGTAAGGCACTGGAAAACAGGTATGTTACGCGGCATATTTTTTCAGCATACGCAGAAGGAGGAGGAAAACATGCACAATAATATTTATTGCGCGGTCGGGCGCATGTGCGCGAGGGAAAATACACCGCATTATCAACAAAAAGCGGCACGGCGCCAGAACAACGCCTTGTTTTCATTAAAAACAACAGCATGTTTTTACCTAAAATACACCACATAATAACTAATACTATTAGTACATCTCCCAACTCATCATCAATATTCCAAAGAACATTTTACTGTGTACAAAATAAATCCTCGTAAAATAATCAGAACATATAAAAGAATACCGCTACAAAAGAATATCAAAAAAACGATTCTAGATAAATTCATAAAATGAAAAAGGGATTTCACAAAAAAGCAAAATGAGAATTACACTATCTGACCAAAAAATTTCTTCTTTTGTTTTATACAATTATAGAAACACATTTAATGAATACATTTAATGTTATGCCAAATTACCTAACAGTTTCCAACAATACCATATTGGTAAGAGTCTTAGATACCGGAATTGTCTACATCAGTTCAGACGGCAGCTACACAACTATGAAATTAATAAATGGTGAAGAATATACATTTTCCTTCAACCTATCAGACTTTGAAAAATCATAGAACAAACATTAAAAGACCATGCCAGTATATTTATTCGAGTAGGCAGAAGTCTTGTGATAAACAGCAACTTCATATATGTAATAAATATCAACAAACAAGAACTTATACTTGCTGATACAAAAACTTCTGCAAAGTTCATTTTACATGTTTCGAAAGAAGCCCTGAAAGTATTGAAATCATTAGTTGAAAAATCAATCATTTAAAATATTAAATAATTATGAATAAAGAAGATAATGAAGTTTATTTCTTAGGAAAGAATAAACCCCAACAGCATAGTAAACGTATATATCTATATACACTCATATTATTAGCTATACTTGGAATAAGTGGATGGATATACTATAAAAGCACAATAAAAAAAACAGATAATACTGAAATATTACAAACCGTATCCATTCATCCTAAAAAGACAATACTCAAGCGTCCTCGTTTTGATAAAGATAAAGACATTACAGCCTTTTATTCATGGATAGCCCAAAATTTGAAATATCCCAAAGGACTTGAAAATAAAGATGCAAAAGTCGTCATCAAGTTTACAGTAAATACAGCCGGCAAGCTGGAAAAATTTCAGATTCTTGAATCCCCAAAAGAAAAAGCTTTCGAACAAGCAGTAATAAGTCTTCTGAAAGAATCTCCACAATGGGCACCTGCCGAACTCACAGACGGTACCAAAGTCAACATGGAGTTCACCCTACCCGTTTCGTTTAAACCTGAAAAATAACCACTATGAAGCATTCTATCATTTGTTTTATCAGCCTGATGATGACTGTATTTTGTTATGCAAGAACTTCAATCTATCAACTTCCAAGCGATTCAACCGACTGGAAAGTCTATTACATGCAAGGAGAAGAATACCATCGAAAAGGGAAGCTGCAAAAATCTTTATCGAACTACAAAAAAGCACTCAGCATACATGTTTCTGATACGATCGTACATGCACTGGCCAACTGTTATTACCAAAGGGGGTACTACCAGCAAAGTATTGAGCTATATAATACATTTATAAAAAAAGACTCTTCGGAAACCAAACTGAATACTATTGCCAAATGCTACGACAAACTAGAAAAACCAGACTCTGCACTTATATACCGCAAAATAATTGCAATGCAAGATATAGAGAATCAGAATAACACTATCGCACTTGCCCAAAATTTTTTAAGCATGGAACAACCTGATTCTGCACTGATATATCTATGCCGATATACCTCCATTGACTCTACCGACTTAAACATAAACAGACTGAAAGCATACGCATACAATCAGGCAGGGTTGCACCAAGATGCTATCAAACTGTACCAGAAAATCAGACAATCCGGTGACAGACAGGCCAGTACAGAATATTATCTCGGACTATCGTATGCATACACAGACAGCCTCAGCCAAGCATACGATTGTCTGGTCCGTGCCAATAATCTATCAGAGAGGAAAAATGCTTACATTTTATCTCAACTGGGTGTAATAGGAAGTAAAATAGGCATGATAAAAGAAAGCCAGCAGGACATAAAAGATGCACTTGATCTCTTACAGCCCGACAAGCAACTGGTTATTTCTCTGTATGAAACAGCAGCAACAAACCACATCCAACTCCATCAATTACAAGGATGCCATTGCCTGCTACAGCAAGATTTTAAAAGAAAAACCCAGAGAAGCTGCATATGCTATACCAGACGGCCTTCTTATACGGCAAATTGCAACAGCCTGAACAAGAGGCCGTCTATTACGAAAAATTCATCAAAGCGGTCGAGCAGGCCGGAAAGCCGAAGAAATATACAAATATGCTTCAAGATGCCGAAAGCTATATAAAAGAGCTCAATGTAGAGAGATTTTTTTCAAGGGAAAACAAACAAATAACCCAAACGTATGAAACGACTGATCATATTAGGCATTGTGATATGTGCGGGAACTCTTTGTACCCACCTGTCTGCACAAGTTATAGAAGGTAAGGTAACAGATGCTTCACAACAAGGAATAGACGGAGCAACAGTTATACTCCAGTCGGCCGACTCTGTATTTATCGAAGCAACGATAACCGACAAGGAAGGAAATTTCCATTTCCGTCAAAAACGGGAAAATTACTGCCTGACCGTACAACACCTGCTATTCCAGACAATAAGAAAGTGTTTTCAGGAAAACAATATCCGACACCACATCATCATGCATCCTAAAGACAATCAGCTTCGTGAAATAATAATCGAAGGAGAAAAACCTCTGCTAAAAATGGAAGGAAACAAACTGATATATGACATTACCCAGCTGACAAACACCAAACTTGTAACCAATGCCTATGAAGTTATCAAAAACCTTCCCGGAATTATGGAATATAATGGAACTCTGACACTCGCAGGAAGTGGTTCGGTTAATATCTTATTAAACGATAAGGTATCTTCCATGACTTACGAGCAAATTCTTACACTCCTGAAAAGCATGCCAGCCTCACGAGTGGAGAAAGTCGAAATCATGTACACCACTCCCCCACAATACCATGTTCGTGGTGCATCCATAAATATTCATACCCCAAAGTATAAAACAGATGAAGGCAAATTACAAGGAGAAATCAACGGAACCTACAGCCAAAAGCAGCAAAGCGACGGAGAAGGTGGTATTACGCTAGCCTATACCTCCAAAAAGTTTGATGCAGATTTTACCTATCATTTTACTAATGAATACAGCCGTCAGGGTAATAGTCTGGAAACTCTCCATACAGTCGATGGCAACCAACACCATGTCTGCCAAAACTTCTCCGGAGAAGGTCGAAGCAACACACATCTGCTGAAAATTGGCAGCACCTATAAATTTACTTCTCAAAGCAGCCTAAGTCTGGATTATACAACCAGTCTTACTCCTGACGATCAAAACACCCTGACAGCTTCCGGCAATCAGTTTGCATCTGAAAACATTTCCAACAGTCAAATCCAGGTACACAATCTCTCACTATACCTGACTTCAGCTTCCGGATTAAAAACCGGCGCAGATTATACTTACTACCGGAATATAGAGGATCAGCATTTTCAAACACTTCAACCGATTGAAGCTTTGCAGAAATTTCTCAGCTCGTCCAGCCAAGTGATCAACCGATGCAAAATATACGCAGACCAACATCACATTCTCAATCAGGCATGGCAATTGGACTATGGCACTTCCTTTTCGTATGTAACCAACAGTAACCGGCAACAATACGATGCCCCAACAATGAGCAAACAGAATCTGAACTCCCGAATAAAGGAATACACCTATAATTTATATGCAGGCTCCGAATATAAATTCAACAAGAAACTAAGTTTAAGCGCATCCGTTTCGCTAGAGTTTTACAAAATGATGAATTATAAAAAATGGGCCATATACCCTACCCTACAACTTGGATACATTATTTCCCCTTTCCATTTGTTACAATTTTCATTCAACTCCGACAAGACATATCCAAGCTATTGGGTAATGAGTGGAGCCATAAACCATATCGACAATTACCAAGTAGCAATAGGCAACACTTACCTCAAGCCGTACACCGATTATTCCGCCCATCTTAGCTATATATTAAAACGCAAATATATTTTTCAGATGCGCTACAGCCACAGGCCTCATTACTTTACGCAAATGATGTACCTGCCTCCCAACCAACTGAAGTCCATATATAATTATCAGAACTGGGACTATATGAATCAACTTACATTTTCTTCCATCCTCCCCTTTAAAATCGGGAAATGGTGGAATAGCCGACTATCGCTAAGCGCAATCCTGAAACACGACAAAGCCAGCCATTATTTTGATGCACCTTTCGACCGAAAACAATGGACCGGAATAGGCATTTGGAATAACACATTTACACTATCCCAAAAACCCGATATAAAAATAGAACTCAGTGCCTTCGGACAAACCAAAGGAATACAGGGAAGTTATACGATAAAGCCTATGGGAAAGACAGATGCCGCTATCCGATATACATTTCTTAATCAAGCAGCTTCCATACAACTGCGCCTAAATGACATATTCAATTCGATGAATCCGTATACAACCATACGCAACGGAGTTCAAATTGCAGACATGAGCGTCAAACGAGACCAGCGCAGTTTGACCCATGTCTTTCAGCTATAAATTCAAAGGCTTCAAGGAAAAAGAAGTGAAAGAAATAGACACTCAAAAGATTTGGATTATAGACTAATCTGCATGCCAGAGAATATACGTTTAAAAAGATGCAGAAGAAAGGATGAAAAATTGCTGAAAAAAATAAAAAAAGATGCTGATGTTTTCAAGAAAAGATGCAGATGTTTTTCTGATGATTTCAGGGAAAGATGCCTAAAAAGTAAAATGACATGCCAAAAACCAAACAGTTGCTTCCGGCATGTCATTTTCTTCAATATCATTATAGCTGTTCACATTCCTGTAACCACAATGCTGAACTAGCATCGCTCGGCATACGCCAATCACCACGAGGACTTAAAGAAACAGATCCCACCTTAGGACCGTCAGGCAAACAAGAGCGTTTGAACTGTTGATTAAAGAAACGACGGCAGAAATTTACAAGCCACTTCTTTATTGTTTCTTTATCGTACACATCACGGAAAGCAATCTCTGCCAAATAGAAAATCTTTGCCGGACGAGAACCGAAACGCAAGAAATGGAAAAGGAAGAAATCATGCAATTCGTAAGGTCCGACCAAATCTTCTGTTTTCTGCTTGATATTTCCATTTTCATCTGCAGGAATCAGTTCGGGACTGATCGGGGTATCGATAATATCGAGAAGCGTTGCACGTGATTTTTCATCCACTCCGGTTTCTGCTACCCAAGTAACCAAATACCGAACCAGTGTTTTCGGTATACTTGCATTTACTCCATACATAGACATATGATCACCATTGTATGTAGCCCAGCCCAGTGCCAGTTCGGAAAGATCGCCTGTACCAATTACCAGTCCTCCTACCTTATTTGCATAGTCCATCAGAATCTGAGTACGCTCACGAGCCTGACCATTTTCATAAGTTACATCATGAACAGATATGTCATGATCAATATCTTTAAAATGTTGGATGCAAGCATCGCGTATACTGATTTCTTTCGTCGTTACCTGCAATGAGCTCATCAAATCCAAAGCATTATGATAAGTACGGTCGGTTGTTCCAAATCCCGGCATCGTAATGCCGACAATACCCTTTCGGGACAATCCAAGTTTATCGAACGTTTTTACACATACCAGCAAAGCCAGTGTAGAATCCAATCCACCGGAAATGCCGACAACTACCGTTTTACATCCCGTATGTACCAAACGCTTAGCCAATCCCGCTACCTGAATTGAAAAGATTTCCTCACAGCGTTCATCAAGCAACTTACCTCCTGCCGGAACAAAAGGATGAGGTTCCACCGTACGTGTCAATGTAAAATCTTCATTCGCTTTAGTCATTTCAATTGGAATACGCTTTACCGGATAGTCTTTATATGTCCGTACGCTAGCAGCAAAAGTCGTATTCACCATTCGCTCTCCTCTCAAACGTTCGATATCAATTTCACTGACAACCAACTGTTCTTCAAATGAGAAGCGTTCGGAAGCAGCCAGTAGTGTTCCGTTCTCATAAATAAGAGCGTTTCCTGCAAAAACGACATCAGTAGTAGACTCTCCAAATCCAGAAGAAGCAAAAACATATCCAGCCAGACAACGAGCAGACTGCTGTGCCAGCAAAGAACGCAAATACTGATGCTTACTGATATTTTCGGTATCAGCAGACATATTGAATATTACATCAGCTCCTTTCAATGCCAAATGAGAACTTGGAGGAATGGTAGCCCATACATCTTCACAAATTTCTACACCAAAACATAAATCTGTTGATTCAAATATCAAATCGGAACTGACAGGAACATGCTGCCCACATATACGAACCATCTCATCATCTGCATGTGCCGTTGATGGAGCAAACCAACGCTGCTCGTAAAATTCTTTATAGTTAGGCAAATATGTTTTAGGAACAATTCCCAATATTTTTCCACGCTGGCAGACCACAGCACAGTTCATCAAGGTAGAATTGACAACAACAGGCATGCCCACAATAGATATGATATCCAACTGACGAGTTTCATTCATAACCTGCATCAAAGCTATTTCTGCCTGCTCAAGCAATAAAGTCTGCCCGAACAAATCGCCACACGAATATCCAGTTAGATTTAATTCCGGAAAAATAATAACCTGTACGCCTTTCGAATCAGCTTCGACAATCAGTTTACTTGTCTGCTGAGCATTAAACTGGCAATCGGCCACCTTCACTAAAGGTATAGCAGCTGCCACTTTTACAAAACCATATTTCATATAAATTGTTATATAAATAGTGCATTACTGCAAAGATAGGAATTATTTATTGTTCACTATGAGAAAAATAAAAAAACTAACTTTGCTTTGGATTTTAAGAAAATCTTTATATCTTTGCCAAAGAATTAAAATTGTAACAATTACAAAATAAAAAGAATAACATGAACGTTTACGAATATCTGCTTAGCTATAACATCAAGCCATCCGTACAACGCATTGCTATTATGGACTACTTGCTAAAGCATCATACACACCCGTGTATAGATGAAATTTATTTAGCATTATGCAAAGATATACCCACCCTGTCGAAAACAACTGTATACAATACATTGAAGCTGTTTATTGAGCATGGTGCAGCACGCATGTTAACTATTGACGAACGCAATGCATGTTTTGACGGAGATACTTCTATGCATGCACATTTCCAATGCAAAACTTGCGGAAAAATATATGACATTCCAATGAAAACGGAAAGCGAAGAGGCAGACCTCTTACATAAAGATGGATTCCAAATAGAAGAAATACATCATTATTATAAAGGTATCTGTCCTGAATGTCTAAACGAGAAAAATGAAAATTAATGCCTGTAAATGGCAAATAAAATATTACTAATAACTAAAACTTTTTTTGACTTATGAAAAAATTTATCTGTACTGTATGTGGTTACATCTATGAAGGTGAAACAGCTCCTGAAAAGTGTCCGTTGTGTAAAGCTCCTGCTTCTAAATTCAAAGAAATGGAAGAAACAGCAGAAGGTGGCTTGCAGTTTGTTGACGAACACGTTATCGGTGTAGCTAAAGGTTGCGACGACGAAATGATTAAGGATTTGAACAACCACTTCATGGGCGAATGTACAGAAGTTGGTATGTACTTGGCAATGAGCCGTCAGGCAGACCGTGAAGGCTATCCTGAAGTAGCTGAAGCTTTCAAGCGTTACGCTTGGGAAGAAGCAGAACACGCTGCAAAATTCGCAGAATTGCTGGGTGACTGCGTATGGGATACAAAAACTAACTTGGAAAAACGTATGAACGCTGAATGCGGTGCTTGCGAAGACAAGAAACGTATCGCTACTCGTGCTAAACAGCTGAACTTGGATGCAATCCACGATACAGTTCACGAAATGGCAAAAGACGAAGCTCGTCATGGTAAAGGTTTCGAAGGTCTGTACAACAGATATTTCAAGAAATAATAAATCCTTCCAATAATTAAGGTAGAAAGAGGCTGCTTATTCAAAGCAGTCTCTTTTTTTATTTACTCCCAACTATACCATATTAATAGCAATCAGTATAACTCTTTTGTCATCACTCTTCCAACACGAAATACACCCGTTCAATAACTTTAGACAATAATAGTCCTGATCTAGCTAGCTCCAACCCAATAAATAAACCTTGCAGTAACTCAAATCAAGGAATAGCTAGTTTTTATAGACAATAAAAAAAAAGCGACCCTTTTTCGAGGGTCGCTCATTCTGCAATATATCTTTTTTATTAATTAGCAGCAGAATCTTTAGCTGCAGGAGCAGCAGCAGGCTGATCGGTTGCTGCATCAGACTGAGGAGCAGCAAATCCTGCAGGAGCATTCAGAGGGTTAGTTTTCTGTTCTTTTACTGCCTGATCCATAATAACAGATGAAGCTTCGCTTGTGGTAGGAATAACATAAGCTGTAGCAACACTTACTACAACCATAAAGATAGCCAATCCCCAAGTAAGTTTTTCAATAAAATCTGTTGTTTTGCGAACTCCCATAATCTGGTTTGAAGCAGCAAAACTAGAAGAGAGACCTCCTCCCTTAGAATTCTGTATCAACACGACAAAACACATCAACACAGCTGCAAGTACGATTAATCCTACAAATAATAAATACAATGAATACATTTTCTTTTATTTTGATTTAGCGTTAATAATCAATTTTTCCAAAAATCTTATTTGGTCTGCAAAGTAAGCATTTTTTTTGGATATTTCAAATTTAATTTTTTAATTATTTCAAGAGCTTTATCATATCGTTGCTGTTTTACATAGATCTTAGCCAAAGTTTCAGTAAAATAATTTTCATCCGAACTTTCTTCTATTCTCTCTACCTCATCTTCTCCCTCTTGTATATCTGTTTCCTCTGGAACTTCATCTGCTGCATCTGATTCTTGCATCAAATCATTCTCTTCCACCACAGCCAAGGTTTCAGAACCTGCTGACTGTTCAATAAAGTTATCAATCAAATCCTGGCCTTTCAACATGGTAGAAGAAGCAGATTCTGCATCAGGTTCCTGCATCAAAATGGAAGTATAATCTACATTAACTTCTGCCGGCAATGGCAGTTCCATAGAAGTTTCCTCCGATAAATCCGACAAGAAACGGTCTATCAAATCTAAAGTCCGGTCAGTAGAGGAATCACTCGATACATTTTTTTCAGAGGGGTGTTTCTTTATTACCAGACGCTCTCCTTCGATGTAATAGAAAAGAACACTTAAATCGGCTATATACAATGCACTTTTCCTTAATTCATCCTTGAAATCAGCATCCTGAAGCAAGAAGAGATTTTTCAGATAAAGTAACCGGACTGTCTGAAAATAAGGATAGCGAGCCAATAAATTTCTCAACTCAAACAAGCTATCCTTATTCAAATATTCCGGATGCAATATCCACTCATATAAACGTTGCTGCATCATTTGAATGAATTACCAGTTCGCTACTGTTGCATTAAATATTTGTTCCACTATTTCATCGATCATCTGGTTAACCAGATCTTCCTGAACAGAAGACAACTGCTGGCTTGCATTATACTCACGGCTCGCAGAAAATTGTTGTTCAAAATCTTCAGCATGATTTGTGTTATTCACGAAACGTACATTAACAGTCATTCTCAACTCAGCCATAGTAGAATAACCGTCGGAACCTACACCCTTATTATAAGCATCGTAGTTTGTAATCTCACCTGACAATTCCAAATCTCCCCCTTGTCTAACCTGTTTCAAGCGAGTTTGCTGCATGTATATATCCTGCAAAGCCGTATTAAACATCGACTCCATAGGTCCCCATACAAACGCTGCAGAACGGTTCGGGAAATTTTCGAAAGAAATTGTTTTTACCTTATCATAATTAATGGATGCACCATTAAACTTATATGATACAGTACATGCCGCCATTATACAGACAGCAACAGACAAAACAGAAACTAACTTATAATATTTTTTAATCAAGCCCATATTCTTTTATTTTTCGATAGAGCGTACGCTCTGATATTTTTAAATCATTTGCCGCATTCTTGCGTTTGCCGTGATGGCGCTCCAATGCTTTCCGAATCATTTCTTTCTCCACCTCATCCAAAGAAAGATTTTCCTCTACATATTCTTCTGTATCTTGTACTTCTGCTACTTCATCCGAAGAAACCTTTACTGGAGATATAGTATTTACTGACGAAACAGAAGGCTTTACAACAGGCACAGAAACCGGAGCAACCACTACTGGAGGTTCTTGTACCATTCCTACCGGATTCTGCAAATAATGTACAGTCGCAGTTTCCGCAGGATGATTTATCGGAGTTCCGGCACGTTCGGACATAATATCATGAACCAGTTTTTTCAGCTCGGTTACATCGCGACGCATATCAAACAAAACCTGATAAAGAATTTCACGCTCGCTTTCAAAGCCTTTTCCTCCAGAAGTATTCTTCACTCCCAATAAAGCCGGCAGACGAGATACCGGTTGCGCAGGCAAATACCCCTGTAAAATGTCTGCTGTAATATCGCGGTTGGTTTCTATAATAGAAATCTGTTCTGTTATATTTTTCAACTGACGAATATTGCCAGGCCAGGAATATGATACAAGCATATGTCTGGCATCGTCAGTCAACTGAATGGCAGGCATACGATATTTTTCAGCAAAGTCAGCAGCAAACTTACGGAACAGCAAAGCAATATCATCCGGACGTTCACGCAAAGGAGGTATTTTGATTGGAACTGTATTCAAACGATAATACAAGTCTTCACGGAAACGTCCATTCCGCTATTGCATCTGCAAAATTCACGTTTGTAGCAGCAACAATACGCACATCTGTCTTCTGAACTTTAGAAGAACCTACCTTAATATATTCGCCAGACTCAAGGACACGCAACAAAACGCGCTTGTGTGGATAATGGTAGTTCGCCCACCTCATCCAAAAAAATCGTTCCCCCATTGGCTTCAGCAAAATATCCGTTACGATCACTGATAGCTCCGGTAAAAGCCCCTTTCTCATGCCCGAAAAGCTCTGAATCAATAGTTCCTTCAGGTATTGCGCCACAGTTGACTGCGATATAGGGACCGTGTTTGCGGCGACTGAACTGGTGAATAATTTGCGGAAAGCTTTCTTTACCGACACCACTTTCTCCTGTTACCAGTACAGACAAATCTGTAGGGGCAACCTGTATTGCAATGTCAATAGCCCGATTTAAGCCTTCGGCATTACCAATAATGCCAAATCGCAACTTTATATTCTGTATTTCTGACTTTACCATATTCTACATTCAATATATGACAAAATTACAAAAAGTTTAATACATCAGGTAATTTTGGCAGAAATTTTAAAATACGGTACGAATCATAAAGCGAATACCCCACTTGTTTGCAGTCGGAAGATTGTTATAATTCAAACGGCGTACATACTCTACATGCAAAAGCTTGAAGATATTATGTATACCAGCGGTAATCTCCACATAAGGCTTCTTGGGATCCATCACATTGCTTGAATAGCGGTATTCTCCATTATAATCATAATGTCCCGGGAACTTCATCAGTACATCGTCATTACGGTTTTGCTCCAGGAACGGATTATTTTTATCGGTCAACGTTCCCCACAAACATTTTACGCCAATAAACTCACGCCATTTCAGTTTTTTCAACAATGGAATACGATTGAACAATTTACCTTGCATATTCCATGAAACATCCAATGAAGCATAACGGTCGTTTAAGAACTCCATATTGTTGATCAAATTGAATGTCTCATCCTGAATGATATAAGAAAGATTGGCAGCAGGCATAATCAACAGCGGGAATGGTACTTTATTCCACTGAATACCTCCTTTCAAACGGGCATCAACATTTCCCTATGAACTAAACCAGAAACGTTTATAGACACTTGCTTCCGTTACATTATACGTATAATCGCCTCCCAATACACCTTTCAAAGCCAATGTATGCTGCAAAGTAAACACCGGAGCATCCAGATTGATAGGAAGACGCCGCTGTTTGGTGTTGACAAATGTTTCACCAGGAGCATAGCGGAATGCAACAGATGCTTCAGCTACCGTAATGTCATGAGTATTGAATGGAGAATGTACCCATTTTTGTCCAGACAACTGCTGTTCAGCAATAAACGTCTGCAATGAGCTTTCACCGGCCATCGTACGATAGAACAATTCTCCGCATGGCTCATAGTTAGCATAGCGAATCATTGCAGTCGTTTTAAAGCCAAACTCCCGTTCACGTTCATATTTTATGGTAGCCTTACGCTCATAATTATACTGATCGACAGTACAAACCTTCAATGAAGTAAATACATTATCCTTATCTGTATTAATAAACTTATCAGAAGGCAACATATTATCATATTGATAAGTAAACGTGAGTGAGTGTTTAGGGAATTCACGCGGCAAATATTCCTTCTTGTCGAATGAATATTCTACCTCACCCATATATTTGGATTTCTGGTCTTTAAAACCATATGCATAATACCCTTTCAAAAACAAATGCGGATTCAGGTTTGCCGTAGTCTGGGCCGAAGCACGCAAACGAAGTCCATCAATATAATTTGAAGTAATCATGGTATTGATAGGACCTATATCCACCTTACTATCCGGCGTACTGGTCTCCACGAAGTTTTCAATAAAAGCTTTCAATACGAACATGATATACTTGAATCCTTTTATTTTGGTCAAGTCGTCAACAAAACTGCTCATTCTGTTTTCCGACTGAGTCAGATCCTCTTGCCTGTACTGACTCCAATATTTGTCATCACGCATCATTGCATTGACATCTTTTATCTCATCGCCTTTCTTCTTAAAAAGCTTATCAGGCAAAGGATCAAAAGCAAAATCAAAATAGCGGGTAGTACGCCTTACAAGATAAGAACCCAATACTTTCTTTAGATATGACAGTTCGCACAACATGTCATCTTCCAATAAAGCCCATTCACCAGTAGGAAGCTCACCAAATTTTTGGTCGATGATCATATTATCAACGAAATTAATATCCGTTTTTTTAGGCAAGTTCAGCTGACATTCTTTTACACGATAAGTTGAATCTGCCAAAATATACAGATGTCCAGTAAAACCAAAATCCTGAGAGTTATTAGGGACAAAAGATAAATGGAAGCATTTATCCCGCTCTACATATACCGTATCCATTATATAGAACTTATAAAAACGAATACCGGCGTCCGAAACAGGGCTATCGAACGGATACTGCAAAAAGCGGAAACGATCTTCATAAATATCTATATCCTGAAAAACATCCTTCAAAACCGTAGTCAGCATATCACCTGTACTAAACAGTTCATTGACTCCGGTTGAATTTATTCCCTGAATAATTGTCTTCTCCGAACGTGGATTTTTTCTAAAGATTTTCTCCGAAACAGTTTCATCAACAGAAAGCGGCAGGATATTTTTTCCCGTTACATCACAAGTTTCTACCTGATCCCGGAAAAAAGGATACTTCTTAAACAGCCACGACTCTCGCAATGAATCTGTGGTAATGTTATTCATCGCAAAAGTAATCTTCTGATACTTATTATAATGATAATAGTCGTTTTGCTCCAAATTTGTTTTCTCCTTTGAAGCAACTACTTTCTTCATAAGTTCTACTGCCGGATTATTTTTACGTGAATACTTTTCACGCTTGGGCTTTACAATAACTTCATCGAGAACCAAATCCGACTTCATACTTATATTCAGTTCGGTTGTCTTAGAAGAAACTGTTATCCACTTGTGTAGCATATCCCACCATCGAAAATGTTAACTTTGTCCACCCCGGATGATAATCTATCGAATATTTTCCATCGATATCTGTGATTGTACCTACACCTTTCCCATCATAATAAACATTCAAATAAGGAATTGGATCTCCTGTATCGGAATCAATAACAACTCCGTGAATTTGAGCACACAGACCTACAGCCCAAATGCAAAATGTCATTATTAGGAGTAATCGTTTTACCATAAAAAATTTCAATACGCTTTTTTCGATATTCATAAAAACAGAGGCGAAATTACTGCTCTTTATTGTTTTAGACAAGTCAAGTAGTAACAAAAACGATAAATAGACCGTCTTTTATGCAGTATTAACTATTATTAATTTAGATTTTTAGGAAAGTCAATTCAGAGAAAAAGCGTAATTTTGTGCACTCAAACAAAAAAAGATTCGTATAATTTTCAAGATTAATAAACATGTCTAAAATACCATTATTCCATAACCTGATAGCAAGTGGCTTTGGCTCAGGGTACAGTCCTATCGCACCGGGTACAGCTGGGGCATTGCTTGCCACACTTATCTGGTGGGGATATGCATCTTTATTTAATGATTACTACCAAACATTACAATGTACATTTTTACTTGTTTGCATATTTACTTTTTTAGGCATCTGGTCATCGGGGGTTTCTGAAAAATATTGGGGCAAAGATCCATCGCGCGTAGTAATCGATGAAATGGTTGGAACATGGATTGCTCTACTTGCTGTACCGGCAGACAATTATATCGGATATATGTTTGCAGCATTTATTTTGTTTCGTTTTTTCGATATACTTAAACCATTAGGTATCAAACAGGCTGAAAAATTACCTTCCGGATACGGTATCATGGCGGATGATATCCTGTCGGGAATATATGGAGGCATAGTCATTCTTTTGTATCGATTCGTGTGCGCGTGAAAAATTTATTCATATCTATTTGCAAAAAGGGAGGGCTATTTATGTTCATCAGAGCGCAGCTCTCTGCACAGATTGCTACTTTTGTCGACTTTCTGATAAGCATTTTATTGAATCAATGTGCAAATGTATACTATGTATATGCGACACTAATCGGTTCTATCAGCGGAGGATTAACTAACTGTGCTATTAATTATAAGTGGACTTTCCAGACAGAAGACTGTAGCCCTATTCCTGTCATCATAAAGTACACTTTGGTATGGATAGGAAGCATTGGACTAAATTTATGGGGACTTATCTATTAACTGAATTTCTTACGTTACAAAATAGTTTTATCTCAATAAATCAATCAACAGCTTTCATTATCGCCAAGGTCAGCGTATCTATTATAGTTGCGATATTATGGAACTATAATCTACAC
>ENA-OQHF01001105-OQHF01001105.1-human-gut-metagenome-genome-assembly--contig:-NODE-1105-length-15262-cov-6.206607_pt1 | contig 15262 bp, 17 predicted proteins | sample MGYA00242559_ERZ504709 | MGnify/ENA primary metagenome ERZ504709 (study PRJEB26092, sample SAMD00036203) | human gut metagenome | host: Homo sapiens | study: EMG produced TPA metagenomics assembly of... | reverse complement strand
TGATGCATTTTGGCTTGTATGTCTCGGGATTTTGACATATTCATGTCAAAACACCTCGCGGGACAGTGGCTACTGAATAGTTACCTTTTATGCAACATTTCCCTTGCCAGTGCAAAAGCTTCTCGCACAAGATAATGGTACAGCAGTACACTCTTACACGGTGCGGCAATACCACATACTCTCTGATAGCCACTTCGTCTTGCCAGAAGAACACTGCGGTATACATGAAAATTATTGGTAATGATTCCAATCTCGTCATGTCGATAATCCATATATCTTCTGCTGTATCGAAGATTCTGTCTGGTTGTGGTGGATCTTTGTTCCAGGATCAGACGTTCCCTGCTGATTCCGGCTTTCTCCAGATATCGTCTCATACATTCTGCTTCTGAAATCTCCTCCATTTTTCCCTGCCCTCCGGATAAAACCGCAATCGTCTCCGGATTTGCCTGCATATATTCTTTTGCCGTATCCAACCGGTCTTTTAATGCTTTGCTTGGTTTTGTTCCTTTCACCTGGCATCCAAGAACAACGATATAATCCAGATTCTCAATTCCTTTTGCTTTCATTCCGGTACCGATTTGATGTTCCAGATAAAAAAACAGTACCAGCCCCGCCAGAAGACAAACTCTTACAATCGCAACCAATGCACCCGGTACAAAGAACGGAACACCGGCAACTGCACATCCGATCCGGCAACCGCCCCATACCATCCATCCAATACCTGCTGCCAGCCAGATCCACAATCCGGACACCCGATAGCCGGCATATCGGACACCTGCTATGTAATACAAAATACATACGATTCCTAACAGGCTCGTAATAATACCCATACATTTCTCCTATCTTTCCTATATATGGCTCTCCGTTATCACAGCGGTCATCATTTTCCCTACAGACACGGATTATCACCAACGATTCACATAAACGAGAAAAGAGCGGGTAGTTTCTTTTCTCCCCGCTCTTTTACATTTTTATTATCTTCCGCAACAGAATTTGTATTTTTTACCGCTTCCGCATGGACATGGATCATTTCTTCCAACTTTTGCACCTTTGATGATCGTGCCGGATTTCTTCTGTTCCATATACAGAGTTTTCTTCTTCTCCGGTGTAAAGATTTCATCCCACATCGGCAGTTCATACAGCCAGTCTGCTTTTGCATCTACCATGTTTTTGTAAAGCAGCTCTTTATCAAATCCCAGATTTACTTCGGTATCTTCTTCCATCTCTTCGATCGGGTTCTGAACCTTCAGGCTGTCATTGATACCATCCAAGAAACCTGTCATTGTCATTACATTGACTTTATATTTATCTGCCAGTTCCTTTACCGTTCCACGTACTACTTCGTCCGGATTGGAAAGCAGCTGTTCGTAGATTCCTTTTTCAATCACAAAATATTCTGCCCAAAATTTCTGCAGTTTTGCTTTATCTGCCTGCTGAGAGTATGCAACATCTCTCCACTGTTTTAATAATCCCATGATTACTGTACCTTCCTTCAACTCAATTGGTAATTATACTCCACGGGTCCACTACTGTTCGTTCATATTCTTGCAGTAGTTCTGGGACTTCCGTGTGACTCTATTAAGTATATACGATATACCACAGATTTTCAAGCACAAATCACGTTTTCTCGTACTCACCTGGCATCCAGATTATTGTTCACTCCATTCTCGGTAACACCCTTCGCGCTGCACAGAATTTATGCTGATCGCATGAATTTGCGGGGTATGTCTCGGCTTTTTTGTGACCTTCGCTCACAAAAAAGTGAGTACCGAAATCTTCTTTACGATTCGATACTCACCTTACATTGCAGGCTCTATCATTGGATAACCTCTCTTTCTTAAATTATAAGATGAATCATAAACTTTCTGGTGGTCTGTACCTCCTGCTTTTTTAATGGGATAAATCCTTACTTTCTCATTGGACTATACCTGACTTTCTTAAAATTTGTTTTTGAGGTGTTACTTTAGGTTTTCGGTGGTCCGTACCTTCCTTTCTTGAAAATTACATCTGGAGGGATGTTGCCTTTGAACTTTACGTTAAGTTTCTGGTGGTCTGTACCTCTCTTTCGTAGGTTCTTTTGTTTTGTTTTCGTTCTTTTCTTTTGTTGAGTATATAGTAACTCTTCTTCCTTATTTTGTCAATACTTTTTTATAATTTATTTTATTCTTTTAAATTTTCAGAATCTTTTATCATTTAAGAACATTTTTCTTTCATCCAGAAGTTCTTTCCAACCATTTCCCCTTGTCTCATTTCTTCCTCCTCCCCCACTCCCCAGAAAGGGAGCGCAGACAGGACGGGGACGGACAGCCTTATGCTGGTGCCTTTAGCAAAGATGAGATCCAGCATTTACGAAGACTTTTGCGAGGGTCCGCCGACCCTCGTGAATATAGTCGTAGTTAATGCTTAGCTCAGCTTTGCGTTACCAGCGGTTGTCCGTCCCCATCCTGCCTGTGCTCCCTTTCGTCCGAGTAGCCAAACACATTCAAGCAACAATCACTTCTGGAAAGCCTTCACTCTCTCCTGAATCGTAACATTAAAATTCTCCACCCGTCTCTCATAAGTCTCATCCATAAATTTCGACGTCAGCAGAAAATCAGCCGTAGCCAGATTATTCGCAACCGGAATATCATAAACCACTGCGATACGAAGCAGTGCCCGTACATCCGGGTCATGTGGCTGTGCCTCTAACGGATCCCATAAAAACACCAGAAAATCAATGCCTCCCTCAACGATCCGTGAACCTATCTGCTGATCTCCGCCAAGAGGACCGCTGCAATACCCCTTCACCGGAAGCCCTGTCTTCTCCGCGATCAGCTTCGCCGTGGTACCCGTACCACACAGAAAATGGTTCTTCAGCACGTCCTTGTTCCGGTCACACCACTCCACCAGTTCTTTCTTTTTACCGTCATGAGCAACCAGCGCAATATGCTTTGTCTTCTCCATAGTAAAACCGATAAACTTCTCATTTGTCATAAACATTCCTCCTTCTTTCATGGATTTCCTTAATGATAATCTCTTAGAAAACGGCTGGAAAGCGTCGTTCCCGTTCCATACAGGCACTGATACAGATTCTCCAGAATAGCGGGTGTCTCATCCAGTGCTTTCTGATACAGTTCCATCAGACGTGTGGTTGACTCTCTGCAGGCAGGATTCGCTTTTTTTCGCATCACCTGGCCTTCCAGAATATCATAACATCCAAGTACATGCATACCGCCAAGTACTACCTTTTCTTTCATCGGATTCTTGCAGGTCAGAAGCCTGTCATACAGCTTCTGACCCTCCAGTGCCCGGTGGATCTGCTTTGGTGTCACCGATGGAAACATCCGCGCGATCACTCTGCAGTTTTCCTCCGAATCATCCAGGACACTTGCCGGAAGGTACACCCTCGGCTCCTTACCGCTCTCAATCATCAGATAACGGTCAAGTTCTGTCTCGATCTCCGCATGAGAGATTCCCGTCTGCTTCTCAAATCGTCCCACATACCCGTGACAGGTACTGTCCAGCATAAAGTGGCAGGCGAATCCAAACAGATAGGATGCCAGCTGCGGCGACGGGCTGATTTCAAATTCCCGTATCCCCTTCTGAAAGAATCCAAACGCCGGTTCCTTATGCATCTGCGGACCTATTTTATTAATTCTGCTTTGTGGCAGACAAATCGGTTTATAGTAAAAGAAAATATCCGGTCCGTGCTGACCGATCCGATAAACACCCTTTCCTTTCCGAATCACCGCCTTGATATGCTCCGGTAATTTTTTGTATACATCTTTTCCAAACTTGTCATGTGTATATGTCGTCGGCATATGTATCGTCCCCTTTTTTCACTTTGGGAAATGCTCCCATTATTTATTATCCCCTGTGCCTGTTCAACAGTTATGAATTGCAGGTTAAATTTCGGTAAATTCACAATTTTTTTATACACCCTGTGCAATCGCCTTCACACAAATCATTATAATTCTTTTTACTTCCGGAAACAAGGAATTTCAATCCGAAAAAATCCGAAAAATTCTGAAACTTTTGTGTCTTTTTCTGAATATCTTCTCATTTTCCGGTCATACTATAAATAGCCGGTGGAGAGATGACACAAAGGCGTGACGCTTTTCATTGGCCCGAAAGAAAAACTGTGCCGGATCCCCCCTCCGGCCCGAAATAACGAAAGAAGAGATGAAATACTTATCCTCCCCTTTATAAGCTGTCGCCTTCTGTGCGGCAGCTTTTTTTACATCCGTTAAAAATAGCGGCCGCTCAATGCGAAAAAAATGAACCGTTGCCTTTCATCTATAATAGCACTGTCTGCTGCATCCCCCGGGGAAAATCTGCTGTTTCATCTGTCTGCAATATTCCGCTTCGCTCCCCGCTGTTTTCAGTATTGTCAGGGATTTGTGAAGATTCTGAATATCTGCTTTCATATCCTCGCTGTGGTTGCCACGACCCACCAGTTTCAGATGGGTGATTCCAGCTTTCTGCAACCGGTACAGTGCACAAAGTCCACATCCACCGGCACCGCACAGATAGTCATCCCTCTCCGGAACACTCTCTTCTTTTCGGATTACTTCCAGCCGATTCTTCCATCCGGGATCTTCTGCTTTCTGCGGGCGCAGCCAGTACGGTACACGACAAAGATGTCCAAGTTCGTCACAGTGCAGAGAATTGCAGAAGCTTCCGGAAAACTGGCACAGTTCGTTCAACACAAAGGCTTCAAACTCCGTCCCGCTCCTTTTTTCTCCTGCTGTTTTCCGGGCCGCGATCATGGATGCCATATCTTCTATCGTATTCTTTCGGTGAAAAATCATACGTTTGAGATCCAGATTCTGAAAGGTTTCCAACATTTTCCTGTTATTTTCTCCCATCTCTCCGCTCAGATGGATCTGACAGTCCACCCTCTGCTTCCGAAGATACACGATCAGCGCCGGATCCGCCAGAATAAAACTCTGAAAGTCAAGTTCCATACAGCTTCGGATGATATCTTCGATCATCGGATACTGCTCCGGGATGTAATACAGGGAATTAAAGGTCAGATGTATCGGACGTTTATATACCTCACGCATGCCAGCCAGAATCTCCAGTTCACTGTAAGCGCCCAGCTGCACCTGATAACAGAGCACTTCCCGGCGGTTTAATGCCAGCGTGGTTCCGTAACGTTTCGTCCATGTATAGGGCACATACCCGCAGAAGAATTCATCCGCTCCTGCCTCGCAAAATAACGGATAATCGTCGATGCATCCCAATCCTGCCACAATTTTCATACGCATGCCCTCCTACAGTCCGATCACCAGACGGTCGATACCTGCCTGTTGATATGCTTTCAGCTGTTCCGGATGCTTTACAAGTTCCTCATCCAGTCCGAACAGGGAATTGTAACGTCCTGCCATATGCAGATGTTCCGGGTAAATATACGCATACTGTTCGCAGTATCCCGGACAGCTTTCCGGCAGCCGCTGTTTTCCCCGCTCACCCTCGGTACAGCTCGCATACAGTGGACAGTACTGCGATGTATTGGTCTGATAATACGGCAGATGCAGGCTGTTCTTTCCCTGTGGAAATACCTGCGGATAGCCACAGCTTTCCCACTCATAGCGGTTGATCCCGTACGTGTCTTTTAAGAATCTCCGATAAAAACCGGCCTGCAGATTATTTTCTCCCAGCCCGCGGATACTGCCTTTTTTATAGTGCATCCGCGGATCTTTTTTCTGTTTGTTCAAAAGTACACCGAGACAGGGTTCCAGATATTCCCCGTTTTCTCTGACCAGCGCTGCCATTCCCCAGTCATTGACAAGAATTTCCACCCTGATCTGCCGTTTTTCACACCAGTTTTCCACTTTTTTCAGGAGTTTTCCCATCTCTTCCACCTGAAACTCCCGCATACAGGGAAATACCAGGGTGATACCCACGTTTTCCACATTTGCTTTCTCCATCAGAGCAAACAGCTGCTCTTCTCCGGGCAACAGCAGATGGCAGAATGCATTGCCGATATACAGACGATCCGGAATGATTTTATGCTGTTCCCAGCCTCCGATTCCGTTTTCTTTCCAGTACAGTTCGGTAAATTTTTCTATTGTATTTCGCTCATACAGGTTATACCATGTTCTTCGGTCGAGTGCCAGCGCGAGTTCCACGCCCCGTACCACCGGCCGGATCTGCGCACCGGAAAACCAGATGGATTTCTGCTCTTCCATACTCTTTGCATGGATCTCGTCCTGATTCACAGGATAGTTGCAGGTGATCTGTGCCATCTCTCCGTCCGTTCCCTCGATCCGTGCCCGAATATATCCGGTGTATTCCCGGAAAAGTTTCTGTACTGCCTGTACATAATCTTGCTGGAACACCTCGACGGTATAACTTACATACCACTGCTCCTGCCTTTTTTCCATGAAATGATAACTTTCTAACTCCACTTCCCGGTACATGCTTTCAGATAAATCATAGAATCCGATCCGTATATGCCGCGGTCTTTCCACCTGTTCTCTTACCCGAAAGCAAAAGCTTTCTGTGGAAATCTCCGTGATCCTCACTTCTTTGTCATCGACAAATCCTGCCAGAAGTCCGAATGGAATCATCTCCACACTCTGCATCCCGCATCACCTCCCCGTCTTTGCGTCAGATATTTTTTCTGTCTCGTGACACTAAAAAAGGTCCACCGGACCTTTTTGTCGTATGCTTGGCAACTGAAAAACCCCTTAGTAACGTTCCTTTTGTTCCGTTACTAAGGGGGTTCCTTCACATCTATTCGCTGATACCTCTGTTTGTTTTAAGCGAAGAATTTGTCATAGATGCCATAACCAAAGATAAATAAGATCATCAGCGGCAGGATGTAAGACAGATACACACGCATCCACTCCTGCATCTTGAAACCTTTTCCTGTATTGGCTTCTGCTTTGAAGTTTTTCCAGCCCCATCCGTAACGACTGGTACAAAACAGCAGATATACCAGAGATCCCAATGGCAGTAAAATGTTACTTACCAGAAAATCTTCCAGGTCTAATACTGCACCGCCGAAGATGGAAAATCCATCCCAGCTCCATACATTATATCCCAGAACACATGGCAATGACAAGAGGATAATCCCAAACAGATTCACAAGACTGCTCTTTTTTCTGCTCCATCCGGTCAGTTCCATCATACAGGATATAATATTTTCAAAAACTGCCAGTACTGTAGAGAATGCCGCAAAGGTCATAAAAATAAAGAACAAACTTCCCCACAGTCTTCCCATCGGAATATGGTTGAAGATATTCGGCAGGGTGATAAAGATCAGGCTCGGTCCGGATGTTGGACTTACTCCGAAGGTAAAGCATGCCGGGAAAATGATCAGACCGGATACGATTGCCACAAATGTATCCAGAATCGCAATATTTGCAGATTCTCCAAGCAATGATCTTTCCTTTCCGATATAGCTTCCGAAGATTGCCATGGCTCCGATACCAAGACTCAGGGTAAAGAATGCCTGATTCATCGCTGTTACAATAGTATAACCGATACCCAGTTCTTTCATTCTTTCAAAGTCCGGAATCAGATAAAACTTCAGACCTTCTGCCGCTCCGTCCATCATGATACTGTTAATCGCCAGCACTACCATGATGGCAAGCAGTGCAATCATCATTACTTTTGAGATTTTTTCCAGACCATTCTGCAAACCTCTGGAACATACAAAGATACCAATGGCCACTACAACGATCATCCAGAAAGCCATAACAAGCGGCTGTGACAACATCTCATTAAATACGCCGCCGACCTGATCTGCATCAAGTCCTGTAAACTTACCGGTTGCTGTCAGATAAAAATAGTGCAGCATCCATCCTGATACAGTTGTATAAAACATCATCAGCAGATAGCAGCCGATCACGGTGATGTAGCCGTGGATATGCCATTTCTGCCCCGGTTTTTCAAGTGCCTGATAAGCTTTTACCGGACTTTTCTGGCTGGCTCTGCCAACGGCAAACTCCATAGTCATAACCGGCAGTCCAAGTATCACCAGAAAGATCAGGTAACACAGTACAAACGCGCCGCCGCCACCTTTTCCTGCAATGTAAGGAAATTTCCAGACATTACCGATTCCTATGGCACATCCGGCAGATATCAGGATAAATCCCAGACGCGACTTTAATTTTTCTCGTTCCTTCATTCATCTTTCTCCCTCATATAGATTTTTACAAAATACGTAACTGTTCAGTACCTCGCGGGACAGTGGCTACCGAATAGTTACCAAAATACTAACAGGGCATACAACAACAGCCCGGACAGAGCATATTCATGCACAGGCACTGGCAGCACCAGTTTCCCATACCTTCTCCCGGTTTCTGGTAGCCGTATCCAGTACTCATATTCTGATACCACTGTCCCTGAGACTGCAGCTGCTGATAAAGTCTCTGATACATCAGGTTGCCTGGTTCCATCTCCATCGCTGTTCTGGCATCCTCCATAGCACTTGCTGTATTTCCCGCTCCGGCACTTGCAATGGCATGATAATAATACCATTCTCCATTTTTTTCCTGCATCCTTTCCAGGACATTTAAAGCCTCCCGGTAATGACCGGCATTGATGTAGTTCGCCGCCGCACGCATCTCCATGGAACGCTGATCATCCTGTGTCTGATACTCTCCGGACTGATACCCACCGTACCAGGAGTTTTGAGAAGTTCCCTGTTCCCGTTCCCTCACGATCTGATCATAAGCTTGCTGTACCTGTTTGAACATCTCTTCCGCCTGCTCTTTATTGGGATTATTGATATTCGCATCCGGATGATATTTTCTGCTTAGCTTCCGGTATGCTTTTTTGATTTCGTCCATGCTTGCATCTCGCGATACACCAAGGACGCTGTATGGATCCAACATTCCTTATTTTCTCCTCGTCTCTTTTTCCCGGGACTTTATTCTGTCATATTTTGTCCAGATACCAGAATACAATATATTTCGCAAAATGTCCACATATTCTATGATCGGAAGTTTTTCAAATTGGTGGGAAGCTTCAGCCGCTTCCATCATCAGAATCTGTCTGGCCCGGTCATCAAAGTCTTTTTCCTGTGCGATCGGCTTCCATGGGTTATAGTTTCCTTTTTTTCTGTCTTTTTCAATATCCTCATAGGCATCCATCCGGTAGATGAATCTTCCCATGGCACAACCGATCTTTCGCATTGTATCTGCCCAGACATCTTCTTCCCAGACATAGATTTCACCCAGCATCTCTCCCGTATCTGCTGCTGCCCTGTCAAGATCCGTACTTGCTTCCTGCTCACATGCTTTCAGCTTTTGCAGATAGGTTTCGATTGCGCTCGCCTGCCGCGGATATTTTTCCTTTAAACGTTTTACGTCTTTTTTTAATGCTGATGCAAGTATAAGAGGAACCGGTTTTTTCTCGTCCTCCCAGTCGTCTAACAGATTATAATAACTCAACAGTACATTCATATCCGCCGCATAGGCAGTCCACTGGTTTCTCAGACAGAGATGCTTTTTGAACGGATGCATGGCACAGAAGTGTTCTTCCCGCTTTGTTTCCGTCTCATACAGGCCGGTCAGCAAAATTCCGAGAAAGGTCACATCATACGTCAGAGTAACCCTGGAAGTTTGTCCGTGATCTTCTTTCAGATCCTGGCAGACTCCGCAGTAAAATCCATGATAGATCCGATAGTCTTTGATCTTCATTTCTTCCATATTAGTTGTAACGTAGCCAAACATCCTCCCTCACCTCTTTTCTTTGTTTGTCTGTTTATGATCTGTTCATCCACTTCATAAAATTAATCAGGTGCGTTTGATAAAATTACAGTTGCAATTTGGACAGTGAATCGATATTTTTCCTTTTCCTTTTGGTACCCGGACTTTTTGTCCGCAGGTCGGACATTTGTAAATTCGATGGGTGCTGTCTCCGTGACTTCCGGTCAGTTTGTTCCATTTTGTTCTTACTTTTTCACGTGCCTGGATATAATGCTGATTTTCCTGGTATCTCGCAGAGATATCTTTGGAAAGAATACGATAGTAATCGTAGATCAATACGAGCAGAATCAGCAGGGAAAAGATCGAACTTCTCACAAAGAAGGATACGAGCAGAAGTCCGAACAGTAGATACATCAGAAATCTTCCCAGTTCATCTATTCTTCCGTACCTGCCCTGCATAAATCGATATAGTTTGTCTCTCCAGTTATTCATTGTTTTCTCCCCGTTCTTTTTTTACTGTCACCACATTCTCAGCCCTTTCTCACATATCTGTACAGCTTTCTGCTTTCTCCCATGCTTCCCTGGCAAATGCAACTGCATTCTGTATATCTGCATCGTCCGGGTGCAGCAACGCTTTATCAAAGTTTCGGATCAGCATCTGTGCTTTTTCTCTCTGCTCCGGATTCTCTTCCATGACTTCATAACGTTTTCGTACCTGCATCGGCATCTTTCCCATGCAGAGAAAAGCCCCCAGACAGCTGTTGTCTTTCGGAATCCACTGCTTTACATTTTCCACAATTCTGTCATAGTATTCCTGACTCTGCCCGAATCCGCAGGTTCCAAACAGTGCGATCTGCCTGTTATGTACTTTTTTCAGAAGTTCCTGCACTTCGATGGGGCAGTCTCCTTTTTCCACACAAAATCCCACATACAAAAGATGGCTTTTCCCAGGTTCCGTATTGCAGTTGATTTCCTCGATATCTCCGTTACCAAGCTGTTGTAAACTCTGATAAATACAAACTGCCAGCCGCTGGGTGTTTCCCGTGTGACTGACATACATGATTTTATAATCTAACATGATATTATTTCCCGCCTTTCCATCTGCCCGCTTTTTAATTTTTCCGATATTTGACATCTTTATTCCAGATGTCGTTTTGTCAACAGGTTTACTGTATACTACTTTCCTGAGTATTACAAGGATCGGCATCTAAATTTTTTCTAAAATTTTTGTTATGTAAGATGAAGGAGTATCTTTATAAAATACATATTATGTTGTTTCATTTACTTTCCGTTTTCTCTTTTCATCAACGTTTCCAGGTCTTTTTTTGCCTGTTCATGGTTCTGAAACAGAATGCCGTGAATCCCACAGCCTCTGGCTCCTGCGATGTTGTCTTCCCGGTCATCAAAGAATACGGTTTCCCTTGGATTGAGTTGATACATCGTGCAGAGTTTTTCATAAATCTCTCGATCCGGTTTTGCCATTTTATAAACATAAGAAAACAATGTTCCGTCCATGTAGGGCAGGAATTTCATCTTGTGGCTGGACAGCTGATACGTATGCTCCGCATAGTTCGACAGAATATACAGATGGTATCCCTGTTCTTTCAGGGTTTTTACCCAATCTTCAGCGTATGGCATCAGTTCCACCACGTCACCAAGATTATCATATACCGTCTGCACTTCTTTTTTTAATCCCGGTGCATTTTTCCGAAAGCCTTCCCAGATTTCTTCCGTTGAAATTATCCCGCGGTCGCCTGCTTCCCACAGCGTACTTTCAAAGATCGCCTTACGCAGAGTCTGTACTGTTTTTTCTGAAAATCCAAGGTTCTTCAGATAGTTTTCCGGAGTGTAAGACATCAGAACCTGCCCGACATCAAAAACAATATTTTTTATCATGTTTCCCTTTCCTCTTTTCTGTGTTTTATTTTTTACTTTATTTGTTTCGGTTTTTCAGATAACGGTAGATCATCATGTAGGCATACAATAATACCGGGACGATGATCGTTGCTGCAATAGAGGCTTTGAACCAGCCAATGGAGTTTTCACTTCCGGAGAGGGCAAAGATCATGGTGGAGGCATAGAGGGCCAGCAAGAGGACTACGCCGAGAATTGCCAGGATGCGTTGTAGTTTTTCATAGGAATCTCCTTTTTTGTTTTGCTTCTTTTATTATACTGGTTTCTTATCAGAAAGCAAGAGGAGTGTTCAAAACGGACGAAGTGGACGAAACGGACGAAGTGGACGAAACGGACGAAGTGGACGAAACGGACGAAGTGGACGAAACGGACGAAGTGGACGAAACGGACGAAGTGGACGAAACGGACGAAGTGGACGAAACGGACGAAGTGGAAGCGGACACGGCGGGCAGACAACCGCTGGTAAGCGCAAATCTGAGCTAAGTCCTAAGAAGAACTATGTGCCAGTTCGCGGAGAGCCGCTCACTGTCAAGTTCTTCTAAGGACTGGATCTCATCTTTGCTAAAGGCACCAGCAAAAGGCTGTCTGTCCCGCCGTGTCCGCCTTTCCACTTCTGGGTATTGGCTGATTTTTCATATATGTCTCCGGATCGTTTAACCGTATATCGTGGTCAGCTTTTCAACTTTTTAAAGTGTTGATTTTCAAATGTTCCAGTATCTTGTTAGACTGGTTCGTAGGGATATTCGTGGTCGCATTTGGACTGGAATTCTTTGAGGTTGTATATTTTGTTGTTTCCATCGAACTGTGCGATGGTTACGCCGTCAAATGCTCCCGGGGTGTTGCAGTAGTTGCACTGGAAATACCATTCGATAATTGCTGTGTTCCGGCTGATGTAGATTTGTTTGACATCCCATTTCTGTACGGTTCCTTTTTGGTTCCAGTCGTGGAACCACTGTTGGATCTGCCGGATTCCGTGGTACTCGGGACCGTAGCACTCGCTGTAGATGATATCTTCTGCAAATATATCGGTCAGTGGTTTTTCGTCTTTGTTCAGCCAGCAGGCAAAGTATTTTCTTATGATTTCTTCCATTATTTTCTCTCCTCTTTGTTGACCTCGCATACATACAGGGTTTCTTCTTCTACGCGGAACTTGATTTCCAAACCGGCGAAGGGGAAGCCGTAGATTCTTTCGGGGTCCTGCTGATAGGCGGGGCGGGGATCCAGAGCCAGGATCTGGATCAGGGGTTTTTGTTTTGATTGCGGAATTTTGTTCAGGAGTTCCGGCGGGAATTGTACCTGAAGGTAGTCGTCGCTGTGCGCCGTGGCGAAGCTTCCCCGGGCTTCTGGGTGGCTGTCGGCATAGGGGATGTAGGGCTTGATATCGTAGATCGGAGTTCCATCTAAAAGATCGGCGCCTTGAATATGAATGACCGGGCCTTCCTGAGGATCCAGAGTAATGCCTGTCAGTTGCACGCTGGAGAGCCCGATCGGATTGGGACGAAACGGAGAGCGGGTGGCAAAGACGCCGACTCTTGTGTTTCCTCCCAGTTTTGGCGGGCGCACGGTTGGGGACCATTCTTTTCGGATGGACCGGGAAAATTCCCAGATCAGCCAGAGGTAGGAGTATTCTTCCAGTCCTCTCACAGCCTCCAGGTTCTGATATTCAGGATAAAAATGGATCTCGGCTTCAAGGTCTGTCAGACCGCTCTGCCTTGGGATTCCGAATTTGCTTGTAAAATCACTTTTTATATAAGCAACCGGACGCATCATGCGCCCGGTTGTCTCGTTGCATTGCATATCAATAATTTGGTTGTTATTCATATGTCGTTTACTCCAGATTTACTTTTCCACATTTTTTGATCAGTACTGCCAGCACGATCAGTTCCAGTACCAGGCCTACGATCAGAGCCAGCCAGCCGTTTCCGGTGAATCCGCCGATCAGATATCCGACCAGACAGCAGCCTGCTACCGTCATAGCATATGGAATCTGTGTGGATACGTGATTAATATGGTTGCACTGTGCACCTGCGGATGCCAGGATAGTGGTATCTGAGATCGGAGAAATATGGTCTCCGCATACAGCACCAGCCAGTACGGCTGCCACGTTCAGTGCCAGTAAGGATACGTTGTTGGTATTGATCACGGCTGTTACAATCGGGATCATGATACCAAAGGTTCCCCAGGATGTTCCTGTGGAGAAGGAAAGTCCGATGGCTACTGCGAAGAACAGTGCCGGAAGCAGTACACCGATGACAGCGTTTCCGCTTACCACATTTCCTACAAAATTTCCAAGTGCCAGGTAATCCGCGGAGCAGATACCGGACAGAGTCCATGCCAGCGACAGGATCATGATTGCCGGTGTCATAGCTTTGAATCCCTGTACAAAGCTTTCGCAGAACTGGCTGAAGGTGATGATTCTTCGAAGCAGATAGAAAAAGAAAATAAATATTAGTGTAAAGAAGGATCCCAGTACCAGACTCAGTGAGGAATCACAGTCTGCAAATGCTGTGGCTACTCCTGCTCCGTCAAGAATACCGCCGGTATACAGCATCGCGCTGATACAAAGAACGATCAGTACGATGATCGGCAGGATCAGGTCGATGACTTTTCCGTTGCCGATGATTTTGATTTCTTCTTCTCCGTCTGCGGTTTCTTCTTTTTTTCCTATCAGATCTGCATGGTATTTTGCCATCGCACCGTAATCAAAGTTTTTACCGATCAGGATGATCATGAATACGATGGTCAGGATCGCATACAGGTTGAACGGAATGGTTTTTAAGAACAGTGAGAATCCGTCAATCGCGCAGTCATCCGGCAGGGAGGATCCTACGGCTGCCGCCCAGCTTGAGATTGGTGCGATGATACAGACCGGAGCTGCTGTGGCATCAATGATGTAGGCAAGTTTTGCACGGCTTACTTTGTATTTGTCTGTAACCGGACGCATAACGGTTCCTACAGTCAGACAGTTGAAATAGTCGTCTACAAAGATAACCACACCGAGAAGCATGGTTGAAAACAGTGCTCCTCTCTGGGATTTGATTTTTCTGGATGCCCAGTCTCCGTAGGCTTGGGAAGCTCCTGATTTTGTGATCAGGGCTACGATGATTCCAAGGAATACCAGGAAGAGCAGAATGTTCACGTTGTCGCCGATTTTCCAGTTCATGACTTCTATCATGGTCTGGGTGGCGGCAAGGATGTGGAATTTTGTAAAGAGCAGCGCTCCCGACAGAATTCCAATGAGTAGTGACAGATAGACTTCTTTGGTCCATAGGGCCAGGGCGATCGCCACGATGGGCGGGACTAAGGCCCAGATTGTTCCTGACATGTTTGTTTCCCCTTTCATGTTGGTTTTAATTTTTATGTTTTTCGGTTAATTATAGCATGGTAACGTGATGGTGTAAATGGGTATTGTGCAAACGGATGAAGAGCAAAGTTGTATACAAGACGGACGCAGAGGAAGACGGAACGGGCAGGGGAAGCGAGGGACGTGGGCAGAGCAACTTTGAGCTAAATTCCCATGCGCGCCTCGCGTGCTACACCATGAATAAAACCGGAGTGGCGTCCGGAAGTTTTCCATAAAAAGATATTGTTTCCTATGTAAGTTATGGTACATCGGAAATGATATCTTTTTTGTTTAGAAAAGATTGTAGAACAGATGTGTCATCTGTTATACTAAAAGTAACGGTAAAGATCGTTAGCGGCTT
>ENA-OQHF01001104-OQHF01001104.1-human-gut-metagenome-genome-assembly--contig:-NODE-1104-length-15270-cov-2.384006_pt1 | contig 15270 bp, 15 predicted proteins | sample MGYA00242559_ERZ504709 | MGnify/ENA primary metagenome ERZ504709 (study PRJEB26092, sample SAMD00036203) | human gut metagenome | host: Homo sapiens | study: EMG produced TPA metagenomics assembly of... | reverse complement strand
CTCTCCTTGTACTGATTCCCCACAAGGTAGAAGCCTCTTTTGCGGACATCATAACCATAAACTAACGCCTCCTCGCCTTTATTGAATTTATTATACCATTCAGTCGGAATAATGTCAAATCGCATCGGAACAATATCACGCTTTGAATATAGTATATTCCGGCAAGGCTCTTTGTGAGCTCCAATGATGCCCGGTACTATCTGCCACTGCGGGAAAGATTAACTATAACCACTTACGAAAATGAAAAAAAAGTCTACGTTTTTAGAAAACGACTGCTTGCAAATACTATACATACCTATTATAATAGAAGCAGCAAGATGGTTTCAGAACTCAAATATTTTTCATTTTTTGAAAGCGGTACACTATGAAAATCATTCCGAGAGACAAATATTTACAGCGAATCATCGAATTGAACGGCACACCGGACATCAAAATCATCACCGGGATACGCCGATCCGGCAAGTCCAAATTGATGCAGGCCTATATTGAATACCTGAAAAGCCATGTCGATAACTGCAATATCATTTATATCGACTTTATGGATTTGGCCTTTGAGGAAATCAAGGAGTACCATGCACTGCACGCCTATGTGGAAGCACAGTATCAGGCAAATAAGACGAACTATCTTTTCGTGGACGAGGTGCAGATGTGTCCGCAATTTGAGTTGGCTATCAACAGCCTCTATGCCAAGGAAAAATACGATATCTACCTGACTGGATCCAATGCTTTTTTGCTGAGTGCGGATTTGGCTACGCTTTTTACAGGGCGCTATATTGAAATCCATGTTTTCCCGTTCAGCTTTTCGGAGTACTGCCGATATTACGAAGAAACAAAGGATATAGACCAACTGTTTGAGGATTACACCATAAAGGGCGGTCTGGCCGGGTCCTATGCGTACAAAACGGAGAAAGACCGAATCAATTACATCAAGGAAGTTTACGAAACAATCGTTACAAGAGACCTCGTGCAGAAATACGCGCTGCCAGACACCTTAGTGCTGCAGCGGCTGAGTGAGTTCCTTATGGACAATGTCAGCAACCTTACTTCGCCCAACAAGGTCAGCCAGCTATTGACAGCCAGTAACACTCAAACTAATCATGTAACAGTTGGAAAGTATATCAGATATTTGTGCAGTGCCTTTGTCTTTTACGACATTAAGCGCTATGACATCCGGGGTAGAAAATATTTGGAAAGCTCGGAAAAGTTTTATCTGTGTGATACAGGTATCCGTTATGCCATTCTGGGAAGCCGAAATATGGATTACGGCAGGATGTATGAAAACATGGTCTGCATTGAACTTTTGCGCCGTGGGTATGATGTGTATGTCGGAAAGCTGTACCAGAAAGAAATCGACTTCGTTGTACAAAAGGGTGACGAAAAAGTCTATATTCAGGTAAGCGACAATATTGCAGCGCCGGACACTTTCGAGCGCGAATGCCGTCCCCTTTTGCAAATCCGGGATGCATATCCCAAAATAATTCTGGCCAGAACCAGACACCCCAAGTACAGTTACGAGGGAATCGACATTTACGATGTTGCCGATTGGTTATTGCAGGAATGACCTCTATACCACACATAGTATGGCACAGCCGATAGACTCGTCGGCTGTGCCTTTTGTGTGCCTAAACGATGAACATATTACTGTATATCAATGCGAATAAGGCGTTAGTATGTATCAATCATAATCTGCTGCCGCAGGTAAAGGTTTGCCACTGCTGTGATGACCTCGCGGCTGCAATGGTACTCCCGAACAGCCTGGGCGAAGTTATCGCAGTTCAGATCGTTGTCATCGTACAGCTTGTCCAGCACATCGTAACCGTCTTTCAGGCGGTGGATGTCCATCTCAACGCACTTGATGATTTCCGCACAGGAGAGGGGAGTTTGCCGGGCAAGGCGAATGACCTTCTTCTCGCAGGAACTGCGGGCATCAATGTGGAACAGGCGGCGGGTGATTTTCCAAGAGATGCCCTCCAAGAACGTCAGCTTGAAGAACGACAATATTCGCAGCGGCCATGCCGCGCCGATAGGGATGATGAAGCGGCAGGCGAGCAGATCGTACAGCGCGTCATACTCGGTATCGCCGGTGCCGGCCACAATGAGCCCGCGAACCAACAGGCGCTGCACGCAGTCCTGCCAGCTGCGGTGGATGGTGACATTGGAACTGCTCGCCATCTTCTCGTAGAAGCTGCTGATTTCCTCTTCCCGCAGGATGCGCCAGTTGAGGATGGACCAGAGCATAAACTCTTGCACATCGACCTCGTACTCTTTTTCGCAGACGATGATGACCGGGCGGGTGCCTTCTTCGGTGCAGCAGCGGATATAACGGCCATTGGCAGTGTAAAGCATTTTCATAAGGGAACCTCCAAATTTTAATTTTCGTGTAGAGATGAGAGAAAAGATTCATCGTTTCGCAATTTGTGGACAGCACGGCTGATCCACGCCGAAACGTGGTTGGGCGGGGCGCTCATGCGAGTAGCAACTGCGGTAAGCGGTATGCCGGAGACTTGCAACGCCAGCGCATGGACGCCCTTGCGGGTCACGCCACTGTATTGAGATTCTGCGGCGGCAAGCAGCAGGGGAGTCTCGCACTCAATATCGAAGGGAGCGCTATGTTGTACTTCTAATGCGGCAAGTGCAGTTGGCTCCATCTCTGCCAGAGAAATCATGCGGGATTGTTTTCCCGTAAGGTTGCGGCAGTAACTGACAAGGCCATTCTGTACGACCCGCCGGGCATAGGATGCAAAGTTGCCACGCGCGGAGTCGAAGGTCAGTGCTGCATTGCAGAGCCAGACACAGCCCTCTTGATACAAGTCCTCATAGCCAAGACCAGCAACGCAGGGATTGGCATTGATATCGAACCGCAGGACGCGCTCTACGATGGTCAGATTTTCTTCTACCAAACGCTGTTGGTCAGCTGTGAGCCTTTTCACGCATTTCATAACCGTCACCTCGCAGTCGCATTCCGCAGATGCGGATGATTTGTTCACAGCGGTAGTCGCCGCACTTGGCAATATGTACCTGATCTCCGGGCAATCCCATCTGTGTTTGCAGCCAGCGGTAGCTCTGGTCGCGGCTCATGCCAAGCTGCGCCTGTACGCTGTGCAGGGCGTGGTGGGCAAGGATGCGTTTATGCCGCAAATCTCCGTTGGCAAGGGTGCCAAGAGGCTGCTTCGTGCGGCGGTCTGCTGTGACATAAGCATCACAGGCGGGCCAGCGGCGGCAGACGTACAGGTACGTTCCGGCGGAAATGTCGGACAGACCATGAATCGCGCTTGCCGGGCGCAGCGTGGCAAGAGAGCCACAGTAGGGGCAATGGATACGAGCTTGTTTCATAGAATTTCACCTCCAATTTGTTGAAAATAGGCCGAAAAAACCTATTTGCCCTTATTACTGTCATCTCAAACGAAAAAATTAAAAATTTCGGCCACTTTTTCAAATTTTACAATTTGTTCATATCTTGCTGGGCTAAATTTGCCTATTCTTTGAACACTTTAATGCTGCTTGTGCATCAATGGCTGTTTTGCTGTTTAGTGTGATAGGCGCGTCAAACAGCATTGCCAGCAGATACTTCTTCGGATTGCGTATATTGCCGCTTCGTGCATGGAAAGAATCGAGAACGAATCGGATATGCTCACTGTTCAGCTGCATCATTCGTTCCCGCACAAGTTCTGCGGGGAAAATATTGCTGCCCAACCGCACGGTAGGACTTTGACTCTGGATTGTCTCGATGATCAGTTCGTAGATTTCTTGCAGCATGGGGGTGGCCTCCGGCATATTTCGGCAGAGCAGGTCCAACTCAATGTTCTCTTTCACCGTTTTCCGAACCGCATCGCTTTCGGATAAGATAAGGTCTGTATTTGGTTTCTCTTTATTTTGTATCTCTTTATTTAATTGCGTTGGATTTTCCTGCGTAGGAGAATCCAGCATAGGGTTTTCCAATGTAGGCTGCACCAAAGTGGGATTATCCAATGTTGGATTTTCCCATGTAGGCTTGGGAGGCTTCTCCTGCGGACGTTCATAGACGATGTAATCACAGCCACGCAGGCATCCGCGTTCATCGCGGACACGGGAGCGGACGATATACCCGGCCTGCTCCAGTTCCAGCACGGCGGTGCGGATGGCATCAATACTTTCACGATTGATAGCCGCCAGCCCTTTGAGCGTGTAATCCCAATCCTCCGGTAGAGACAACATCTGAGAAAGCAGCCCCTTAGCCTTTAAGGTCAATTCCTTATTGCGCAGATGGTGGTTACTCATAACGGTATAGTCTTTGGTACGTTCCACACGAAAAACAGCCATTTTACAGTTCCCCTTATCACAAAAATGCGGGCAGCACAGGTGGCTGCCCGCGCAGGCAGAAATTACAAGTTCTGACGGATAATGCGGGTGATGATGCCCACGGCGATGCTGCGCTCCTCGTCCAGCTTCGTCACCACAAAGCTGACATCGTCCTTTTTGCCGGGCGTGCGGCGGTCATAGCAGGAGTGAGCCACAGCGTTCACCCCGTTGGAAAGCCGCACATAGACGATGCCCTTATGTACATCGGTGACGCGGCCAGCGTATTTACTCTGCACGCGGCAGCGCTTCAGGGCCTCGCGGCTGGTGTTCTCTGTGACGCTCTTTACATCGGCATGGACGGACAATTTCTCCTGCGAGGTTTTGTTCACCTCGGTCACGCGGACAAGAATTTGGTCGCCTACAGCAAAACGGTCATGGGCATCACCAATCCAATCCCATGCCAGATCCCGCGCCATGATGGAACACTCCACGCCAAAAATCTCAACGCGAATTGACTTGTCTGCAACGGCAATGACGCGAGCCTGTACCACGCGCCCCTCCCGGACACGGCACTCGCCGTTGGCATCAGGGCTGAAATAGAAAAGCTGGCGCTTGCGCATCATGGCTTCGCGGCGGCTGGCAACCACACTGCGGCTCTTGGAGTCGATGCCGAGGATGACAAAGTCAATTTCCGCACCCAGCATATTGCCCAACAGCTTCATCTGGCGGACAGCCATACTATCGCCGCTGTTGGCGGCGCTGGGGCGACCATCATTTCTTTGAGGGGGATGACGATGCGGAAGCCGTTGTAGTCCACAACGGCAATCGTTTTGCCGCTGTCGGTCTGCTCAATGCCGCCCAACGGTGCGGAGAGGATGCGCCGTGTGCGGTAGGCGTTGTGAATCTCGTGCCAGGCAGCAGCTTCGCGGGCATCCTCGGTTTCGATTTCGTCACCGCTTTCAATGGTCAGCACCGGGGCATCCGCTTTGCGTCTGCGGCGGGGCGGGGGAGTCTCGGCAGGCTTTTCTTCTTCGACAGGGGCGGGAATGGGTGCATCCTCAAACTCCACAAGTTCGGGGATAGGCAGGTCGGGGGGTAAAAAATGTCACTGTTCATTTCCATGAGGAATCTCCTTTTCGTTTTCGGGTTTTGTTATGATGGATTCTTTGTCGGTGGCAACCACCGCTTTTGATTTGGCGGGACGGCCGCGGCGTCTAGGCGGCACCTTAGGTGACGCCTTAGCTGTTTCCGCCGGGGGAGCTTCGAGTGTTTCTGGTAAGACTTTCCGCCATTCCGGGATATGGGCAGATGCTTTGCACTCCCGCAACTGCTTGTAAGCGGGGTGCAGAGAGTAGTCCATCTTGTGGACTTTCAGAACCTTGTGGCCGCGCAATATCACGAGCGCTTCATCTACCGGCAGGCGCAGCACTTCATCCGGGGTAAGCACCGGTCGTTTGCCAACGCCGCTGCTTTCGCGGTATTGTGGCGTGTAGTCGGAGACGCGCAGGGTGCTTAGAACCTTGGAGGTACTGGACACCGCCACGCTGGCGATGCCGGTACGCTGGGAAACGTATTCGGCGGTCAGCTGATCCGTGCAGCCGAGAAAAAGCTGCACATGCGCAGTTGCCCAAAAGTCTCCTGCCACTGGTTCTCGCGGATAGCGGATTTTGCAGACCGGCAAGTATTCTGGAATACGCAGGACATAGAGATGTTGCGGGAGCGAATGACGCTGATGCGCCGGGATAATTCGGAAATCGTGACCACAGGCGGTCAATTCCTCGCCCAGCACATGAACCGGAACAGGAAGCCGCCCGCCGGGGCAGTTGGCATCGGCATATCGGACGAGTTTGATGAAGGCAAAGGACAGGAACAGCGATGCAAGAAAGTCAAAGGTGCTGTCTTGATCGCTGGTGACTAGATAGTAGGCGCAGGGCTGCTGCCCTGGCAGTTCAAGGCTGATTTCGTCATACGCAGTAATTTTCTTAATCAGCTCAGACTGAAATACTTGCAACCGGCTGCCCAGCCCGCTGATAACACCGCTGCGCACCGAATCCGAGGCCCGCTGGTACAGGCTGTACGGTGCTTTGGCGGGGTGTGTCAGTGGCAGAACATCAAACAGGCTGTCCAACTGACTTTCGCTGCATTGCGTGATAAGGTTGTACACCTCACCAATATTCCGCTGTTCCGGCGGTAGGTGAGGTCAACGTATAAGACCAGCGCTTTCAACAGATTCATCTCGCCGGAATCCCAGAAACGATCGCTCTTGCCTGTGCCGTTGGTATTCTTAATGATGACATCCACGAAAAGCTGCGCCATCAGCTCCTGCCCCTCAATTTCTTTCAGGCAGTTCCATGAATCGGAATTTTCGGGGCTGACGAGGTTGAACACCCGCACCGTGTAGCCCAAAACTCGCATATATTCGCTGGATTTTTCGTAGAGTTCCGATTTGGGGTCACAGATAATCAGCGACTCTCCGCGGGCAGCGCTTTGCAGGATGCGGTTCATACAGAACGAACGGGTTTTCATCGAGCCGCTGGCACCGTAGACGGCGAGGTTGCCGTTCATACGGGTTTTCTCCGGGATGCAAAGAAACCTGCCGTCGAGAATCCCCAGCACGGTGCCCGTATGCTGGGACAGGTCGGAAACCATATCCAGCACGGCGGGGACTTCTCGCGGCTGCATCCAGCCGGACGTGCCGTAAGTGCCTTTTGCGGAGAAATCGAAATTGCGTTCGGAATCCGTTAGGGCATCCTGGCTGAACAGCTTTCGGTATAGGAAAATCACAGCGACTGCTGCTGCGCAGCTCGCCGTGCAGTACAGATTGTAGGGAAACCACAGAACACCTTTGAGACAGGCCAGCGGCGACAAAGAGGGAAACGGCGGAGAAGTGCCGCCCAGCATACCGCCGTTTTTCTGCCAGACGGCATAATTGCCGATGAACTGCGTTACGTAGCCGCAGGCATAGAGCAGCAGCGCGACTGCCAATAGAATTTGAGCTCGTTTTTGAGGTTGTTTCATGGGTTGGAGAAGAACCTCCTCTCGAACTCAGCAAAGTCGATGGTCTGCAACTCGACCCTGTCGCCGCAGAGTGGCTGCAGCGCGTTTGCCTGAAAATCAAAGCAGAGGATGGCACCTTTCATTTGCAGCAGCTCTAAGGCGGACAGGAATCGGAACAGACGCGGCAAATCCGGCAGATAGCAGAATAGAATTGGCGTGCCTGCATCTGTGCGAGCATCGTTCTCGATGAAAGCATTACGGCAAGGCGGCTGAAGCTCTTGCAGCAGCATGGCGCTTAGTCGTCCGATGACATCCGAATGACAAAGCAGCCACAGTAGCGTCTCTCCGTGGTAGTCATTGGTGAGAAAGTAGAAATGTTCGTAGCCCTCGCCAAAAAGGAAGTGTTCTTTCTTGTAAGTCTTTGCATCTTCCAACAGAGTAGTCATCACCGCCCACTGATCGGACAGCAGAATGCCATCAGGCGTGTGACTTGCGCCGGTTCGCGTATAGCGGATATTTTGCAGCATGATTTTTCCCCGCTGTTCGATTTGCGTGTCAAAGGTCGGAACAGCCTCCATGCCGTTGAACACAGCAAAGGTGCGGGATGGGGTCAGCAGCGAGCCGACCATGCGGGAGCCGTGAACCTTTATCATTTCAAGACCCAGTTCTTTCATCTCGCGGGAATCATAAAAAGCGGTTGATTCAATGCGGCAAGGACTGCTGCCACCAGGCACAAATACAGGGGGCTTTTCATCTCGATAAATCGCCGCGCCTGCATTCATCATCGTGACGTAGGTTTGTGCGATACGATGCAGCCGCAGACGGCGGGCAGGGGATGACTTGATGGAGTTGGTGTCGGTGCGGCCTGACAGATAGAATTGAAACCGTTCTGGCGCGCGTTCCCGCAAAAGACGTTTGCCACGGATACCGAGCCGATAGCCGCGAAGATGATCTTTGGAGAAAATGCGCAGGAGCTTGTCGTGCGTTAGGCTCGTCACCACTTTTTTGCGGTAACTTTTGCTGGAGGTAAGGCGGTCAGCACACGCACAAGGCAACTCACCGCAGATGGCAGTGAGCGCCAAAAGTTCATAATAGAGGCTATCTTGCGCGGGCAAGACAGGGAAAGAAGAAGAAATAGAAATCACCTCGGAATTTAACCGTGCCTTCTTTGACTCCGGCGAAAGTCGCTGCCGATTGGGGTATAACTCGGCTCACAGCAATGCGAAAAAGTCCCTTCAAAGCACAGGTATCTGATTTTTACGAATTTTTCGGAAAAAGTGGAGGTCGGTTTTCAGCCAATTTTGGGGTGCTCAGCCACGCCGAAAAGCAGTTTTTTGGCATCACGGTTATCACGGTAGAGGACGAATATCCAAACCGGGTCGTCTGGAAAGAATCACACAGCGCCCCAGTATCGTCTGTCAGGCAGAACGTGGCAATGACATCTATAACGGCCTTGAGTTCCAGATTGTCATAATCCCGAACGGCCTTGATTGGTAGGTTATGGTCGTAGATATGCTCCACACAAATCACGCAATTGGAGAAGTGGGGAAGTGACCCGCTTTGCACCAGTGCTGCCTGTAGCGGCAGCAAAAGGAATTTACAGCCGTCCCGCTTCTTTTTATCCGGCAGCAGCGCAGGGAGCAACACACGCAAGTAATTGGTGTTCCGCCCACACGCGGATGCCTTGCACCTCGGCTGCCTTGGGGTAGTAATAAATCGGCGGCTCGCTAGACACAGAAAAGAACATATTGCGTAGATGAGCCGTGCTTTTCTCGCTGAGAATCGCCGCACTCTCGGCAGTTTTGGCAAACTGCATCGGGTCGGGCGCGGGCAGCAGATGTTCCATCTCGTACAGTTTTTTGTGGATATCGATGAGCCCGCGCTGCTCCAAACGGATGCGGTTCAAAAGTACGTCAGGATTCAAGCGCGGCCTCCTTTTTGTAGTAGCTGACGGTGCCGTCTTCGGCCACCGTGCAGAACCCGGCCACCTGCGGAATGTCCAGCAACTCAATCTGGGCAGCATCATCGACCACCACAATGCGTTTGCCTGCATCTTTTTGTGGCTGTCGCAGCAGCTGGCAAATCATAGTTTCCTTGCCCTGCGGGGTAGGCACGATTTCATACAGTTCTCCATTTGCAAAACAGAGAATAGCTGCCGGAAATTCTCCAACGGTGTGGTATTCCACCTGATCTATGAAGTCGAGCAGGACCCAAACGCAGCGGGATAAGTCTTTATCTGCGCCGTTTTGTGCTTCTTGATTTGCGTAGTAGCCGCCATTCCTATCGCAGAAGACGCGCCCCTCTTTCAGCATATGGGCAAGCAAAACTTTTGCTGTTGCTTCCTTTTCGGGAAAGAATCGGCAAAGCTGATTCTCGGTCAGACCGGGATACAATGAGATGTTATGCAGCATTTCAGCGGCTTCCCGCTGATAGATCGCTGCGCGGTTTTTCAAAAAAATCACCATCCTTATTGCGCATAAAGGACGCCTAAAGACGTATTAAGCCTTGTCAGCAGCACGGCCATAGGCTGCTAATACGCAATCAATACGTCCTTTTGCGTATTCGTTGTTTTATTGCGTAATTATTGCGTCAAGGTGGACGTATTACGGTCATCTGCAAAACCTCCCTTGTCAGAATTTGCCCAAAACAGAAAGAGCCGTGCCTGAAAAAATGTCAGGTACGACTCTGGGTGAAAAATTGTCCAACCTTTTTGGGCTGAACCCTATTTTGAACATACTAATTGTAACATACGAGATTATACACGTATATACAATCACTGTGCGGATGTTGTGCAGATGTAATGCAAGTTTTCAAATTTATATATGGAAACTTCACGATTTGTTCTTTTACTGACGGATTGCTCATGTTATAATACTGTATAATACATATCGTTAGTCGGCCGAGAATAGGCGTTCATAAAGGTATAGTAAGAGCACTTATTAAGGTCAGCAAAGAACATGTGGGGATATAGCAAGCCAAATTATACTCTGCTATGATGTTGACTTTACGGGTATAACGGGGGTATAATTCTACATAGAATAGTAACTCACAGGAGGTGCGATATGGAAGTATCTGAAATGCAGGCCCGCGCAGTGGAGTTGGAGCGGCAGATTTCAAGTCTGCCCGCTGGCTCTATTACCAAGAAAACCGTCAAGGGTAAGGAATACTTCTACCACCGTTGGACGGAAGATAAGAAGCGGCGGGAAAAGTATATTCCTGCGGAAGAATTAGAGGACTTTCGTGCCAAGATTGAGCAGCGGAAAGCACTGGAGCAGGAACTGAAAGCGTTGAAAAAGAACCTGCCAAAAACAAAACCTGTAGACACTTCCGCTTTTACCACAAACGTCCGCATAGGCGAAACGTTGCGCTCTTTTGCGGCACCCACCCGCAATTATCGCAAGCGCGAGTGCTTCCGGCAGCTGCATGACTTTGTCTACGGCGAACCGCAGGACAAGGTGTTTATTCTCTATGGTCTGCGCAGAACGGGCAAGACCACTATGATTCGCCAGATTTTTGCAGAGATGAGCGATGCAGAACTGGCTAAAGCGGCGTTCGTCCAAATCACGGCAAGGGATACGCTGGCAGATGTAAACCACGACCTCAAGCTGCTGGAAGCGCAGGGGTTCCGCTATGTGTTCCTTGATGAAGTAACGCTGATGGAGGATTTCATCGAAGGCGCGGCGCTGTTCTCGGACGTGTTCGCGGCCTGCGGCATGAAAATTGTACTCTCCGGCACGGACTCGCTGGGGTTTCTCTTCACCGAGGACGAGCAGCTTTATGACCGCTGTATTCTGCTGCACACGACCTTTATTCCCTATCATGAGTTTGAGTCGGTTCTCGGCATTCACGGCATCGATGAGTACATCCGTTACGGCGGCACGATGAGCCTTGGCGGCGTTCACTACAATGAAATGTCTACCTTTGCCAGCAAGAAAAGTGCTGACGAATATGTTGACACGGCCATCGCCAGCAATATTCAACATTCCCTGCGTTGCTATCAGTACGAAGGGCATTTCCGCCATCTGCGAGATTTGTACGACAAGAACGAGTTGACAAGCGCTATCAACCGTGTGGTGGAGGACATCAACCACCGATTCACGCTGGAAGTGCTGACGCAGGATTGGAGGTCGCACGACCTTGGCATCTCCGCCAGCAATCTGCGCCGTGACCGCGCAAATCCCACAGATATACTCGACCACGTTGACATTGTGACCGTTACCGATAGCCTGCGGAAGCTGCTGGAAATCCGCAACAGGGCAGAACAGTCGGTAGAACTGGACGACGTTCACGCGGCAGAAATCAAGGAGTATCTGGACTTGCTGGATTTGACGCGGGAAATCGATGTGCTGCATCTGCCGGATGTCAGCACAAAGTCCAGCCGCACGGTGATTGCACAGCCCGGCCTGCGCTACGCACAGGCGGATGCGCTGATCCGCAGCCTGTTGTTGGACGAGACGTTCAGCGCACTGTCTCTGGCGGAACGTACCGCCGTGCAGGAACGCATCCTGAACGAAATCAAGGGGCGGATGCTGGAGGATATTGTTCTGCTGGAAACCAAGCTGGCAAATCCCAAGAAGCAGGTGTTTGTTCTGCAATTTCCTGTGGGTGAATTTGATATGGTGGTATTTGACCCGGAGGGGGGTTGCTGCCAGATTTTTGAAATCAAACACAGTGAGGAGGCTGTTCCGCAGCAAGTATCGCCATCTGGCAGACGAAAAGAAATGCGCCCAGACGGAGCACCGCTACGGGCCCAATCACCGGAAAAATTTGTCCTCTACCGTGGGAAAAGCCAAGTGGTAGATGGGATTCAGTATCAAAATGTAGAAGAATACCTGCGCACCCTTGTGTGACAGGGATTCGCTATCGTAAGGAGGGCTGACAATGGCAAAAAATAAAGACTGTATTGCTGTGTATTCCCGAAAGTCAAAGTTTACGGGCAAAGGCGAGAGCATCGGCAACCAAGTCGAACTGAGCCGGGAGTACATCCGCACCCACTATGGGGATGCCTACGCGGAGTCGATGGTCGTCTATGAAGACGAAGGCTTTTCTGGCGGCAACCTGAACCGCCCGGACTTCAAGCGGATGATGAAGGCAGCCCATGAGCACAAATTCAAGGCAATCGTGGTGTACCGCCTTGACCGTATCAGCCGCAATGTCAGCGACTTCTCCACCTTGATTGAGGAACTGAGCCGGCTGGATATTGCTTTTGTCTCCATCCGGGAGCAATTCGATACCGGCACGCCGATGGGGCGCGCCATGATGTACATTGCCTCGGTTTTCTCACAGCTGGAGCGTGAGACGATTGCCGAGCGTATCCGCGACAATATGCACGAACTGGCAAAGACCGGCCGTTGGCTGGGCGGAACGACCCCGACAGGGTACGCATCGGAGAGCGTCAAGCACATAACGGTGGACGGTAAATCGAAAAAGGCCTGTAAGCTGAAGCTGGTCCCGGAAGAAGCGGATACGATTCGGCTGATTTACAAGATTTTCCAAGAGTCGGATTCTCTGACGTACACGGAAGCAGAACTGATGAAGCGCGGCATCAAGACGAAAAACGGCAAGTACCACACGCGCTTCTCCATCAAGTCGATTCTGCAAAACCCTGTGTATGTCATAGCCGACGATGAAGTGTACAACTACCTTGTAAATAAGGAAGCAGACATTTTCTCGGACAAAGCGGCCTTTGACGGTGTACATGGGCTGATGGTCTACAACCGTACCGATCAGGAAAAAGGACGCGCCACAAGGTATCTGTCGCCGGAAGAATGGATCGTATCGGTGGGGGAGCATCCCGGCATCATTCCCGGCAGGGAGTGGATACGGATACAGGAATCCCTGCAGCGCAATAAGTCGAAAGCCTACCGCAAGCCGCGCGGCAATGAAGCGCTGCTGACGGGGCTTCTGTTCTGCCGCTGCGGCAGCCGAATGTACCCGAAGCTGAGTAAGCGCAAGACGGCGGACGGAAAACGAATTTATACCTACGTTTGCAAAATGAAGGATCGCAGCAAGCACAAGCTGTGTAACGAGCGGAATGCCAACGGCAATACGCTGGACTTGGCAATCATCGAGCAAATCAAAGTGATGGAGGACAATCAGGGCACGTTCATCGCGCAGTTGGAGCAAAGCCGAAAATTCTACACCGGCAACCGCACCGACTATGAGGACCGCCTTGCAGCCGCCCGCCGCGATAAGGCCGAGGCCGAGAAGAAGGTAGAGGCGCTGGTGGACTCCCTCGCGGCTGTGGATGACAGCACAGCGAAGGGGCTTGTCATCAAGCGAATCGAGAAGCTGAGTCAGGAGTGTCGGAACATTGATTCCCGGATTCAGGAATTGGAGGGCCTGACAGAGCAGTACCACCTCAGTGACATTGAGTTTGATGTGTTCCGGCAGCTGCTGACGATGTTCAAATCCGGCATTGATACCATGACTGTGGAAGAAAAACGCACGGCGATCCGCACCCTTGTCCGCAAGGTGGTCTGGGATGGCACGAACGCCCATGTGGTGCTGTTCGGCGTGCCGGACGAGGAAATCGAGTACCCGGACCTCCCGACGGTAAGCGGCGGCAGCGACGATGAGGATGACACGGACGATTTGGAGCCGTTTGCCGATGTGGATTACGAGGACGAGGAGGATGACTCCTTGGGAAAAACGCAGCCCCTCAGCGCCGCAAAAAGCGCGTTGGGGGGAGAATAGCAAAATGAGCTCCGCATGGACCTGCGGCGGGGGCGGCGGACGGGAGTGACGCTGTCGCTGCAGGAGCCGCTCGAGGCGGACGGGCAGCTGACACTGGCGGACACCCTGCCCGATGAAGCCGACATGGAGGCCGGCTGCGAGAGCCGCGCCGACGCCGCCCGGCTGCGTGCGCTGGTGGACGCTCTGCCTGCCCGGGAACGCGCTATTATGCGGCAGCGGTATGGATTTGACGGTGCGCCCAAGACCCAGCAGCAGACGGCGCAAGCGCTGCACATCAGCCGCAGTTATGTTTCGCGGCTGGAAAAGCGCGCGCTCGAGTACCTGCGCGGCCGGTGGCCGGCGGAATGACAGGAACGGCGCAAAGAGAATGCAATCAACTAAAAAAATGACGGGGGGGGGGGACACACAAATACCATTTGCGGCAAATGTGTGGCGTGATGCGGCAGAACGCGCCACATATATGCCACACTTTTGTAAACTGTCGAATCTATGACATAAATCGGGAAATGCACGAAGCTGCCCGCTAAATGTGTCAGATTTGTAAAGCCGTTATAAAATAACCCAAAAAACTTGAAAAATTTTCGGAAACTCATTGACATTTCGCTGACAAGCGGATACTATAGAAGTGTAAGACAATTTTTAAAGCGAGGTATACCTAACGTGCATCTGACAAAAAGCGAACAACAGATCATGGAAAATTTTTTGGCAGGCGGATCACGCGATGGCACAGACGGAAGTCGTGAAAACCTGTGTTGACCGTAAATGGAAGGAACGCTCGATTTTCTCGATGCTGAACAGCCTGATGGAGAAGGGTGTTCTGCGGGAGGTTGGCTTCGTGCGCAGCGGTAAGACCTATGCCCGCACGTTTGAGCCTGCCATGTCCCACGCTGAGTACCTGGCCTCGGTCATTGCAGAGCAGCTGCCCGCAAAGCAGCTGCCCGAGCTGATCGCAGCCCTGATGCAGAAGGTGGAAACGACCCCTGCCATCCAGAAGGAAATGCGTGCCGCCCTGCGTGAAAACGCACAGTAATCAATGATTTGTTCAAAAAAGCACCGCCGACCCGTGACCCGGATCGGCGGTGTTCTTTATTAGGAAGGATGGCTCTGCCGGGGCGAACTTTTCGTTCGCCCGCTGGCCGTATGCGGTAGGGGCAAGGAGCCCGGGCGGATATGGAATCCGCCCCTACGCTGTAGGGACAATGCCTGCATCGGTTCGGAGGGTCTGCAGCTGCCGCGTGTGCCCGGCGGGCAAACACAGCGCACCCCCCAGCCGCCTTAAAAAGCGGGCAAATTACCCCA
>ENA-OQHF01001101-OQHF01001101.1-human-gut-metagenome-genome-assembly--contig:-NODE-1101-length-15286-cov-2.588825_pt1 | contig 15286 bp, 9 predicted proteins | sample MGYA00242559_ERZ504709 | MGnify/ENA primary metagenome ERZ504709 (study PRJEB26092, sample SAMD00036203) | human gut metagenome | host: Homo sapiens | study: EMG produced TPA metagenomics assembly of... | reverse complement strand
GAGGCTGTTTTGCTCGCGGCGACCGCCGTGTAGGCAAGGCGCTGCTGTTGGCATGGCAGAAGGGCGCGCGTTTTTGACGGCTGGAGCGATTGCTTCTCCTACGAGCGTTGGCTGGAGGCTATCAGCGATGCTGGCTTAGATAAGGACTTTTACGCTGCACGCGAGCGCGGTGAGAACGAAGCTTTCCCGTGGGAGCATATCTCTCCGGGTGTCAGCCGCCGCTTCCTGTGGAACGAATGGCGTAAGGCTTATGCTCAGCAGCTTACGCACGACTGCCGTCGCGCAAGCTGTACCGGCTGTGGCGTTTGCCAGGCATTGGGCGTAAAAATTGTTGATTATAAAGAAGCATATCAAAACAATGGGGAGGTACAGGCATAATGAAACTGCGTATGCAAATTACCAAGGATAAGGACATCCGCTTTATCTCCCATCTGGAATATGTGCGCACCATCGGCCGCGCAATCCGCCGTGCCAAGCTGCCTGCTGCCTATTCCGAAGGCTTTAATCCGCATTTGAAATTCAGTTTGGCTTCTGCGCTGGGCGTAGGTGTAGTAAGCTATACTGAGTTTGTGGAAATCGAGCTTGCCGAGCCGATGGAGGTAGAAAAGGCTGCGTTGGCTCTTGATGCTGCTTTGCCGCGCGGTATCCGCGTGCTGGCTGCCGATGCTGTTGATACGCATCACGCTGCCTTGATGAGTCAGGCGGCAGGTGCAAGCTATCGCGTAACGTTGCCTTATAGCAAAGACGTGAGCGCTGCTGTTGCAGAGTTCAATGCGGCGCCGGAGCTGCTGTTCAAAAAAGCTGCACCCAAGACCAAGGCTAAGTTTAAGGAAATTGACGTTAAGTTTTACATTCCTCAGCTTACTGCAGAGCAGACCGAAAAAGAAACGATTTTCAGTTTTGACTGCAAGATTACACCGACAGGCAGCATGAAGGCAGTAGATTTACTGAATGCGCTGAATGAGCAGTATGGTTTGGCGCTGCCTGTTGATATGGCCGATATTGAGCGTCTCAGACTGTACCGCAATAATAAAAACGGCAAGCCTATTCCAATGCTGAACAGTGATGCCGTAACCTTAGGATAGTATAAGCATTGTCATTTTAAATCTAAAGTTAAGCATAATATTGTCTTTTAGTATTTTGAAAAGACAATAGCTATAATATCGTAATTTAGTGGCTGGAGTTATCTTCTCCAGCCATTTTGCATTTTAATTTGCTAACTGCTTAATGAGTCATTCTGGTGCTCTACTGCTTTTTTATAAATTTTTTAAATAATCATAAATTCACTTGACTGTCTAGCTGCTAGACAGCTTATTATGACATAGTAAGCAAAAAATAGGAATTAATTTCAAGACAAATATTTTACCATAAAATAGAGCAAATGAATAATTCCTGTTTTGATTTTAAAGAAATAATAGGGAGTGAAGTGTATTGAAAAAGATTATTTCAAAAGGCTTGTTAATGACATGGCTCTGCTGACTGGTTCAACAGTGTTTTTTTGGGGGGGCATCTGCTTTTGCTGAAGAGAGTTTAAATGAATATACCATTGATACTATTGTTGTCACTGCTACAAGAACGGAAAAACGTGATGTTGATGTACCGGCAACAACGGAAATTATTACCAGTAAAAGATTAGAAGAAACCGGCGCAACTACACTGGAAAATGCCATTAAATATACAACAGGTGTTGTTTATAAAGCTAATACTGTTGGTGATAATGGCGGTGAGTTTTTAGTTCGCGGCAAGCGTCGTGGTACTTTAGTTATGGTTGATGGTGTGCCTATGAATTTCAGAACAGGGTATTATGATTTGGATACCATTAATATAGCTGATGTTGAAAAAGTTGAAATTGTTCGTGGTGGTGGTGCTGTTCTATATGGCAGTGATACTAGCGGTGGTGTTATCAATATCATAACCAAAAAGAAACGTACTAATGCTATTTCTGCAGCTGTAGGTGATAATGGTGTGCAAAAATATCAGACGAGTCTGCAGGCAGGTAAATTAGGCATCGGTGCTAGTTGGAATAAAAAAGGTAGTGTTGATAGGACATCTCTTGCTACTAATAGCGCAGGTACATATAATCCAAATGGAACTTACTTTAAATTCTATGGTGGCGAAAAAACGATTGTTTCTACCAATTATACTTTTGATGAGCATTGGAAAATAACTTTTGATTATAATAATTATGATTATGTTAGAGGTTATATATCAGAAAAAACTAAGTTAGCCACCGATAAACGCTTTATTACTAACGAAGAAAATAAATTTACTATTAACTATGATAATAATGGCTTAAAAGCTAATGTTTTTTATCATAAGGGAACATCTGATTCTAGATATCATTATTGGAAAAAAAATAAATTCTATCCTAATTCCTATTTTTATGGAAGTAATGATGTTATCAAAGGTATAGAGGTAACGAAAGATATTGAGTTTGATAACAACAATAATCTGTTGGTTGGTGCTAAAGCCTATAATGAAAAATATAGCTATTATAGTTTTTATGATCCGAGTTATAAAGTTGCAACACCTGTAAATTATGCTTATGATAGAAATGTTTACTCTATATTTGCTCAATTGGATCATAAATTTGATAATAGACATGATCTAATTATCGGTGCTCGTGAAACGATGGACGGGCGGTTCTCCGGACGGAACCAATTATAGTGAATTTACTCCTCAAATCCAATACTCTTATAAATGACGGAGGATACAAGTGCTTATGCTAGCATTGGCAAATCCTTTACTTTGCCGACTACAAAAGATATGTATGGTCAAGGTAATACGATTCAAAATTCAAATATCAGACCTGAGGTTGGCAAGCATTATGAAACAGGCTTAAAAACATATTTCCGGTGCTCATTCCTGGAAATTAGCTTTGTTCAAGAGCGATGTAAAAGACTTTATTACAAGTTCCGAAAATGCTCAAGGTGAAAGTATTGCTATCAATGAGGATACAAAAAACATGGGCATAGAATTATCCTGTGAAATGAATAAGGCAGAAGGTTTTAGCTATAATTGGGGTGTTTCCTTTAGTAATCCTCAGTACAGAACACCGAAAGAGGATGATGGCGTTTGGAAGCGTAATTACGGCAAATGGTTACTTAATGGTGGCGTAAGCTATAGCATGAGCAAATTTAATGTTGCTTTAAATGCTAGTATGATGGCAGACCGTGTTCTGCAAAAATATCAGATTCCTGTTAAACCGTATTTATATACAAGCCTGCATGCTTCTTATAAACCTGTTAAAGAGCATGAGATTTATCTGAATATGGATAACCTTTTAAATCGACATGATATTACCTCCCATGTATCTTCCCGTTATGTAAGCCTTGGCAGAAACTTTGAGGTTGGTTACAGATTTACATTCTAAGCTTGATAAAGGGTGATTAATGTGCGTTGTTTAGTTCTTATTTTATTGATGATGATATTTACCGGTTGTGGTATGCAGTCTCGGACCGACGATAATAAGTCAAATGATGCTTATAGTGTTGTAGATGATTATGGCAATGTGCTGCAGTTTGATGCTAAACCGAAAAGAATTTATGCCGGAACGCTGAGTATAGAAGAGCTTTTAGTTGATTTGGTATCTGCAGATCGGTTTGTTGCAATTTCTGAAGACGCTTTGGATGGTAATATCTCATTAATTAAGGAACAAGCAACGCACGTTAAAAAGGTTGTTCCTGGGTATATAGGTGTAGAAGCTATTTTGGCTCTGAAGCCGGATCTGGTTATAGTACAGGAAAACCGCAATAAGGAATTTATAGATGCTTTAAAAGATACTGGCTTAAAAGTCATGGTAACTAAAGTGCCTACCAATCTTGATATGGTACAAAAGCGTATAGAAATCATTGCTAAAGCTGTTAGCGAAGAAGAACGAGGCAAGCAAATTATTAAGGATATGAATAAAAAACTTGCGCTTGTACAGAGTAAGGTGGGGAATTTGCCAGAAGAAAAGCGTAAAATTGCTCTAGCTTATTCTCTGATGGGGGCTTTTGGCAGCAAAAATGGTTTGTTTCACGATATTTGTATACGTTCTGGTTTGCGTAATGGAGCTGCCTTGGCTGGATTAGAGCGAGGGGAGCACTTGAGTAAAGAAAAAATTGTTAGCACTAATCCTGATATACTTATTTTTCCGCAGTATAGTGCAACAAAAAAAGGTGACGTAAATAAATTGCGTGAAGATGTTTTATCTGATGAATCGTTGCAAACGGTGAAAGCTGTAAAGAATAAGAACTATATTATTATTGCTGATAGATACCGCTATAGTGCTTCTCAGCATATGGCTGATGCTATATTGCTTCTTTCAAGGCAGGCTTATCCGGAACTTTATGTAAATGATTGAGAGTAGCAATTATTGTTAAAATGCTACGATGATTCTATTGAAAATAATTATAATTTTTCTTATTAAAAAAACCTCCTTCGTAGCAGTAATCTAGAAAATTACTATTTTAACGAAGGAGGTTTTAGTGCTTTGAATATGCTAGTTTATCTGCAGCTCCAGCTTGTAAATATATTTATCAGTATCACCTGTCAGCCAGTAGTCGCATAGAGATGTAACATAAAGCGGTGATATCGGTGTAAGCTGATGCTCCTTGCAATATTCTGCCAGCATTTGCAGATACTTTTTGTTGTTGAACATGTAGACGCCTTGAAAATAAAGCGTCAGATAATCGCCTGCTGGCTTTTGGTGGCAATGCGGTTTATGGAGCTTATCATGAAGCGTATAAAAATAATGCTTCAGATGCTTGCTTGCGAAATCCTGCAAAATTTCCGTATCGTAAATATAACCAAAGCCGTTGGTTGTTAAGGCAGTATCATTTTGCAGATGGGTGAACATTCTGGCGATATGCGAAGAACGCTTTTTAAAGCATTCATTTTTCTTCGGTAGCATTGCTCAGATAAAGATATTGTGCCTGCTCATGGACAAGCGTAATGTTATCCAGCGTAATATTATCAATGTGGTCGAGCTTTCCTAATTCGTTTTGCAGCTCTGTTTTCATAGCCTGCATACGGGCAATTTCTTGCGTGAAAAAATCTATGCGCTCGTTAAATAATTCTCTGTAATTTTGGGGAGAACGGTTGGCAAGATAATCCTTGATGCGTGCAATCGGCACATCAAGCTGGCGCAGTGTAAGAATCAGCTGCAATAAAAACAGTTGGCTGCGCTTGTAATAGCGGTAGCCGTTTTTCGTCTACTAAGCTCAGGAGTAATCAATCCCAGCTTATCATAGTAAAGCAGAGTCTTTGCGGGGAATTTTGCAAAGCTGTGATAATTTCACCGGTTGTGAAATAGTTTTGTATATTTTTTGACATTTTTTAGTATTTCCCCCCTTGACTGTCTAGCTACTATACACAGTATTATTAACATATAAAAGAGAGATTGCATATTAACACTTCGTTCAAATAATTTTAAGTGCTTAATACGCAACTCGTTGTTTTTTTGATGAGTGAATGGAGGTATATCTGTGAAAAAACTGGCTAGTAAAGGTTTATTGATGAGCGCATTGATTTGTGGCAACGTACTCTGGGGGGGGGACAACGGTTCTTGCTAATGAGGTTCAGGAGTATGAACTGGATGAGATGGTTGTAACAGCTACGAGAACCATGAAGCAGATTCAGGAGGTTCCGTCCAGTGTCAGTGTGGTAACGGCAAAGGAGCTTGAAAATCATAAGTCTTAACCGGAAGATCATTCCAGTTTGTATAAGGCGTGCGCTGCATCTCATTCAGATAAGCGTGACCTTCCGGATTGGTTCCCCCATGATACATATAATATCCCAAGAGATTTGAGCCAGACCCCAGTTTTACAATGGCAAGAGAATAAGCATCCTGAGGATAGACATACACCCGACGATGGTAACTAGTCATCATCCCTCCTCCTAATTCACAAGTAAAAAAAAGGATACAATTCATCCCCCTTTGTAATCCGTCCGTTCCCCTCTTTCAACTGCTCACTGGCGATGGCAGAAGAGGAACGAAACGGTTTGAAGTTAAATGCTTTCCAATAATCTCCTGCAGTTTCTTTAATGCTGCGATCCCAAAAACCATCCGCATAATCTCCATAAAGTGGAATCATCTCACCGTATGGAATAGGAGTTTTCAATTCCGGCCAGCCTGTACGCGTATAAAACGGTAAATCAAAACCTATTTCTTGAGCGATATGTTTCAAAGCCATCAAATAGGAGCCTTCACCTCCATACTCATTATCAAACTGACAAGCCACTACCGGCCCACCATCCTTCCACAAAAGCCCTTGAACTTGAGTAAAAATCTGCCGATAAAGCAACTTGACATAATGTAAAAATTTAGGGTCCTCACTTCTCAACTCCACATTCTTCTCCAGTATCCAGTCCGGTATACCGCCACAACGAACTTCTCCATGGCAGAAAGGACCGATACGCAGCACTACAGGCAAGTTCTCATCCTTACACAATTCCAGAAAATGCCGCAACGAACGTTGTTTACTCCAATCAAAAACTCCTTCTTTTTCCTCGACGTGATTCCAAAATACATAGTTGGCTATCATCGTTACTCCTCCAGCCTTCATCTTTTGCAGTTCCTGACGCCATTCATTCTCAGGTATACGTGAATAATGTATTTCACCCATCACAGGAACCACGCGTTTCCCATCAAACAATAAGCTTTTGGAATCCCACTTTACGGTCTGCCCCAATGATTGACCATACATAGGCATACAACCAAACATTACAAACAAAAGTGCTGAACAAACATGTTTCATATTATAGATAAATAAAGGTTAATAACTAAAAGTTTTATAGTTCTTAATTTGTCTTACAAAGGAAATAAATCAAACCATTCTTAGAAATGTACTTTTTTACTTTTTACATGTATTTTCTTAAGAGGATGGATACTGTAAAAAGTGAGCACATAGCCTTATCCACACATTTCCAGAAGTTGCTTTCCGGCCTGATGGTTGATGTCCAGACGAGCTACTTCAGACAGGAATTTGCGAGCCTGTTCCTTGTCACCCAATCCGAGATAGCCCATACCCATCACCAGGTTGCAGTGAATCTGGTTGCGTACGTTCAGGTCGTCGTCCCAAATCAGCAAGTCGGGAAGTGATACTGCGAAGTAGTCAATCTTCACCTTATCGAACAGATGCTTTTCACCATGCTTGATCAGGCGGTTAAAGCGACTGCGTGCCTTGTCTTCTTCACCCAGCTTACGCCATGCCAGTCCCTGATAGAAAATCTTGTCGGGCTGCTGATCGTTATAGAAGAAGGCGATGGCAGGTTCAGCAGACCCCTTGGTAGCTTTTGTAAAGTATTCCTTAGCCAACGCTTCTTCGCCAAGACCCTCGTAAGCACATCCCATCCAATAGTGGATGTCGTTCTCTTCGGCCATAGACAGTTTGCCTTCGCCCAAATTATCCGGATATTTTTCTGTTTCCTTCAACAAGCGGACCGCATCGGCAAAACGCCCCTCACGGATGGCAATCTTAGCCAGTTCCACACGGCAGAGTAAATACTGACTGGTGACTTTTCCTTCACCTCCCTCCCACGGATGGAACTTACGGGAATTAATCAAATCGTATGCTTTCTGGTATTCACCCAACTGGTTATAGAGCGTAATTCGTTCAATACACAAGTCGTCACGCTGTTCTACCACGTCAGCATGTGCTTCCAGGAAGTCCAAGCGCTGGCGGTGCGGATAGCGAAGTTTCTTGTAAAGCTGGTCGAGCTCCATCAGAATACGTGCATCGGTAGTATCCAAATTGTACGCTTTTTCCAGTGTAGCCAATGCCTTCTGCGGATTATGCTGTTTGTTGTAATAAGCCAATGACAGGTTACGCAATACTGTAGGATACGTATCATCGATAGATGCTGATTTTTCCCAGCAAGCAATAGCTTCATCGTAAATACGAGCTGCATAGTGGAAGTTACCCAAGTAATAAGGTGCCTTAGCTCCTTCCGGATTAAGCGACATCGCATCGTTCAGCATCAGCACTTCTTCCAGCTTGTTCGGGAAGCAGTAGTCCGGACACATGGTTTCAGCTTTCTTGTACAGATTCAGCGCTTCGTCTTTCTTACCCATCTTGGAAGCGAAATAACCCAATGCATAATATACCATCGGATAAGTGGCTTCATTTTCTTCTGTTACAAAAGACAACAGCTGAGCAGCTTCTTCATACATACCTGCCGATGCATAGTCGATGGCATATTCCAAATAGCTGTGTACGGCACCGCGCATCAAAGCTTTCATTTCAGCCTTTGCGGCAGCGGCTGCTTCAGTATTTCCCTGCAATGTATGAATCAGATAAGATTCGAAACGGCATCCCATATTGAACTTATCCATCGCCAAAGAGTCATTGATAAGCGCCTCAGCCTTCGCAAAATCACCAGTCTTACGCAAGAAGGAAACCTTCAGCTGACGTCCTTTATGGTTCAGCCAGTTGCGATACAACGAACGGTCAATATGGTCAAGTCCGTTTGTATAGTCTTCACGAATCATGTCTATCTGTGCCAGGCCCATGTAGCCAGAATCTTGCCATGCGGCATTCCAGGTAGCCTTGAAGAAAGCATCGTATGCCCCGTCTATATCGCCTTGCATTTTCTTGCTCCAGCCTAAATTATAGTAAGGTTCTCCTTCGTATGGGTTCGGATTACGTTCTGTCTGTGTCTTGATAGCACGGTCGAAATATTTCTGTGCTTCCGCAAAGCGTCCGCGGCGCATGAGGAGCAACCCTACGGCATTATTACAACGGATGTCGCTTTCATCGCGGCTCAGAGCCTCCATGTAGTAATCCATCGGCAGGTAAGTAGCATGACGATACTGTTCCAGGTGATGACCTGTCAGGAAAAGCTGCTCCATGCTGGCAATCTTCTTCGGATCGAGTGCCGCCTTAGCCGGTTCCGGAATAGGTTTGATTTCTGGTTTTGCAGCCTGATAGCTTACAAGTACCTTACCCTTTTCATCAAGAACTGTAAGTTTCAGTTCTTCCATTTTCTGAGTGTCACAGTCTACAGTATTGATATATGAATTATCCGGTGCCACTGCTGTAAGCGCATCAAGATAAATCTTACCGTTTTCTGTATTTGTAAGCATTACGCGAACTTCCTTGTGAGCAGCTGTAGTATAAAGGATAACCTTCATCTTACCACCTTCTTCAGGAATCATATTAATCAGCGCATCACGCGTAGCATTCTTCACCATACCTACTTTCTGATAAGGCATGAAATATTGTACCCATGATTTTTCTTCGTATGGCTGCAACCAGGTAAAGTCTGGCTGGTTATCGCAGTACATACCGGTCATCAATTCGATGTATGGTCCGTCTTCATCCGTCAGGTTGCGGTCCCAGGCCTGTCCGAAGTCACCATGTCCCCAGGTCCATTGTTTCTTACCGGCATTTACATGATGATCGGCCACATGAAGAAGACCCGATTCGATATGTTCTTCATAGCCTCCCACAAAATCAAATTTCGAATTGATGGCCATGTAAGAAGTCGGCACCGGAATATTTTTGTAACGTGAAATATCTACTCCAGCAGAATAATCCACTTTATAATATTCACCTGTGGCTATAGGGAAGCTGGATACGGCACGTTTTCCATGGTCGAACACCGCATTGACATCAGGCGGGAACACTGAATAATAGTCTTTGTTCACTACTACTGCCGGATTAGCCCACCACAAGAAAGTCTGCGGGAACGGAGTACGGTTGTACACCTTTGCCTTGATTTCGATGTAAGCTTTTCCCGGATAGAGGGTAAAGCCCGCCATACCTTTTGTACGGAACATACGTTCTACCTCACTACACCAGATGGTCTTGCTTCCATCAGGAAATTCTTCAATCATACAGTCGGTCGGAAGATATGTACTGGGGCGATGGTGCTGCGGCCAGTTGAACTCGATACCACCTGAAATCCACGGCCCGGTCAGCCCCACCAATGCCGGCTTGATAACCTGATTATAATATACGAAATGACGTTTCTTCACCTTGTCGTATGCCATCTGGATACGTCCGCCCAATTCCGGAAGAATCATCAGCTTGATGTATTCATTCTCTATAAAGAAAGCTCTCCAGGGACGGTCGTGTTTTTCATCTTCAATCTTTTCAATTACCGGATAAGGATATACCGAACCAGAGCTTCCCTGATACACACGCTTTTCAAGAAAAATCGGATTTTTTTCTTCTTTACCTATGCCATACGTCGGCAACTATCACGATCTCTTCCCAAGCCTTCACTTCGGAAGTATTTACCGTGCTTTGAATCAAATATTCTGTTATTTTTTCCATGATAAGTTAGATTGTTTTCTCAATGTTTTTCTGGTACAAAATTCGGTAAAACTATGTACCTGAAAAATGGAATAAAAAGCGGAAAAGATGTATTATTCTTCCATCTGTTTATTTAATCAATTCTTTCTCCAATTCCTCCAACGATTTTCCTTTGGTTTCCGGAATACGGCGCCATACAAACAGGAATCCGCAGAAACAGATAACGGCGTAAAGCAGGAAGGTACCGCCAGTGCCCAGTCCGGAATTCAGGAAAGGGAATGTGTAGGTAAGCAGGAAGGAAGCAATCCACAACGCAGCCGTACATACTGCCATGGCTACCCCACGCACCTTATTGGGGAATATTTCGGAAAGCAACACCCAGGTAACAGGCCCTAACGACATGGCATAGAATCCGATGGCCAATACCACAAACACAATCATGATGAAGCCTTTGAACTCAAAGAAATAGCTTAAGCCCAACAGGGTATAGATGCCTGCCAAACCGATAGAACCAGTCAGCATCAACGTCTTTCTTCCCAGGCGGTCGACGGTATAGATAGCCACAAACGTAAAGACCAGATTGGCAATACCTGTCACGACAATATTCATCAGTACATCTGATATGCCATAGCCTGCTGCCTGAAAGATTTCCTGCGCATAGTTGAAGATGACATTGGTACCGCTCCACTGCTGGAACATGGCTACCACAATACCGATAATCAGTACATTCCGCATTTTAGAAGAGAAGAGCAAGGACAATACACCTTTTTCGGCATGTGAAGCAGCACCTGCACGAGTATAATTTTCAATTTCACTGTCTGCATACGCTGTTCCTCCAATGGAACACAGCACTTTTCTAGCTTTCTCCATCTGCTTCATGCTGGCCAGCCAGCGCGGGCTTTCTGGAATAAACAATGCCAGCAGGAAAAAGAGTCCCGAAGGAACGCATACGGCCCAAAACATCCAGCGCCATCCGGTCTGTCCGTTCCATGAGTTCAAGATATCGGCCGCCGTAGCACCTTCCGGCACCGGCTCTGCAATCAGCATATTTACAATCTGTGCGCCAAGAATTCCCAATACGATGGTCAGCTGGTTCAATGTGACGAGTTTACCACGAATCTGAGTAGGTGCCACTTCCGCGATGTACATCGGAGAAAGGTCGGCTGCCAGTCCGATGGCCATCCCTCCTACAAGACGAGCGATGATAAAGGCAGGAATAGCCGTAGCAGCTCCTGTGGCCCACGAAGAAGCAAAAAAGATAAAAGCTGATAATACCAGCAGCTTCTTGCGTCCATAACGGTCGGCCAAGAAACCTGCCATAGTAGCCCCCAACAGACATCCCAACAAGGCGATACTCATGGTCAATGCCTGCATGCCCTCATCGCCGGCAATATGAAAATATTCTTCATAGAAAGGTTTTGCACCTCCTATCACTACCCAGTCGTACCCGAAGAGAAGTCCTCCCATGGCAGACACCAGGCAAATAAAATAGATAAACAATTGATGATTTTTCATGGTTATACGGTTATAATAGATTTTTCATTAGTAAATACCCTTAGCTGACTGTTTCTGGTTACGTGCGGTTCCAAACATATCTTTTATCTTATCCAGTCCTTCCAACTGAGTGGGAGCAAATTCCTCGCTGTTCATGTAGTTCAGGATAGAGTAAAGCATCTGACGGGCTACCGGACGTTTGTCAAGAGCGGTCTGCAAATCAAAAGTGGCCAGCATCAGTTTTCCTTCTCCTACACGTCCTTCATACAAGGAAGTCAGGCGACGGTTGTGAACAAAATTGTCTACCATCTCTACCACAGGAGCACCTCCCTGAAGGCTGTCTACTACCAAGGTAGTCGAATTGATATTCAAATCCCACCATTGCCAGTCGGTATGCATGTCGGTCGGGAAGTCAGCCAAAGCCGGATGAGTGGGGTTACAAAGTACACCCATGGTACCAGCCTGATTCGGGAAATGTACCGGACTCCAGAATACAGGCACAAACTTTCCTTCAATGCCTTGAAGTGTGCGCCAGTCAGGATTGAACAATACTTTCTCACCTTTCTTGAGCAACACCATTGCTTCGTCGTAACTGCGGGTGTATTTCACGTCTCCCCATTTTGTGTCTACAGATGACGGATAAACCCATACGTTCCAGCGGTTACGGTATTCTGTTCCGTCAAGCGACAAGCAAACTTCTAATTTCGAAGCGTTGGTTACCTGCTGCAACGGAAATGAAATTTTTCCCAGTCCACCGTTATGACCGAAAGCCAATGCAGCTGCCGGAGTCTTTCCCTTGCCCAACGAACGTCCGTCTGCGGTAATCTCCCAGGAAAGAGTGCTGTTCTTCAACTCATCCTTTCCGTAATTACAAAGTTCTATTTGTGCTTCGAATGTTTCATTATTCGTATATACAGCTTTCGGAAAACGCAGCAACGGAACTACCGGTGCGCAGAATTCACGGAATTCTTCACCAGTAAGAATGCCTTTGCTTTCCCAGAATGCATTGAGCAGTCCTACCAGTGCCGTTCCCTGTCCCGGAAAATCGTGCAGGTCGAGCAACTGGAATCCGCTGATGCCCGGTGTTTTCAAAGCACGTTCTATTTCTTCTTTATAAAGAATGGCAGCCAATTTTCCGGAAGCCTGCAGGTACTCAGGAGCTTTGTCTATCAATCCTTTTTTCTCCAAGTCTTCTTTCACTGCCATGAAATTCAGCGGCATCAAAGTTCCCGTATATTTAGGAATTTCCGTAAGATCCGGATAGACAGAATACTGTCCTACTTCATGGGTCACCAAAGGCACTTCCATACCGTCTATAGATGCACGGAAATCTTTATCAAATGACGGCAGTTCCTGATTGAATACTCCCTGTCCACGTACCCATCCTTTCTTGGTCCACTGAGTGACGAAGAAATCATCCTGGTTTTCCGGCCAGTCGCCGTGACCTTTTTCAAATGTAAACGAAGTGGTGGTATATAAATGACGGTCGTCTGCAGCCTTCATTTCACCCAACATGGATGCCAAAATATTGAAATCATACTGCAGCTCGTTTCCGATGCTCCAGAAGCAGAAAGAAGGATGGTTGCCATATTCCTTACTTATACGCTTTGCCTCGGCACGCAGGAACTCGACCGTAGCAGAATCTTTTCCAAGCGTCACACTCCATACCGGAAGCTCTACCTGTACATAAAATCCCATCTCATCAGCTACATTGAACGCTGCTTCCGGCGGACACCAGGAGTGGAAACGGAGATGATTCATTCCATATTCGCGTGCAGAAGCATAAAGTTTTTCCCACGAAGCCTCATCAGTAGGAGGTGTTCCTGTCAAAGGAAAAATGCAGCACTCCAATGTACCACGAAGGAATATCGGTTTTTCATTCATCACCAGTTTGTTTCCTTCATGCCGTATATCACGCAATCCGAAAGTTTCGGTTGTAAGTGAAGTCGATTTTCCGGATACTAATTTTACAGAAGCATCGTAAAGATAAGGATTGAATTCATCCCACAGAGGAGCATTATCCCCTAATTGGCAGGTCAGTTCTACCGTTGAATAACCTTTCACAGCTTCTGCTTGAGCTTCGACAGAAGCGTACGATTTGCCATCATCCTTTCCTTTTACCTGCAGGCTAAGATTAACCGGTGCAGTCTGTGAAGATGAATTATATACAGAAACTACAGCCTTTACTATACGTGAAGCAGCATCCGGATAAAGCTGCAGACTTTCTACGCGTGTTTTCTCCACAGCCTTGATGTACATGTCGCCTAAGATACCATTCCACTTCACCTGAGTGGCATCTGTATAGGCATGTGCCAGATCATTCACCGACATATCATAGCGCTTGCGGTTGTCCACTCTGACAGTCAGTACCTGTTTTTTCCCAAGCTGAATATAAGGAGTCAAGTCATATTCATGCGGAGTCGTCAGACTTTCTTCATGACCTTCTACTTTCTGTCCGTCTATCCATACTTGTGTATCCCATAATACACGTTCCAGATGAAGGATACAATCTTTTTCTTTCCAGTCGGAAGGTACCTGAATCTCGCGTGAATACCAGGCCGGACCTACATAACTGTAGGCACGGGTAAGATGGAGCAGCTGCGGTTTTTCCAATGCAGGTTTCAATGTGCATTTAGTGCCCAGACGAGCCTCATCCGTTGTACCCGGAAGCGTAATGGAGGTATCAAACAATTTTCCGCCAAAAGAAGCGTCCATCCCCACATCAGTACTATCCAGACATACCGTCCACTGTCCGGAAAGATCCATCTGTGTAACAGGACTTGTACACGAAGCAAAAGGAAGACAGAACAACCAGGCGATGAGTGTATTTTTTCCATGATATTTTTTTTCGTTATATTGTATTACGGATGCAAAATAACAAAAATCAAACAGGGCAGGAAATGGAATATTTACCGGATAAGATGTAAAAACTACGAAAAGGCAGGCTCTACCGATAAAGTGGGAAAAGAATGATCAGTCTGCAAGGAAAAAGCAACTACGTTTTCCCAGTACTTCCGTGGAAGTACTGAAGTACTGCAAAGGAAGTACTACAGTACTTTCAAAGAAGTACTGCAATCCTCCTTAGAAAGTACTGCGAATCGCCAAGCCATTGTGTATCAGTCTCGCCCCACTCAACCCATCAACTCATCCCACATAAAAACACATAGCCCGCCCCTTTTTTCTGAAAAAAGGAACGGGCTACAGTTTCCCGAAGGATATAACCAACTTAATCGTCAATATCAATTACACGCATCTGGCTGTCGAAGGTAATCTCCCATCTATTAGACAATTTCACTTCATATTCATTGCGTTTGCGCTCTATCTGAATGATGGAAGCGTCAGGGTAATTATTCTTCACATACGTGCGGATAGCTGATGGAACAATCTGAGTCGGTACGCCGGATTTGCATTTCACTTCTGTCCAGTCGCCAGACTTGTCAAACTCAATCTTTTCGCCGTTGGTGAAAATCACATCGTATGATTTGCTGAATAAATCGCTGTCCAATTTTTGCCAAAGCTACTTTATGTCCTTTAAAGTAAGTAGTGATGAA
>ENA-OQHF01001099-OQHF01001099.1-human-gut-metagenome-genome-assembly--contig:-NODE-1099-length-15300-cov-3.256047_pt1 | contig 15300 bp, 14 predicted proteins | sample MGYA00242559_ERZ504709 | MGnify/ENA primary metagenome ERZ504709 (study PRJEB26092, sample SAMD00036203) | human gut metagenome | host: Homo sapiens | study: EMG produced TPA metagenomics assembly of... | reverse complement strand
AATATAGGAGTTCTCTTTGAAGAGGAGGCGGGAAGCGGTTTGACACATGAGTATTTTTCCGGAGTGCTGAATGGATTAAAAGTTCAGTCGGAGAAACAGGGATATGACATTACATTTATCAATACCTGTTTTGAAAATCGCAAGATGTCCTATTATGAACATTGCAGATACCGGAATTTTGAAGGAGTTGCAATCGCTGTGCCGATTTTCAATGACCCGGATGTCTTAGAACTGATGAATAGTGACCTGCCGGTCGTTACGATTGATTATGTACATCATAACTGTACGGCAGTCAGTTCCAACAATATTCAGGGTATGGAAGATCTTGTAAAATATATATACGGGCAGGGACATCGGAAAATTGCATATATTCATGGGCAGCAGGCTTCTTACGTTACGAAAGACCGGCTGGCAAGTTTCTACCGGACGGTGGATGAACTTGGTCTGAAGATTCCGGATGAATACATCCGGACAGCAGATTACTTAGAGACCAGGGAGGCAGCAAAACAGACAAAAGAGCTGCTCAATTTAGAAGATCCGCCAACCTGTATCATTTATCCGGATGACACCTCTTTAATAGGAGGAAGGAACGTCATCATAGAGATGGGACTTCGGATTCCGCGGGATATTTCGATTGCAGGATATGACGGAACGAGGATGTCGCAGTTGTTACATCCTCAGCTTACGACGATCAGACAGGACACAGAGCTGATCGGGAGTGAGGCAGCCAAGCGGCTGATTGGCTCCATTGAGAAACCGAGAACAACTCTCGTAGAGAGAGTCGTTATAGAAGGGATCTTAGTTGCAGGTAAATCTGTTGGACGCATTTAAATGTAGTTGCAGCTACATGCGGACAGCATTTTTGCAGAGATGTATGCGGAGAAGCGGCAGAAGATTCCGGACTATCTGCTTTCAAAGCAGCAAAACAACAAAAACAATGGTCAAAAGACCACATATTAAGGAGGAGGGTTTTCTATGAAGAAGAAAATCGTTAGCACATTATTATGTACAGCAATGCTTGTAACCATGATGGCAGGATGCGGCGGTAATAACGCAGCAAACACCAGCACAAACAGCGGAAACAGCAGCTCAGCAGATACGGGCAGCAGTGACGCAGTAGCCACAGATGAGGCAGCACCGGCGACCGAAGCTGCAGCTTCAGATGCAAGTGCTTCAGATGAAGGAAAAGTACTTAACATCTACTGCTGGAACGAAGAGTTTAAGAGCCGTGTTACAGATCATTATCCGGGATATACTGAGGTGGATGCAACCACAGGTACGATCGGTGATGTAACTGTAAAATGGAACATTACACCGAATGATGACAATGCATATCAGAACAATCTGGATGCAACATTATTAAAACAGGCTGATGCATCAGCAGATGACAAGATCGATATCTTCTTAGTAGAAGCTGATTATGCATTGAAATATGTAGATACCGATTACACAATGGCAGTATCTGATCTTGGAATTACTGATTCAGATCTTTCCAAACAGTATCAGTACACCAAAGATGTTGTTACAGATTCTAACGGCGTATTAAAAGGTGTTTCATGGCAGGGCTGTCCTGGCGTATTATTCTATAACAGAGATGCAGCAAAAGCAGTATTAGGTTCTGATGATCCGGCAGTAGGTTCAGAATTATGTGAAAGACTGGGATACATTTAATGATACAGCAAAGAAGATGAAAGATGCCGGCTACACCATCACATCTTCCGTAAATGATACATACCGTGTATATTCCAACAACGTTTCTTCCAAATGGGTTGTTGATGGCAAAATCAATATTGATGACAACATTATGAAATGGGTTGATGATTCCAAAGAACTTGTAGATGCAGGCGAGACAGGAACATACGAACTGTGGAGTGATGACTGGAAGAAAGGTTTCTATCCGGAAGGAAAAGTATTCTGCTACTTTGGACCTGCATGGTTAGTAAACTTTTCAATGGCAGCAGATACCGAAGGCAGTATCGGTTACAACGGTGGCTGGGGCGCAACCGAAGGACCGCAGGGCTTCTTCTGGGGTGGTACATGGATCTGTGCAGCAACAGGAACGGATAACCCAAGCCTTGTAAAAGATATCATGCTTCAGATGACAACCAATGATGATGTTATGAAAGATATCATCGAGAAAGATGACGATTTCGTAAATAACCAGGATGTAATCGCTGAGATGGCTGACAGTTCTTATTCAAGCAAGATCTTAGGCGGACAGAATCCACTTGGTATTTACAGCGCAGGTGTTTCCAAACTTGATTTAAGCAACCTTTCTGCATACGATCAGGGATGTAACGAAGAGTTCCAGAACGCAATGAAGAACTACTTTGAGGGAACTGCTACCAAAGAAGAGGCATTAGATCTGTTCTACAAAGCAGTTGTAGAGAAATATCCGGAGTTAACATACTAAGCAGACGAATGGTATAAAAAATGATTTGATGCCGCGCCTGCCGGACCGTAAGGGAGGCGGGCGCGGCTCATTTTATATCCAAATTTGTGTAAAAACTGTAAGCGCAGAGCTGACAGCAGACTTACACAGGGTAAAGGTGAGGGATGCTGTGAGCTCTGTGAACGAAAATCATGCACTCTGGAAAAGGAGGTCAGATTGTTATGAAAAAAAGCAGCGGAAAGGTAGTAAGATACAATAAATGGGGATATATCTTTTTGATCCCTTTTATTGTAGTATATGTTATTTTTCAGCTGATTCCGTTGATCAGCACTATTTACAACAGTTTCTTTGAAAACTATATGTCAGGACTGACGCAGGTCGGACCGAATTTCGTCGGACTTGCAAACTATAAAAAGCTTTTCTCCGATGGAGATATCTGGATTTATACCAAAAACACCATGTTGTTATGGATCATGTGTTTCATACCACAGATCATTTTGTCACTGGTACTTGGAGCATGGTTCTCTGATGTACGTCTCAGATTAAAAGGAACCCGTTTCTTTAAAACAGTCGTATATCTGCCAAACCTGATCATGGCATCTGCATTTTCCATGTTATTCTTTACATTGTTCTCCGATGGAGGACCCATCAACTCGATGCTGATGCAGATCGGATTTATTGATACACCGTACAAATTTTTATCCAATGCGGGCAGTGCAAGAGGGCTGATCGCGTTAATGAACTGTCTGATGTGGTTTGGTAATACAACGATCCTTTTAATGGCAGGTATGATGGGTATTGATACCTCTTTGTTTGAGGCAGCGGAAGTTGATGGTGCAACTTCTTCTCAGGTATTCTGGCAGATCACATTGCCATTGTTACGTCCGATTCTTGTATATGTGGTTATTACATCTCTGATCGGTGGTTTACAGTTATTCGATGTACCGCAGATCTTAACCAATGGAACCGGTGACCCGATGCGTTCTACCATGACGCTGATCATGTTCTTAAATAAACATCTCTACAGCAAGAACTATGGTATGGCTGGTGCATTGTCAGTTGTTCTGTTTATCATTACAGGTATCTTAAGCCTGGTAGTATTTAAGATAACCGGCAATGATAAGAGGAAGGGGTGAAGATCATGAATGAAAATCGTAATCTGAAAAAAGGTGTAGGAATTCATGCAAGAAGACTGATCGCATATATCGTACTGATCATTGTTTCCATATTGTGTCTGTTCTGGTTTTATGTATTGTTTATCAATGCAACCAGATCAAACGGTGAGTTGCAGTCAGGTTTTACGCTGGTTCCGAGCAGCCATCTGTGGGAAAACTGGAAGAATTTGAGAAATGGAACGCTTCCGGTATGGAACGGTATGTTCAACAGCCTGATCGTTTCTTCGCTCAGTGCAGTACTCAGCGTATATTTTTCAACGATGACAGCTTATGCGATCCATGCATATGATTTCAAACTGAAAAAATACATTTATCCATTTATTTTGATGATCATGATGATTCCGACACAGGTAACTGCACTTGGATTTATCAAACTTGTTTCCAACATGAAATTAGAGGATTCTTTCATTCCTCTGATCGTGCCGACGATTGCGGCTCCGGTTACATTTTTCTATATGAAACAGTATATGGAGAGCACACTGCCGTTATCACTGATTGAGGCAGCACGTATCGATGGTTCCGGTGAATTCCGTACCTTCAATGCAATTGTAATGCCACTGATGAAACCGGCAATTGCTGTGCAGATGATCTTCACATTCGTAAGCAGCTGGAACAACTACTTCACACCGGCATTGATCTTACATGATGACAAGAAAAAAACACTGCCTATCTTAATCGCACAGCTGCGTGCGGCAGACTGGCTCAAGTTTGACATGGGGCAGGTATATGTGATGATCGCATTTTCCATCTTCCCGGTTATCATTGTATATCTGATCTTATCCAAACACATTGTACAGGGTGTTGCACTTGGCAGTGTAAAGGGTTAACAGATTCTGGTTAAAAAATTCTGGTTAATCAGAAAAATTACTTTATTATATAAAATGAGACTACTGATACAGGTGGTCTCATTTTATTTTTTGCCCGCCGTATCAGTGCACAATGACTGTAAGAAAGGAAAAAAAATTTGTTATAAATTATAAAATTATAAAAATACTTAATGATCAGGATATCAGGAAAGGAATAGTGCCTATGAAAATAGCAATCGTAACAGGGGCGTCAAGCGGGCTTGGCAGTGAGTTTGTCAGACAGATCAGGAAACAGGAAAAACTAGATGAAATATGGGTGGTCGCGCGCAGAAAAGACCGCCTGACGGCATTAGAAAAAGAACTTCAGACACATCTTAGGATCATTACCGGGGATCTGACAAAGGCGGAGACACTGCATGAAATAGAGGCGATGCTCTGGAAAGAAAAACCGGATGTACGCATCTTGATCAATGCGGCGGGGTACGGAAAGATCGGATCCTGGTGGGATATCAAAAGAGTGGATGTGGATGGTATGATCGACTTAAATTGTAAAGCAGCCGTTGCCATGACACAGATCACACTGCCTTTTATGAAACGCGGTGCGCGTGTTTTGCAGATCTGTTCGACCGCGGCATTTCAGCCGTTTCCATATCTGAGTGTTTATGCGGCAACGAAAGCATTTTTATATCGTTACAGCAGGGCGCTGCGAGTGGAACTTTACGGTACGGGAATCCGTGTGACCGCTGTCTGTCCTTACTGGATAAAGGACACCGAGTTCATCGGGCGGGCAAAGAAGAGCAGTGACAGTTCTTATATTCACAGTTTTCCGCTTGCTTCCCGACAGAAAAATGTGGCGCGTCATGCACTGCTGGATGCAAAACTTGGGCTGGCAGTATCCACACCGGGTATCGTATGTACCTTGCACCGTGCAGCGGCAAAGATTGTTCCGGCAGATCTGATGATGGGGGCGTGGGCTTTGATACGGAGAATATAAAGTTACTGTTTACAGGCAGGCATTTTCTGAACTGAAAATGCCGTATGATACAGTGGTGGTAGCAGATTTTGCCGATTTGGAATGCGAAGCATCGGCAAAATCCGTTACTGGAACGAAGTACGAGTGGACAGTAACAATATAAAACGCAAAGAATGAAAATTATATTCTAATCTCTTGACAAATCCACATACCAGTACTATCATAAACATATGAACAGATAAGAATATGTTCAAATGATAATGTGAAAGACTGGAGGTGTAAGATTTGGCAATAGACGATGTACCGTGCTGTGAGGCATATGAAGTTCATGAAGATAAGATCAGAGCGGCAAATGAACAGATGCCTGACGAAGATGAATTATATGATCTCGCCGAACTGTTCAAAGTGTTTGGAGATTCCACAAGAATCCGGATTCTGTTCGTACTGTTTCAGTCGGAGATGTGTGTATGCGATCTGGCACAGTCACTGAATATGAACCAGTCGGCGATTTCACATCAGCTTAAGATTTTAAAACAGGCGAAGCTTGTGACCGGACGGCGCGAAGGAAAGTCCGTGATTTATTCACTGGCAGATGAGCATGTAAGAACGATCATCGATCAGGGAAGAGAACATATCGAAGAGTAAGTAAAAACAAAATTTATATCAAAAAGAAAATGGAGGATTCAATTATGAAAAAGAAATTCAAACTTGAGGATCTTGACTGTGCAAACTGCGCAGCAAAAATGGAAGAGGCTATCGAAAAAAAATCGAGGGTGTCAACGATGCAAATGTCAGCTTTATGACACAGAAAATGATGGTAGATGCAGTGGATGACAAATTCGATGACATCATGAAAGAAGTCGTAAAAGTCTGTGCAAAGGTTGAGCCGGACTGCAAGATTTTAATGTAAAAAAAATCAGGTAAAATAAAAACATAGTTGTATGTGACAGTCAGTCTCATACAGGGAAAGCCCGGTTATGCCAAAGGAGTGCTGCACGTGATCATATATCTGCACGAAATAAAAATGCTGCAGGAAAAAAGAGATCAGGCAGTACAGGGTTGAAAACAGATGCATACCGGGCTTACAAAAAAGAAAACATATGAATACATGAACATATGAAATAAATGAAGAAAAGAGGAATCAATATGACATCAAAACAGAAAAAAATGCTGTACCGTATTATCACTGCATTTGTGCTGTTTGTAGTGTTAATGGTTTTAGAGCATACTGGAGTGTTAGAGCAGTTACCGAGCCAGTGGCTTGTATTCCTGATCTATCTGATCCCGTATCTGGTGATCGGTTATGACATTGTCTATAAGGCAGTCAGAAACATCAGTCACGGACAGGTGTTTGATGAAAACTTTCTGATGATGGTCGCAACTTTTGGCGCGTTTGGCGTGAAAGAATATTCCGAGGCAGTTGCCGTTATGCTGTTTTATCAGGTTGGAGAGCTGTTCCAGAATTATGCGGTCGGCAAATCCAGACAGTCCATTTCCGATATGATGAATATCTGTCCGGAATACGCCAACATTGAGGAAGATGGTGTGCTGACGCAGGTTGATCCGGATGATGTGGAAGTTGGAACGATCATCGTTGTAAAACCGGGCGAGCGCATTCCGCTTGATGGAATCGTGACGGAGGGAACCTCCATGATCGACACCGCAGCGCTGACCGGTGAATCTGTACCGCGCAGGGCAACAGTCGGAGATGAGATCATCAGCGGATGTGTCAACGGTAGCAGTACGATCAAAGTAAAAGTAACAAAAGCATTTGAGGATTCTACGGTAGCCCGTATCTTAGAACTGGTAGAAAATGCAAGCAGTAAGAAAGCCAAAGTAGAAAACTTTATCACAAGATTTGCAAAATATTATACACCGGTTGTCACCATCGGTGCAGTGATCTTAGCTATTTTACCTCCGTTGATCTTAGGCGGTGGCTGGGCAGACTGGATCCAGAGAGCATGTATCTTTTTGGTTATTTCCTGCCCGTGTGCACTTGTCATTTCTGTTCCGCTTGGTTTCTTCGGTGGAATCGGTGCTTCCTCTAAGATCGGTATTCTGGTCAAAGGAAGCAACTATTTAGAGGCAGTTGCCGAGATGACAACGATCGTGTTTGACAAGACCGGTACACTGACCAAGGGTGAATTTAAGGTTTCGGAAGTACAGCCTTCCGCGGACAAAAACAACACAATCGGAAAAGAAGAATTGTTGGAGATCGCAGCGTACGGTGAGGGTTATTCCAACCATCCGATCGCGAACTCTATCCGCGAAGCATATGGAAAAACACTTTCCATGGAGCGCGTCACAGATACGGAGGAGATCGCAGGACACGGAATCCATACATTTATTGATGGCAGGGAAGTATACCTTGGCAATGCAAAACTGATGGACGCGCAGAATATCGCTTACACGGAAAACAAGACTGCCGGAACGGTTGTCTATGTGGCATGCAACAACGTGTTTGCCGGAAGTATCGTGATTTCCGATACTGTCAAAGAGGGCAGCAAAGATGCGATCCGCGATATGAAACAGGTCGGTGTGAAAAAGACAGTTATGCTGACCGGAGACAGACAGGCGGCTGCAGATGCCGTTGCCGCAGAACTTGGCATTGATGAAGTGCATGCAGAACTGCTCCCGGCAGACAAAGTCGGTCAGGTGGAGAAACTGTTGGGTGCACAGAATGAAAAAGAGAGACTGGCATTCGTCGGTGATGGTATCAACGATGCACCGGTACTCACAAGAGCAGATATCGGAATCGCCATGGGAAGCATGGGTTCGGATGCTGCGATCGAGGCAGCGGACATCGTACTGATGGATGATGATATCCGAAAAATTGCATCACTGGTCAAAATCGCAAGAAAGACACTTGGCATCGTAAAACAGAATATTGTATTTGCACTTGCAGTCAAAGCTCTGGTATTATTATTAGGTGCCCTTGGTATGGCAAATATGTGGGAAGCAGTATTCGCGGATGTCGGAGTTTCTGTAATCGCGATCTTAAACTCCATGCGCACGCTCAATACGAAATAGAAAAAAGTTCATAAATATATGAAAAAACGGGCAAATGATAAATTTTATCATTTGCCCGTTTTTTATTGAAAATTGGAAAAATCAGGTATATAATCGTGAAAATGTCATAGAGAGGGCAGTTGATTTTGTAGAAAATAGTCAGATTCTGACCAAAAATGACAGCTAATACAAATAATTAAATCCACAGGAGGTACATAAGATGTTAGATTGTTTGAAAGCGATTAACTGGAAGAAAACAGGTGTTTTTGCAGCAGGAGTATTATTTGGAACCGCAGGTATCAAAGTTCTCTCAAGCAAGGATGCAAAGAAAGTTTACACAAACTGTACAGCAGCAGTTCTCCGCGCAAAAGAGTGCGTGATGAACACAGTTACAACTGTTCAGGAAAATGCTGGTGACATTTACGAGGAAGCTAAGAACATTAACGAGGAGCGCGCTGCAGCAGCAGAGGCGGCAGCATTCGCAGATGAGGCAGCGGAAGCAGAGGACAGCACAGCAGAGAACGAAGCAGCAGAAGAAGCATAAAACAATAGATTACACGCTTCGCGGTCTTGATATCGCCATGATAAAGAATGTGGCGATATCAAGACCGCGACAGGAAGCACCGGGAAAAATACCCTGGTGCTTTCCTTTACTATTGATTGGAGTGAGAAAAATGAAGTTTGTCATCAAACATGAGATCAAAGGGCGTATGCGTATCCATGTGTCTCAGTACCGGATGAGCTATGAGCAGGCAGATACGCTCCTTTATTTTTTACATAGCAATAAATATGTGACATTTGCGAAAGTATATGAGCGCACCGGGGACGCTGTGATCTCCTATGTCGGAGACCGTGCAGAGATAATCCGCACATTACAGCAGTTTTCCTATGAAAAAGTGGATGTTCCGGCAGGAGTGATTGAAAATTCCGGCCGTGAGTTAAATGCAAAATATCAGGAAAAAACTGATCGGAAAGATCGTCTGTCGTTATGCGGGCAGGATGTTTTTACCGTACCCATTCCGGGCATGTGTCACGACCGTCAAATCCGTGAAATATCTCTGGAAAGGTTTACAGTGCTTATGGCGGCGGAAGATTGAAGTGCCGGTACTGGATGCAACTGCGATTGGGGTATCCAATTTTCAGAAATGATATCGAGACAGCCGGTTCTGTCATGTTCTTACTTGGCATCGGCGAACTCTTAGAGGAGTGGACACACCAAAAAATCTGTAGATGATCTGGCGCGCACGATGTCTTTAAATGTAGGAAAAGTGTGGTTAAAACGCGAGAATCAGGAAGTGCTTGTACCAGCTTCTGAGATCCGTCCGGGAGATGAGGTCGTTGTACATATGGGCAATGTCATCCCGTTTGACGGCATAGTCAGCGACGGTGAGGCAATGGTCAACCAGGCATCCTTAACCGGAGAATCTGTTCCTGTCAGAAGAATTGTGGAAAATTCTGTTTATGCCGGCACCGTGGTAGAAGAGGGAGAGCTTACCGTTCTTGTCAAAGAAGTCGGCGGTTCAAGCCGCTTTGAGAAGATCGTTACTATGATTGAGGAGTCCGAGAAATTAAAATCGGCACTGGAAGGAAAAGCAGAGCATTTAGCAGACAAATTAGTACCGTATTCATTAGGCGGTACAGCATTGACTTATCTGCTGACCAGAAATGTAAATAAAGCGATATCCGTACTGATGGTCGATTTTTCCTGTGCATTAAAACTTGCAATGCCGATCTCGGTACTTTCCGCAATCCGTGAGGCGAGTCTTTACCATGTGACCGTCAAGGGTGGAAAATACTTAGAGGCTGTTGCAGATGCAGACACGATCGTGTTTGATAAGACGGGAACACTCACAAAAGCGAAACCGACTGTTGTGGATGTTGTATCATTTAACGGTGCAGAACCGGATGAGTTACTGCGTATTGCAGCATGTTTAGAAGAGCATTTCCCGCATTCGATGGCAAAAGCAGTCGTGGATGCTGCACAGCAGAAAAATCTTGCACACGAGGAAATGCATACCAAAGTGGAATATATCGTAGCACATGGTATTTCCACGACGATCGATGGAAAACGTGCAGTCATCGGAAGCAGCCACTTTGTGTTTGAAGATGAAAACTGTACGATCCCGGAAGGAAAACAGGAATTGTTTGATTCTCTCCCGAAAGAATATTCACACCTGTATCTTGCAATCGAAGGAAAGTTAGCAGGCGTAATCTGTATCGAAGATCCTCTTCGTGAGGAAGCAGAGGCAGTCGTCAATTCATTAAAGCGTGCCGGGATCACGAAAGTTGTTATGATGACGGGCGACAGTGAGCGTACCGCAGTAGCAATCGCAAAGCGTGTTGGCGTGGATGAGTATTACTCGGAAGTATTGCCGGAGGATAAAGCCGGATTTATTGAGAAAGAAAAGGCGGCCGGAAGAAAAGTTATCATGATCGGTGACGGAATCAATGATTCACCGGCACTTTCTGCAGCGAATGTCGGTATTGCGATCAGTGATGGTGCTGAGATCGCAAGAGAGATCGCTGATATTACAGTTGGTTCGGATGATCTTTATCAGATCGTAACATTAAAGCTGTTATCGGACAGCCTGATGAAACGGATCCGCGGCAATTACCGCTTTATCGTAAGTTTCAATTTGGGATTAATATTATGTGGTGTTGCAGGAATTTTACAGCCGACCACATCGGCGTTACTGCATAATACATCAACACTTTTGATCAGTTTAAAGAGTATGCAGAATCTGTTGGATTAGAAAACAGAACAGACAGGCAGGAGAGCGCTCCGGTGTTACTTGGATGTAATACCGGGGCGTTTTTATTGTATAGAGGCTTATTGTACGGATGAAAACATTGTATTAGAAAGCAGCACAAATGGAAATAAAAATAGTTGAAAACAGGTTTACAAGGCATGAAAAAAAGAATAAAATAAACCGGATAAAAAGAAAACGGGAAAAATGAATTTGATATTTCAGGATCTAAATGGAGGCTTACAATGGAAAAGCAAAATGATCATAAAAAAATCTCAAAGAAAATATGGGTGCTGTCTGCGGGAATGATTGTAATCCTGGCAATCGTACTGTTTGCAGGGATAAAGAATGGTTTCTTTTTAAGAAAAGGTGATAAGATTTTATATGCAGCATATCATACGATCAAGGATCAGCCGGAAACCGCAGATGTTTCAAAGGATGAGGATTACACCGTTTCGATGGACGGACAATGGAAAAAACAGAAAATCCAGGCAGAATATGCATCCGCTTCCGATCAGAAACAGTTAAAGGGAACGATAGATTTAGATAAGCTGCCGGATCTGGAATTTGTAATGACACTGGATGAAAAAGAGCTGAAAACACAGCTTCCGTCACTGAGCTCGAAAGTATTTACATACGATTATAAGAATGGTGGAAAAAGTGGATATCTTGCGAAAAAGATCGGTTCGGAAAAGCTGGAACGTTTCGATGCCATTTTGGAAGAACTATATGGTGGAAATGAGCAGAAAACGATCGGAACAGATATATTAAAAGAGGCACGGAAAGAATTTAACAAACTGAAAATAAATAAAACAGAAAAGAAAGAATTTAAAATTGATGGTCAGAAAAGAAACTGTGCGGGATATCAGTTTACAATCAGCAAGGATAATGCCCAAAATGTATTAGATGCAGCGGAGAAGGCTGTGAAGAAAAAGTACGGGGACGGGACAAAAATATCTGCGGATCCGGTGGGAAAAGTTTTTATGGTATTTTATGATAAAATATCTGCGGCCGGGGAGATGGAATGCAGTGTATATTTGTATCAGAATAAGCTTGCGGCTGTTTCTGTCAATTATGAGGATGATGAAAATGCACAGAATATAGATGTTCTGTTCCTGGGAGGTGATTTCCGGACACAGAATATGAAAATCGCATTTTTGACGGGGGAGAAAACGACAACGATTCAGACAAATATTAGCGGAAACCTTGCAGCAAAGGACGGAACAATTACGTTTGAATCGGATGATACGGACAGTCTGAGTGGCAGGATCTCTGTGCAAAAATGCTGCCAGATATCTGAACTGACGGGAGAGGAATGTAATCTTATGAAGCTAAACGGCTTTGAGCTGTTAGAATTATTTGGAGAGTTTGCCGGTTTTGGGTTTTAAATCTTTATTCCGGATTCTTTGAGAAAATTCATGATCTCCCGTTCATAGGAATCAAAATCAGCCATTGCGTTGACAGCGTGCTGGGAGCCTGTAATGATCAGTTTTTTCTTTCTGGATGCACAGGCATCATAAAGTTCGTCGCACATTTTTGGTGGAACGATGGAATCATGATCCCCATGGATAAAGAGAATGGGCAGTTTTGTCTGTTTTACGGCAGATAATGCGGTTGATTCACTGAGATTGAAGTGCCCGAAAATGCGTGCGCCAAAGTGCAGCAGGGCATAACAGAAAGAAACCGGCAGATGAAAAGACCGTATGGTTTCTTTGATAATTTCGGCAGGGGCAGTGTATCCGCAGTCGCAGATCAGGGCTTTCACAGAAGACGGCAGGGAGAGAACAGATGCCATCATGACAGAAGCAGAACCCATAGATACACCGGATAAGATCAGGGATTTTTCCGGAAAGCGTTTTGCAGCGTAATCTGCCCAGCATTTTACATCCTTGCATTCCCGGATACCAAAGGTAATGATCTGGTCGGCACTTTTCCCGTGGCTGCGCTCATCGACTACAAGAAGGTTGATATGATTTTTCCTGCAGAAGCGAAAAGATCCCAGACCATCCCAGAGAAAAGTTCCATGATATCCATGAAAAAAGAGCATAAGCGGTGCATCCGGACGAAACAGATAAAGTCTGCCGCACAGAGACAGACCATCCTGTGACCGGATAGAAACTTCTTCATAGGGAGTCTGCTCCATTTCATGGAGAAGATGGAGCATAGCATTTTTATAAGGGGCATAGAGCATGTCATCCGGTATCTGGTACGGGTCGACATGCTTTTTTTGCGGATAATAAAAGACACCGCGATATAGCAGATAGGAAGTGAAAAACAAAAGAAATACCAAAACTAAACATGCTGTAAGAATATAGATCATGATCTGCCCTCCTTGCTCTTTGCCTTGTCTGAATACATGGCGGCATCTGCTTTTTTTACAAGTGAACGGATATCGGCTCCACATCCTTCTGCCGAACCGACTGCAGCAAGGATACGGAGACCGGTAGTGCCAGTGCCGGAAGAGAGTTCCGTTTTTACCTGTTGTACGATCCGGTTTATTTCACCAGGTGCCGGATCATCAAGGATCAGCAGAAATTCATCACCGCCGACACGGTAAGTACGGCATCTTTCATTGGAAACGGCAAGCAATTTCTCTGACATGGTCTGGATCAGGGAATCGCCAACAGCATGTCCAAAGTTATCATTGATCATTTTTAAATTGTTCAGATCCCAGAATGCAACGGCAATACATCCGACGGATGGATAATAATTTACAGCCATATCTTCGTATTTATTCTTATTATAAAGCTTTGTGCGGGTATCCATATCCTTGCGATAGGTAAGCTCTGCAATCCTGAGGGCATCATTGTGACTCCTGATGATAGTATACTGAAGCATGATCGTAAAAATAAGCAGGATCAGTGTACGCGGCAAAACTTCAAAGACGGCAATGATAAACATAGGATTTTCATTAAAAGGAATCTGCAGAAAAGAACCGGTCATAGTCTGCAGGTACCAGTTTCTTGTATGGGTGCTCTCTAAGAGCAGATTCAGGTCACACAGTCCGTAATAAAATCCCACATAGGAACTGATAAACATGGTAATCGTGTTAAAAATAAAGGAAAACCAGAGCGCCTGACGTTTCCGGTACTGGATCGCAAATAACAGTGGCATAACGAAAATCAAAACTGCATGATAGGTAAGCAGTGCGGTAATGATCGAGCAGATGATACTGATCAATGCCAGAAATAAATATTTGATCCATGGACTTGAGAGATCGGCCTTTTTATAGATAATGACAGGAGGAATGAGTAAGAGTACCGTAAATCCCAGTGAAAGACTGATTAAAAATTTACTGATCAGAAAGAAATTGATCATGGTTAAAACCCAGACAAGCAGCAGTGTCAGGAAAAACCAGCAAAACCCCATTAAAGTCCGTTTATTTGATTTGATCTCCTGATTGTGCAATTCTGTATCGTAAAGTTTGGAAAATGTATTCATAGAAATCTCCGGTTTTGTACAGGCAGTACCTTCTTAGTCCTTTGTAAAATGTATGATCGTCAGGCAGACGAACAGCTTAATTATAGCATGAAAGGCGCTTTTTCTCAATAAGAGGTGAAAAAGCTTACTGTGTTTCTCAATAAAAAGCATGCGAAGTACTTGAATTTCCATACAGATAATATATAATGTCTAAGATGGTTAAAAATGTTAACAAAGATAAGATGAGCGAGGTAAAAGCACGATGTATGCAGATGAAAATGTGATTAAAACTCAAACACGATGTACTCTACACAGTCGCAAAGCTTGCATTTGAAGGCAGACTTGAAGAAGAGAGAGACCACATCGCAACAGAACTCATTCCAGGTCCGACACCGCAGTTTCGCTGTTGTATTTATAAAGAGAGGGAGATCATCCGTCAGAGAGTCCGTTTAGCAGAGGGCAAGGCACCGGGTGCAGAGGATGATGGAAATGTGATCCAGGTTATCAGTTCCGCATGTGAGGATTGCCCGATTTCCAGTTATACAGTAACAGAAAAACTGTCAGAAATTGTCTTGGAAAAGCATGTGTCAATGCATGTAAATTTGGCGCAATTGAGCCGGGAAGAGACCGCTCCCATATTGATCCTTCCAAATGTAAAGAGTGTGGAAGATGTGCACAGGCAATGTCCTTACAATGCAATCGCACATTTAAAGAGACCATGTAAATTCAGCTGTCCGGTTAATGCGATTACATACAATGAGTATGGCATTTCCGTGAT
>ENA-OQHF01001097-OQHF01001097.1-human-gut-metagenome-genome-assembly--contig:-NODE-1097-length-15336-cov-4.339273_pt1 | contig 15336 bp, 16 predicted proteins | sample MGYA00242559_ERZ504709 | MGnify/ENA primary metagenome ERZ504709 (study PRJEB26092, sample SAMD00036203) | human gut metagenome | host: Homo sapiens | study: EMG produced TPA metagenomics assembly of... | reverse complement strand
GTAAATCGAGTGCCATTGCACGAAGATTTCCACTTTCGAGTTACAAACGGTCAACGGGCTGAGGTAAAGCGGGCCTGCACCGCGAAGGAATATCTCTGATTTCCGCGTCCGCTTCGCCATAAAGAAGCTTTCTGATCTACAAGCGTATCACCCAAACAACTACAAATTGAATTTATTAATGTCTGTTCCGATACTGAACCGGTGTGATATTATACATCTTCTTAAAGATCCGGTTAAAATGTTCTACATTCTGATATCCGACAGATTCTGCGATGCTTTCTACAGTAGCACTGCTGCTCTTGAGCATTGCACGTGCCTTTTTCATTCTGACCTGCTTAAGAATATCCCCGAAAGTCAGTCCTGATTTCTCTTTGATATATTTAGAGAGATACGGTTTGGAAAGGAAAAATTTTTCTGAGAGGTCATCCAAAGTCACATCTTTATAATTTGTATAGATGTAGTTGGTAATCTCTAAAAGTCTTTCATCTTTGCAGGACTGGGATTCGGCAATTTCCGGCAATTTATTTACGGCGACTACCAGAGCCTGGATGGATGCTTTAATAATGTCGGCATCAATTCCGACTCCCCAGTATTTCTTCTTATTACAGATAACGCCAACGTAAGCAACTGCACGGGAAGAAGATCCTTTTGTAAGAGAATGTTCTTCATAAAAAGCAAGCTCGTAACTGATGCCAAAGTAATGCTTGATCGCATTGCTTACTGCATCCAGGCGTCCATTTCCAACACCTGTGATCTTATGGTTATTGTCATTCTGATGGATCGTTGCCTCTGCTACGATACCATCTTCCTGCTTAAAGTGGCATTCGTCCACACTGAAGATCGGTTTTGCACTGATATAATGATCCTCAAAAATACGATATACAACATCTGGTGTCAGTTCCTGATGAGCCTTGTCAGAAACATCTTTTACCATGTATCCGACTTCTTCTCTCATCTTTTCCGGCAGGCTGATACCAAAGCTCTGCTTCAGAATATAGTTTACGCCGCCTTTTCCTGACTGGCTGTTGATACGGATAACATCCGAATCATATCTTCTTCCAACATCCTGTGGGTCGATTGGAAGATATGGAACTGTCCATGTCTTGCAGTCATGTTCTTCTCTCCATGCCATGCCCTTTGAGATTGCATCCTGATGGGAACCTGAGAATGCAGTAAATACAAGGTCACCTGCATATGGCTGACGAGGAGAAACTTTCATTCTTGTAACACGCTCATATACTTCGCAGATCTCACTCATATTGGAAAAATCAAGATTTGGATTTACTCCCTGCGAGAACATATTCATAGCAAGAGTAATGATATCTACGTTTCCAGTTCTCTCACCGTTTCCAAACAATGTTCCCTCAATCTTATCTGCTCCGGCAAGGATTCCAAGTTCTGCATCTGATACACCTGATCCTCTGTCATTATGTGGATGAAGTGAAAGTACCACATTCTCTCTGTGTTTCAAGTTGTTTGTTGAAATACTCTACCTGACTGGCAAATACATGTGGCATTGCATTTTCTACCGTTGTAGGAAGATTGATGATTGCTTTGTTGTCAGCGGTTGGCTTCCATACATCAAGGACAGCATTGCAGACATCCAATGCATAATCAACTTCTGTTCCCTGAAAACTTTCCGGACTGTACTGGAAAGTGAAGTTTCCTTCTGTTTCTGCGGCAAGCTTCTTTAATAATGTAGCTCCATCAATGGCAATCTGCTTAATCTGCTCTTTATCTTTGCGGAATACCTGTTCACGCTGTGCTACAGAAGTTGAATTGTATACATGGATGATCGCATGTGGAGCACCCTTTACAGCTTCAAAAGTTTTTTTGATGATATGCTCTCTTGCCTGAGTCAGAACCTGAATCGTAACGTCATCAGGAATCATATTCTGCTCGATCAATGTTCTAAGAAACTGATACTCTGTCTCAGATGCAGCAGGAATCCTACCTCGATCATTTTAAATCCAACATCTACGAGGAGCTGGAAAAACTCCAGTTTCTCATCCAGACTCATTGGTTCGATTAATGCCTGGTTTCCATCCCGCAGATCCACGCTGCACCAGATCGGTGCTTTATCAATAGAATCTTTTTTTACCCAGTCATAACATGACTCTGGCGGCATAAAATAAGTCTTTTCGTATTTTTTCCCAGTTTTCCATAGTCATACACTCCTTATATTTCATCAATTTAGTTGCTCTTTTTTGTCTTCACATATAGTAGCATAGCTTTCAGATATATTCCAGTGGTGAATTTAATCAGTTATATTGACATATTTTAACATAACATAATCAAAACAGATTTTCAGAGTACGTTTCGCAATGGTTTTTGTTGCGACAAGAGGAAATTCCCGGATTACTTGATCTCCAAGATAACACTTCATAATCCCAAGCTTGGTATTCTCACTGACAGGTGCATGAACCTTATCTGTCAGATAGTATCGAATTGAAACATCCTCTTTTTGGTTCATTAAAAGGCGGAATGGTTCTGTATTTGCACGGACTTCCAGCCGGACAGGATCAGAAGAAGGATAGTTCATTTTATTTTCAATGCCGTTCTGTACCAGTACAAAGTGCGGGTATGATTCCACTTGAAAATCGCGATAAACATAATTTTCTAATCCGTAGGTCATTAATTTTTTTGTATCCATCCATTTATAATTTCTGTTATTAGGCCAGCCGCACGCCAGTAAAGCAACGATAAAAGTCCGGTCATCACGCCGCAATGCACCCACATAACAATATCCGGCATCCGCAGTAAAACCGGTCTTACCGGTAAGAGCTCCCTCCATCATATTAAGAAATGCATTGTGGTTGCTACAAGAATAAGAAGAATTCTTTTCGCAATCCTGAAAAGAATACTGCATAGTGCGGGTGATTTTCAAAAAGACCTCACGCTGTGGCGAAACCATCATGCAGTAACGCAGGATCAGTGCAAGTTCCCGGGCTGTGGTATGATGATTACTTTGAGAATCCTGTGCGTCCAGTCCATTGGGAGAAATGAAATATGTATTTTTACATCCTATTTCTTCGGCTTTCTGATTCATCCTTTGAGCAAAAGCTTCTACACTGCCATCAATTCCCTCCGCTATTGCAACAGCAGAGTCATTATGGGATTCCAGCATAAGGGAATAAAGAAGATCTTTCAAATAAAAAGACTGTCCTTCTGTCATTCCAAGATGGACTTTTGGCTGTGAGGCTGCATGAGAACTGACAGTAATCTTCTGGGATGGATCAGATGCTTCGAGGGCAAGAATACACGTCATGATCTTCGTTGTACTCGCCATAGGACGGGGATCGGATCCATTTTTTTCAAATAAAATACGTCCGCTGTCTCCATCCATAAGGACGGCTGAACGGGCGTATAATTCTAAAGATTCACCGGCATCTGTATAGACAGTAAGGTCATCGCTTACTGATTCCTTTGCGATCACCTGCAAAGATGGAATGAGAGTCATCAGGATCATTACTGATACAATCAGCCAGCAACAAATTTTTCTCCGATAAAATAATCTGACTTTTGCCACTGCTCCAACTCCGTTACAGAATTGTCTTGTCATTATTTTATGTATCCAGTCTGAAAATCAGACCGTATAAAAGAAGAAACTGCTTGCGTAACTAAAAATCAGATATCAAGTTTTAACTTGGCCTCATCTTCTGCTTCTTCTTTAAAATGCTCAATCTGTTCAGGAGCAAGAGATGGAAGATCATTAAGAGATTGAACACTGAAACGCCGAAGAAATTCCTCGGTTGTCCCAAATAAAATAGGTCTGCCCGGGGCATCCATCCGTCCGACCTCTTCCACTAGTCCATATTCCACCAGCTTATTGACAGCATGATCAGATTTTACCCCGCGGATCTTTTCAATTTCCAGTTTGGTTACCGGCTGACGGTATGCAATGATCGAGAGCGTCTCCAGCATAACATCCGTGAGTACATACCTTTTAGGTTGTCTGGCAATCCGGATGAGATAATCATAGTATTCTTTTTTTGTACATAACTGGAATGAATGATCCAGCTCAATAATCCGGATACCGCGGTTCTGCTTTTCATAAGCAGTCATCATATCAGAAATGATTCCACGGGTCGTAGGTTCATCCTGTTCAATCGCTGCTGCAATCTTGCTCAGTTCCACTGATTCCCCCATTGTGAACAGAATCGCTTCGATCGCTGCCTGAAGCTTCTTTGTATTCATCTGCTTCTCCTATCCTTTCAATCATGATCTCTCCACAGGTATTTTCCTGCTCTACGTGAATCTCTCCCAGCTTCATCATTTCCAGGATTGCAAGAAAAGTAACAACGATATGCATCTTACTCTTCTGTTCCAAAAGAAGCTGCCTGAAACTGAACCTCTTATGCTGACGCATATATTCATGAACATAGACAAATTTATCTGAAAGAGAAACCTCTTCTTTTTCAATCTTTCCGAATTTACTCCTGACCGGATCAATCTTTTCAGCCTGACGCTTCATGATCTCACGGAACACTTCTCCTAATTTAGCCATAGTGAGATCTCCAAGAAGCTGATCCAGGTCTACTGGTTCTGCGTATTCAAGAATCTCTTCCGGAATATCCGGAGATTTATACATAACCTGACCCGAATCCAGTTCACGGTCTTTCAGTTCAAATGCCATATACTTGTACATCTTATATTGAAGGAGCTGTTCCACAAGCTCTTGACGCGGATCTTCTTCCTCTCCTTCTTCCGTCACTTCTTTAGGAAGAAGCATCCGACATTTGATATCCAAAAGCGTCGCTGCCATCACAAGAAATTCACTCATGACATTCAGATCTTCATGCTGCATCCCTCTGATATATTCCATATACTGATTCGTGATCTCAACAATCGGAATATCATAAATATCAACTTTATTTTTCTCTATCAAATGAAGGAGCAGATCCAGTGGTCCTTCAAATACTTCTAACTTTACCGGTATACCCATTTTTCCCTCTTGTCATTTCTGTGCTTAAAAGCATGATCTGAAGTACCTGTAGATTTTCCCGGTGCATATTTCCGTGAAAAATCCCAAAATACCATAACATGAATATTATAGGGGAAAAAAGGAATTTTGACAACGGCTTTTTCACCTTTCATCATTCCGGCTATTCAAAAATTATTTCTTATTTTCCGATCTTTTCAGGCAGATGGACACGACTTCAGGCTGATTAAAAAGCCGGATATTGATTGTATGCGTTCCAAGTCCACGGCTGACAATGATGGTCTGTTCTCCTTCTTTCGTCATTTCACCAGAGTATTTTGGAAAAAGGAAGGCTTGTGGGGTGATTACTCCACCAATTCCGGGAAGTCGCATCACTCCACCGTGGAGATGACCGGATAAAATAAGATCAGCCCCCCATCCTTTATAAGCATTCATATAAGCTGGATTATGGGCAAGTAAAATGCGGTAAACTGAATCTTCAGTAACCGAAACACTATCTTTATGGAGATATTCTGCAATATCAGAAGCCTGGATCGGAAGCTTTTTCAGCTTTTTATACGATGCGGATGGAAGTTCCACGCCCGAAATTTCCAGGAGAACCGTTCCTGCTTCAATCCGGCAGCTTCCATTTTCCAAAAAAAGAACACCTCTGTCTTTCAACTGTTGCCGGTAGTCGGCATAGGCAGCCTGATAGATCTCAGGGTTTTCCCTCATACGCTGCTCGTGGTTTCCTGTCGCGTAAAGCACCGGAGCAATTTCGGGTAACTGACTGGTAAAATCAAGTGCAATATCATAGGAGGCATCTTCCTTGCCGACGAGCATATCTCCACCGATTAAAATAAGGTCCGGCTTTTCATTGCGGATAGCCTGTAGCAGAGGTTCATTTTTCTCACCATAAACCCGATTATGAAGATCACTTAGAAAAATCAGATTCAGATCCCTGCTGAATCCTTTAAATTTTTGTGATTCAATCGTGTAGTGAGTTACCCGGAAATGATGGAGTTCCCGATAAATCTCCAATCCAAGCAGTCCCCCTGCGATCAGAATAAAAAGAAAAATAATCATTGGTATATTCATAAATGTCTCACTCTCCTGTCTCTGCATCCCGGCAGCAGATAAAATGATTATAAATCACATTCCCTTTCGAGGACAAGAAAAATATAAAGATTCTCTGGCAGAGTTTCCCGGAAAATATGATAAGTATTCTTTATAGTGCAATCCAGTAAAGAGCTTTTCTCAGATAATCAAAGAATCCTGCTTTTTTAACGGTTTCTTCAGCCAGAAGATTCACACTGCCGATTTCTTTTTCGTCTAAATAGTAAATCCGTTGACCGACAGTGTCCCCCTTTTTTAACCGGAGCATTTACTTTATCAGGAATCTGAAGCCTTGAAGTAACAGCATTCAGATTTGCTCCTGTTGTATCCAGATAAGTAAATTTCTTTTCATATTCAAGTGAAATGGATTCCTGTATACCACCGGTGACAGAGATTGGATCCAAAGAGGGCATTTTTTCATCCGTATACATCTGACATTTTCCGAACCCATAATTTAATAAGGTAACAGCATCCTTGAACCTGGCTTTGGAATCTTCAGCCCCCATAATAACTGCGATCAGACTGACACCATTTTTTTCAGCAGTTGCTGAAACACAGAACTTTGCCTTGCCGGTAGAGCCGGTTTTTAATCCGGTTGCATATTCATACTGACGGATCAGTTTATTGGTATTAGTTAATCCAAATTCAGACGAACCTTTTGAGGTTGTATGAGTGATATTTTCCATCCAGATCGTACAATAATTATGAATTTCCGGATATTTCAGGAGAAGTTCACGGGACATCAATGCAATATCACGGGCACTTGTTTCGTGACCTTCTGCATCCAGTCCGTTACAATTCACAAAATGAGTGTGTTTCATGCCGAGACCTTCTGCACGAAGATTCATCTGACGGACAAATTCCTCTTCATTTCCTGAAATATATTCAGCCATAGCAACACAGGCATCATTTGCACTGGCAATAGAAATACATTTGAGTAAAGTTTCTACGGTCTGCTTTTCTCCCGTTTCCAGGAAGACCTGAGAGCCGCCCATAGAAGAGGCATATTCAGAAGTTGTAACTTTATCCTCCAACTGAATTTTCCCTTCTGCAAGTGCATCAAAAATTAAAAGTATTGTCATGACTTTCGTGACACTTGCCGGTGGTCGTGCAGTATCCGCATCTTTTTCGTATAATACTGTACCCGTTGTCATTTCCATTAAAATTGCAGAAGGAGCAGTCACTTCTACTGCCGTATCCGAAGTTTGTTCTGTTCCTGGAGTGGTTGCTGTTTCTTCAGCCAGGACATTTGGAACCATTGAAAATTGCAGTGTCTGTATGCAGATCAGCATGACTGCCAACAGCTTCTTGATCGTTTTCATAAAGGATTTCCCCCAGAATCTCGTATGTTACTAATATAGTAGGGAGAATTTCAAAATATGCAGACAGAGTTTCATTGACTTTTGAAAATGACTAGCGTATATTAATCATGGGAAATAAATGGTTAATAAATGGTTATAAGAAGGAGGTCCTTCATGAAGTCTCGCACTTATTATGAAATATTAGGTGTGTCCAGAGATGCGTCAATCGAGGAAATCACAATTGCAAAAAATGCATTGGCAAAAGTGTATCATCCAGATGCAAATGCACATAAAGATATAGATACAACCGCTTTTATGCAGGAAATACTTGAAGCATATCAGACATTATCTGATCCCGAAAAAAGAAAAGGTTATGATGCACAGTTTTTCGGGAATTCAGAACCAGTGGAACGGGTATTTAAGACATTCAAGCTTGAGCCGGAGGAAAAGACAGCGGAGTCTGTTTCTTTTGTTACCTACTGGAATGCATATAGCAGTCTGAATGAAATACTTGAAAAAAGTTTACAACTGATGAACCGCGAGGAAAAGAAAAAAAGTATGCCGAAGCGATTGCTCGGAAAGCTTGGACGGGCTGAACATGAAAATACATACCGCAATCGTGAGATCGCAAAAATGGCCAGGGAGGCAGTCCAATATATCACTTTACTGAAAATGGCAGAAATCCCGATGGAATTTTGGAATGACGAGGCAATGAACTGGGTACTGGTTCGGTGGGGACAGAGACCCGGAAATGATTACATTGCCTTATTCAACCGTTACCGGGTTCAGGTTGAGCAGATGAAATCTGCATCAGAAAAAAAGAAACTGCACAGTAAAAACCGGCAGTTTCATCACGATTTAAAAAAATTACTTTCTTATGCACTGGAAGGCTGATTGAAAATCAGGAACGAAAAGTAAAAAGTACAGGAGTATAAGCCTGAAACTTTACTTAAATGCTTACAGATGCAAGAGACATTCATCCAGGAGGGCTTCACAGCCCTCTTTTACGTCCCGGTAAGTTGACATCAAATTACCGGTATACCATGGATCTGCAATATCTTCACTTTTCGGAAGTATAATCTAATAATTGGATATTTTTTATCCGGATCTCCCCTGAGCATACGATGAAGATTGCGTATGTTGGCAGAATCCATACCAATGATATATCAAAATTGGTATAGTCGGACCAGGTAATCTGTCTCGCCTGATGAGGAACTACCGGAATGCCCATTTCTCTTAATTTATTGACAGTTCCTCTGTGAGGGGGATTGCCGATTTCTTCTCTGCTTGTTGCACAACTGTCAATGACAAACTGGTCTGCAAGACCATGGGTGTTCACCAGATGGGTGAAAAAACTTTGGGCAAGAGTTGACCGGCAGATATTGCCGTGGCAAATGAATAGTATTTTTATCATTGTTGCATAACCTCGCATTTCTTAGTTTTTCTTGGTTTTTCGGGCTTTGTAAGCCTTTGTGAATTTTTCTTTTCTGGCATAACCTGGTTTATTTTCTCATAATATCGTCCGCAAAAGGTGTAAAATAAGGTGTATGTTTTTCCATTTTACACCTTGCTATTTTCAATTAAAAATCGTAATTACACAACCTGAATCCGGGCAACTTCTTCCCTGGCATCCTCAAGATTTACGTGCGTATATGTATTCAGCGTTACGCTGATGTCTGAGTGGCCCATCAAATATTGCAATGCTTTTGGATTCATTCCGGATTTTGCCATATTTGAGCAATAGGTATGCCGACATACATGTGGATGTGTCAAGTATAGGACAAAAAAAATTTTATTTTTTTCTGCCGAAGACTATCTGACGCTTCCATCAGGTAGTCCCAGCACCTTTATTATCTTCTGATAAGTCCTTCTTGTCCTGCTCAAGTTACCTCTGTTCCGAAAAAATATCGTCAAAATTCCATTCGATTTCAATTTCATCCTGACTATGAACACGGATCACCTTGATAATCTCACGCAACTTCTCTGTATCGAACTTCTGAATTCCCAAGAAATCTTTTAGTTTTATTTTATCAGAAAGTTCATTTTGTTCAAGAAGCTTTTTACTATTCTCCGCATCTTCTATCTTTCGTTTTATTTCCTCCAGCTGTACACTTATCTTTCCAGCTCTCTGCTTATACGAATCACGATCTATACGACCATCTTTGTAAGCATCATAGAGTTTCATCTTTTCCGAGGTCAACTGTCGGCTTTGTTTTTGCAATTCTGCGGTATTGATCTCTTTGTCGTCGCATTGCCTGTTGGAAGATACTTTCTTTTCTTTTTCCAACATTGACGCTGCATACTGATGGACAAGCCCAAGGATATTCTCCTCCAGCGGTTCCCGTCGGATCACCAGACTTCGACACACAGGATCTCCATTGGTTCGAGCATCTGAGCATTTTAGCAGATGCTCCGTTTCTTTTAGTAAAGAATGCCCACAGTTGGCACATATCAGTAATGCCGGCTGTTTTTTACGCCTTTCCAGAGTAAAATTGGTGCGTGATTCCGCAGCACTTCTCTTCTTTTTCGGATGCATTTCATTTGCTTTTTCAAACAATGCTCTGTCTATAATTGCCGTATGATGATTTTCCAGGCGAACCCATTCTGTTTCATCATTCAGAACTGCTTTATGACCGGTATGCATACTGCAACGTGTTTTTCCCCAGATTCTGGTTCCAATATAAATCTCATCCCGGACAATTGCCGCTACTGTCGTAGGGCTCCAATGTTTCTTTTTGATCGTGTCAAACCTCTGGAACTGCACCTGATCCCCTCTTGATAATTTCTGCTCATCACAAGTGGCAATCGCCTGTCTGTTCAATTCCCTTGTAATATCTGCGAAACTTGTTCCTTCCGCTGCCATCCGAAAAATCATTTTCACGACTTTTGCAGCCTCCGGATCAACTTCCAGTCTTCCGTCTTTTCCTTTTTTATAGCCATATCTGGCATTTACCGGAAGGCGTGTACCATTTCTCGTTCTTGTCTGCAATGCTGATGAAATTTTCTTGGACAAATCCAGGCTATACATATTGTATATCAGATTCTGCAATGCTACATTCATTCCACCAGTCATTCCGCTGCTCGCTGCACTGTCATAGCTGTCATTAATCGAAATAAATCGAATCTGTAGAAGTGGGAAAATATATTCAATATAAAATCCAACTTCCAGATAGTCTCTTCCAAATCTGGAAAAGTCTTTCACAACTACACAGCCGATTTCTCCGCTTTTCATGTCATCCTGCAGCTGTTGAAATCCCTGCCTTTTAAAATGAGTACCGCTAACACCGTCATCCACATATTCCAGAATATCCAACTCAGCTACACCCAGCTCATCAATTGCAAATGATTTTAACAGAATTCTCTGAGCAGTTACACTGTCGCTCTCTTTTTTGGCTCTGCCATCTACATTGTCATCTTCTGCAGACAAACGGATGTAAACAGCTGTTTTTCTAAGATCTGTCATCTTGACTGCGCCTCCTTCTCTTTCTTTAGTTTCTGTAAATCTGCAAACTGATCGTCATATACCAGCTTGATCTCATAATCATACTTACCACGGATAATAATTGAATCCACAAAGGCATCTGCCATTTCTTTTGTCAGCTTACGCTTTGACATATAAGTATGTATCACATTTCCCCAGCCTTCTTCAATGTGGTAATCCTGGGAATACCGAACCTGTGCCGCCAATACTGTGTCCAGACGGCTCTTGATATTCTCAATTTCATTGGAATAGATCCGAGAAAACTGTATGTATTCTTCTTCTGTAATCAAACGTTCGGAATAGTCTTCATATAAATCCGATTTACGCTTACTGATACGGCTTAGTTCCCGTCGAAGTTTCCCCACCTCTTTATCCAAAAGCAGGTACTGTGTCTGATTTTTGGAAGCTGCATTCATTTCCTGAATCATTTTTTCTGTATCCAATACGGTTTTCATATGCGTTTGAATCAGGCGAAGAACATCGTCATCCACATATTCTTTTCTGACTCTGTGCCCTTTGCATTGCTTTCCTCCGGATTTATGGTTAGTATTGGCTCCGCAGATATAAAAGAATGTGCCATTTCTTTCTCTGGACAACGTCATGCGGTTGCCACAGCCTCCGCACCATATCTTTCCTGTATAGAAATTATGGTTTCTAATAGCTCCATTGTTCTGCTGATGTTTCTTCTTATAAGCTTCCGTATATTCCTGGATTTTAGATTGTACCTGTTGAAACAACTCTCTATCTATAATCCCTTCATGCGTGTTCTCCACATGCACCCATTCACTCTCTGGTCGATTTCTCTGTTATTTCCCTGGAAAACACTTTGCTGATATTTTCCAAATACAGAATCACCTGTGCAATGAACATCCTGAAGAACTCGTTTCACTTCATAATTGTTCCAGGGATTTTGACTTCCGGAAGCGGCTTTTCACCGGTTTTATAGAATTTCTCTGTAAAGTCGGCGATAAAACTCCATCTTTATTGAGCTGTCTTGCAATATCACTATAGTTCCTGCCATCCATATACATAGAAAATATACTTTTCAAATGTTCTGCAGCTTCTTCATCAACGATCAGCTGATGATGGTCTTCTTCTGACTTTCTGTAACCATACGGTTCCCAGGCACTTGTAAATTTTCCTTTTTTCCAAAGAGCTTTTTTTGCGCTGCTGCTCTTTTTGGCAAGGTCTTTCGAATAGAACTCATTGATAATATTCTTCAGTGGAACTGTAAGATCCACACCCTCTCTGAAGGAATCGAAATCATCTGTCACAGCCAGGAATCTTACATGAAAAAACGGAAATACTCGTTCAATATAGTTGCTGGTTTCGACATAATTTCTTCCAAGTCTGGACAAATCTTTTACAATAACACAATTGATTTTTCCATGCTTGATATCTTCCATCATCTGTACGAATCCAGGACGGTCAAAATTTGTACCTGAATAGTCTGAGTCCTTATAAACTTCCGCAACCGAAATATCTTCCGTATCTGCTACAAAGTTTTTCATCAATTCCACCTGGGTTTCTATCGTCCCTCTTTCTAATGTTTCTTCTGTTTCCATTGAAATTCTGGCATACAATCCTGCCCGGAATGGTCTTCTCACCTCTGTCTGGACGGTTGCACTGCCGACTACTTCCGGAATGTTTTTCCTACTCTTTCGTGCCATTTTATACAACCTCCTTTACCTTAACCTGCAGATTATTATCATCATCTATTACCGTATCAACTCCCATAGCCGGTAATTGATTCAGCAATGTCTGATAACAATCATCAAAATCAAAAGTGATCTCTATATTCTTTTTATCATATACTCTGATTTTCCTGATCAGTTCTACCACCACTGTGCGGGACAGTTCTTCAATATCCTGATATTTCACAAAATAATCCAGCCAGGTATTGGCATTGTCTGCTTTTTCCAGCTCACTATCCATTTCTTTCTGGATTGCACGGATACTCTCTTCCGCATTTCTAAGCCTCTTTCCATAGGCTGCATGAAGCTCTACATAGTCTTCTTTTGATACAATGCCCTCTTTCATATCCGAATAGAGCATCATCCGTAACTCCTTACAACGTTCTGTCTCCTGTTTTTTCTTCTCCAGCCTGTCCTGCAGCTTCTTCATATTGATCTCCTGAAATGGCACAGTACCAACAAATTCCAGGACTCTTTTCAGGTGCAGGATATTCTGGATATGCTGTTTCAGCATCACCAGTACGGCATCTTCCAGATCCTTTTCCGGTATTCTATGACTAGAACAGCGTTTTGTTTCTTTATTTGCGGAACATAGATAATAAGCATATTTTTTCCCTGCCACAGTAGAAACCTTTCTTGTCATAGGTGCACCACAATCCGCACATACAGCAATTCCGGATAACAGATATACTTGCTTTTGGTCAGGCGAAGTACGTGTATCCATGCCCAGAAGTCTCTGAACAATTTCAAAATCACGGTCACTCACCAATGGCTCATGATTTTTCTCAATCCGGATCCAGTCATCTTCCGGTTTCACATAAGTCTGCTTCACTTTATGGTTCGGTGTCGTCCTTTTTCCCTGCACAAGGTTTCCGATATAAACCTCGTTTTCCAGTATCCTGCGGACGGTAACGGAACTCCAAAGTGCCTGTTCTTTCTGCCGGAAGCCTGTTTCATAATGACTGCCACTGCTGATTTTATACTCAAATGGGGAAAGAATACCCAGTTCATTTAAACGATTAGCAATCGCATCCTGACTCATTCCCTGCAGCTTCATCTTAAAAATATCCTGTACTACACTGCCTGCAGATGGATCAATCTCTAATTTATGCTTATCTGTCTTTGTCTTCCTGTATCCAAAAGCTACAAACGGAGTCACGCATTCGCCTTTTTTCCTCTTAATCTCAAGATTACTCCTGATCTTAATAGAAATGTCACGGCAATAAGCATCATTGATTAAATTCTTAAATGGGATAATAATTTCGTCTGCCTGATTCTTTCCCTTGAGACTGTCATAATTGTCATTGATGGCAATAAAACGCACACCAAGAGCCGGGAATAATCTCTCGATATACTTCCCAGAATCAATATATTCCCTTCCAAATCGTGATAAATCTTTTACAACTACGCAGTCTACAATCCCACGCCGGATATCTTCCAGCATTGCCTGGAATGCTGGGCGCTCAAAATTAGAGCCTGAGTAGCCATCATCAACTCGGACTGAAACAACTTCTATATCTTTTTTGTCTTTCAGGAAATCCAGAATCAAAGCTTTCTGGTTAGAAATGCTGTTACTTTCCAGTTTTGCTGAACTGGAAATATCGCCATCTTCTTTAGATAATCTGACATAGATGGCGGCATGATAGATTTTATTGATATTCTGATACATATCTTACCTCCTTTTATTACGTCAGAAAATCCATGTAATAAAAGGGGGCTGCATAATTTGTCCTTACCGACATTCTAACACAGTCCCCTCAATCTTGCCAGTACTTTTTCAGACACTCAGAAGCATATTCTCAAATGCCTGCTCCATAGATATACCGTTATTGGCAAATCTGACTTTTACTTTCATATTGCCGATCCGGACCAAATATGGATTTCCTACTTTATTCAGAAAAATATCTCTCCGTTCCTGAAGCGATTTATTTCTGTCTGCTTTTATCATCCGTAGATCAGTCATTTCATTGATATCTACATCACTGAAATCCTGCTCCAGATAGTTTCTATATTCCTCTGCCGTCATGCCCTTCTCCTTCCATTCCCATCTGAATCTGTACTGCTTTCAGTACCCGATCCAGGCTCCACTTGTTCACTCTTCCGCATTTCTCAATAATACATTTCGTAGAAATGCTCATAACCTGTTCAGCCAGTGCCAGGCTTCCTTTTCGGATTCCCGTCATATCATATTTGCTGATAAATACATGTGTTGGCAAATACCGTTTCTTATAAATTCTTGATGTCAGCGGAACTACCGTTATGACTGAACTGTATGTATTGGCTTTATTATTACTCACTACGATCACCGGTCTTACTCCACCCTGAACTGATGTTGTAGGAAACATACCGAGATCTGCCCATAAAATATCTCCTCTGCGGATTGTCATTTGTCCTCTCTCCAATCTATTATTTTTATTTGTAAAGCATCCATAGCGCTATATTGGCTCCACAGGAATACGGCAGAGTTGCTTTCAATATAAAAACCTCTGCCGCATAACCTCTATAGCCAATTTGATTATTAAACAGTGCTCGCTCGATTCTATTTATCCTCGATACCCCGAATCGTTACTCCTACATCTGCAGGAAGGGAATAATAACCTGTCCGGATGCTACACTCCGGACCACAACCCGGAAACTCTCGTTTCCAGGCTCCAGCAGTTCATAGGTTTACCAGTTACAGACTTCTCAGGGTCTGCAAGTGTATCGCATCTCACACATGTCATCGCATCACCAGCCTGCCGACTGGCTTTGGTCAGTGCTTTTTCGCAGTATTATTAGCTCAAAAAAGTTTCTTACGTCTTATAATCCTATAGCGGCATCTTC
>ENA-OQHF01001095-OQHF01001095.1-human-gut-metagenome-genome-assembly--contig:-NODE-1095-length-15350-cov-3.124680_pt1 | contig 15350 bp, 23 predicted proteins | sample MGYA00242559_ERZ504709 | MGnify/ENA primary metagenome ERZ504709 (study PRJEB26092, sample SAMD00036203) | human gut metagenome | host: Homo sapiens | study: EMG produced TPA metagenomics assembly of... | reverse complement strand
AATATTCTTTTCAATATTGGCCATATAATTTATTTATGTTTACAATAAGAAACCATTAAATGAATATTATAAATATTTAAATCCATTAAGGCTCCCCCTGATTTTGTATAATCAAAAGCAGGTTGAATAATTCCTTCTTTAAATGCATTATATCTAGATGAATATTGTGAGTAGTTCGCTGTTACAATTTTTATATTTCCTAACTCATTTAACTTTTCTTTTATTTTTAAAACATTAGGTAAATATTGAGTAGAAATTGCTTCAAATAAAAATAAGTGTTTTTCTTTTGCTAATTGACTTAATTCTTCTAGTTCTTCTATTCTAGAGGTAAATGGTTTTTTCACAAATAACATGTTTTCCTCTTTCTAATGCTTGTTTACACATTTGATAATGAAGATGATTAGGTGTTGCGATATACATGACATCAATATCTTCATCATTTAATAACTCATCAAAATTTAAATAGGCCTTTTTTACATGATTTTCTTTCGCCATTTGTCTTACTTTATCAATCGATTTTTCCGTAGAAGCAATCGCTTCTAATTCAATACCTTCTACTTCATGAATAAAAGTGAACAAACCACGAACGATCATCCCAGCTCCCACGATACCTAAACGCATGTTATTTAGCCTCCTTTGCAACTTCTGTTGCTTGTTCTAGTATTCTTAATACTTCTAATACTTCTTCATCTGCAACTATCTTTTCTCCATGATTAAAGATTACTTCATATAGATTATCATAGATCATTCCATAATCTTGTATTTCTACTGGTACTTTCTTTGTCACATCTTCTCCATTTTCATCGACATAACATAATGTTCCCCAATATTTTTCTGGTAATGGTTCAAAGCTGATTTCTACTGGTCCTGGTTTTGCCTTCAATGCACTTTGATGTCCTAATTGTGGCATGATGAAGCTTCCTTTTCTTCCATGAACGATAAATCTTGGATATTCTAATTTGACATAGAAGCTTGTTTTTACAATTGCTTTCATCTTTCCATAGAATAAATCGATATCTGAATAGTCATCTGAATTCCCTGGATTATCATAACTTCTACAGTCACATACGACTTTATCTGGTACTCCAAATTCTCCTACGATTTGATCGATTGGATGTACTTGTAATCCATATAGCATTCCTAGTCCTTTTCTATCTGCAATCGATGGTCGATAATAATCATAATGCGATTCGATTTCTAAGAGTTCCCCTAAGACCCCTGTTTCAATGACTTTTCTCACTGTCCTCATATCGGCATCAAATCGTCTGTTTTGATTTGCCATAACTACGACACCTTTTTCTTTAGCTAGATCAAAGACTTCTTTTGCTTCTTCAACTGACATGGCAAATGGTTTTTCACATAGACAGTTCTTTCCATGTTCAATGGCCATCTTTGTATAATATGTATGAAATTGATCTGGTGTATTTACAACGATCAAATTCACTTCTTCATCGTTCATTACTTCATCGATATCACTTGTAAAATTTATATCTGGATACCATGTTTCTCTTTCTTCATCTCCTACACGGTCTTCCATTCTTCGATAGATATATTTGACCTTGATCGTATCCTTTCTTCTTTCTACATATGGTAGATGATATCTACACACACTATTTCCAAAATCCAATATAAGCTACTACTAACATTTAAAGTTCTCCTTTCAAGATTTCTTTTATTTTCCCTGTTACTCCTGCTTCATCATTCGAATCAAATTACTTGAAAAAGCTATCTCTTTAAAGTGGTTGAAATCGCATTTTTCATAGCATAGCTATAATGAACATTTTGAAATAACTCATAATCATTCATTTGATCACCAAATACATGGAAATAACACTGCTGCTTTTTTTAAAGATGTAAAAGTATTCATTAAAAAAATGTATTCCAAAACCCTTTATTGATGGTCTCATGTTGAATATCCATCCATTCATTTCCTGATGTCATAATTTTTAAATGGGCTGGTAATTCTTTTTTGATAAGTTCTACATATTTTTCAACATGATGTTGTGGATCATGTATAGAAAACTTAAGAATTCCTTCTTTAATTTCATGAATATCGTCTATAAATGCATATTCATCATAATGTCGTTCTATTTCTTCTTTAAAAGAAAGATATTGTTGAGGAATGTATGATTTTTCTTTTCCTCCAATGACTGGCATAATTTCTGGATATTGTTTTAAGATGTTATAAATTGTTTGAACATCTTGTTTATCCATAATAAATGAATAAAGCTCTTTTTTACCTTTTGTAATAAATGAACCATTTTCACTAATAAAGTAAAGCTCATCGCTGTAAGGCAAAAATTGATTGTATAAATGATAAAACTGATTCCCACTTGCAATCACAAAATACATTTCTTTTTCTAATACTTTCTGTAAAACTTCAAAAAATTCATTATCAAACTCTTTTTGACTATTCAATAATGTTCCATCCATATCTGTTGCTAGTAAATGAATCATAAGTAACCTCCTTGCCCTCATTATATAAGGAAACGTTTACCCAAATATTCAAAGATAAAAAAAAGAAATCCATTTTCACAAAATTTCTTTTAAACATGAAATTGAATTTCATTATCTTCTAGGTGTGGCCATTTGTGCCCAAGTATAAGCTTTACCTTTTAATGTTACTGACATTTGATAGATGTTTTCTGGCCATGTTCCACTACCAAAACCTCCATCACCAATTGCATGAACATCACAACCTGTTTGTTTCATAAGCAATGTCACTTCTCTAATAGTATCTCGATCTGCAGCTTCAACATTACTATTTAAAAAGCTCATTGCGAGTGCACCTTTTCGATGTGTATATTCAATTAATTCTCTAATTCTTTCTACTGTAATTCCATGTCTTGATCCTGGTGCTGGAAAATCAATAATATCAGCTCCATTTTCAATTAATTGATCAATAATTTCTTTAGCATCATAATCAGCTAATGGATCTCCTAATACTTTTTCTACAACACCATCTTCCCATTTTCCAGCAAAAATCAACATATCTTCACCACAAATCTCTCTGGCTTTTTTTGTCCAACGCACAACATCTTTGATAGATGTTCCACTTCCAGGATTTCCTCCTAATATAACGAAGGAAACACCCCAATCCTTACATTTCTTTAAATTTTCTTCAGTGCAAATCATACCTGCTAAATCATATAAATAATCACTTGTTAAATCTAACCCTTCTTTAGGACAGCCCATATAGATTCCTACCGGTCTTCCACCTACTAAATCTTTTATTCCTTGATAATCAAACCCTTGAAGTCCAGGACATGTTTGTGGATTTCTAAAGTCAAACCCATTTAATAAAACCATATCTCCTCCAAAGGCAAACATTAATTCTGTACTTGTACAATTAGGAAATAAAATAGGATTCTTTAAATAAGTTTGTCCCATTAATACTCTACCTTCTGATTTAAAAATTGCTTCTTTTAATTGTCTTCCATTATATGTGCTTACTTGACTTGCTTTTGCACTAATTAATCTTGTAACATTATCATTTAATTTCATCATAATCATCTCTCCTTGATTAAAGCATAAAAAATATCTTTCTTTTTCTCAACGAATATTTCTTTTTTAGAATCAAATTTCATTTAAAATTCTATCTTATGAAATTCAATTTCATCCTTGTTTAAATAAACGATTATTTTTATAATTAATTTATTAAGGAGGAACTTATAATGATTAAACCAGAACACAAAGAATTAAAAGACTTTCCCATTTCTAATAAAAAAAGTGAAGGTATTCATTACATACCTGCTGATTTTGATAATATAACAATAAGAGCTCTTTATAATATTGAGTATGTAAAACGTGAAATTCCACTTTATCTCAATATTCTTGTTCCCAAAAAACAACTTGAATCTAATGAAAACTATCCATTGCTTGTTTATATTCAAGGAAGTGCTTGGAGAAAACAAAATGTCATCGAACATATTATTCCCTTATCAAATATTGCAAAAAAATGGGTTTGTAGTCGCAATCGTACAATATCGAGATACAAGTATTGCTCTTTTTCCAGCACAAATCGAAGATACTAAAACAGCTATTTCCTTTTTAGTTGAACATCATCAAGATTATCAAATCGATACAAAAAATATCTTTTTAGGTGGGGATTCTTCAGGAGGGCATACAGCTATCATGACTGGAATCACTGCTAATCAAAATATTTTAGAACTTGAAGAATTCAAATATGCTTCATCCATTCAAGGAATATTTGATTTCTATGGACCAACTCTTGTAAGTGAAATGCAAAATGAACCATCTATACAAGACCATGTAACTCCGACAAGTCCAGAAGGTTTATTGCTTGGTGGTGTCAATGTTTTAGAACACAAACAAGAAGCCTATCATGCTTCTCCGTTACCATATATTAAAAAGGATGTTAACACACCACCTATCTTAATGATCCATGGTAACAAAGATCGTCTTGTTCCTTTTGGTCAAAGTGTTCTATTATATAACACTTTAAAAGAAAATAACAAAGATGTTACTTTCTATTGTGTAGAAAATGCAGATCATGGTGGTGCCGCTTTTTGGAATAACCAAGTATTAGAAATCACGTATCAATTTTTAAAAGAACATATAAAAAAATAGCTCAAACGAGCTATTTTTCACCAAAAGAGAAAACGTTATCTCATTTTGCTAAAACATGTTATTATAGAGTTATAATAATGGAATCCCATAGAAGGAGTGTGCTACTAATGATTCAAGATTTAATTGAAAATGTTAAATTAACACCACAAGAACAAAATATTGTTAATTATATAGATCATCACCCTAAAGAAGTAATGACTTTAACTGCGAAAGAATTATCAGAAAAGATTTTTGTTAGTCCACCTACTATGAATCGTTTTATTAAAAAGTTAGGATTTTCTGGATATTTTGATTTTCAGCTTACCTTTATTCAAGAACAAAATATGGCAGCTGAAACAAAACATAAAAGAATTACAAAGGATAGTCATGTAAGTGAAATCTTAGATACATTGCCTCTTATTTATCAACATGTTTTCACCGAAACACAAAAACTAACAAAAACAGATACTTTTATTAGAACTGTTAACTATATGCTACAAGCAAAACAAATAGATTTTTATGCAAATGATAACAACTATTCAGAAGTCCAAACAATCGCTTTAAAACTCAATTCGATAGGTATTCGAGCACAAGTATTCAATACCATCAATACTGTTTATTTAGAACATATTAATCCCCAAGAAACACTTGCTTTTGTTGTAAGTCATTCTGGAAGTAATAAAACAATGGTTGATGCTGCTTATGCTTTAAGAAAAAAAAGAATTCGCGTGATTGGGTTAACTGGTAGATTATCTCAAGACTTAGAACTTGTTTGTAATGAAAACCTTTATATTGATGCTTATAGTCATCATTTACCTCATAGTATTATGCTCTATGGTCTTTCTATTCATTTTATTTTTGATGTTTTATATACTTCTTTATATTTTAAAAAGATTAAATAAAAAAATATGGTTATTTACCATATTTTTTTTGATCTTCTTCAATATTACCATGATGTTGTAATGATTTATCTGTATATTGCATAATTTCAAATTTATTACCATCAGGATCATGAATCCACATTTGCCATGTTTCAGATTGTCCCTTATTTGGTTCAATATCAATTTCAATACCTGCTTTAACTAATTCTTCACGAGCTTCATAAATATCATCTACCATTAACGCAAAATGTGAATAACCTAAACGGGTATCAGGTACTTCATGTTCTAATTGATGATCCGCTTTAGGAAATAGTTCTAAATATTGTCCTGGCGCTAATTCAATGAAGATATAAGCAATATCTTTAGGGTTTGTTTCAGCTCTTTGAGCCCAAGCACCTCTATCTTTTTTTCCTTTATATGCTTCATAACGCATTATAATTTTAGCTTTCAAACCTAATTTATTTTCATAGAAATCTCTCATTTCATCCATTTGATCTGTATAAAATGAAAGATGCATTATTTCATTAAATTTCATAAAGATTCTCCTTTAAATAAAAATAGCATTATTTATGTGATATTTAAGAGAGGAAAAATATCGGTGCATGTTATAAATAATGCTATTTCTAACTAATTAATTATTTATTTTTTTGTTTTTCTTCGATTTCTTTTAACATATCAATTCGTACTTGATGTCTTCCACCTTCATATTCTCCTGAAAGCCATGCATCTACAATCATTTTTGCAAGTTCAATTCCTACCACTCTTGCTCCAAATGCTAACATGTTTGTATTGTTATGTTGTCGTGATAAAAGTGCACTATAGGGTTCACTACATGTTACACATCTAATTCCATTGACTTTATTCGCTGCTAGTGAGATTCCTACTCCTGTTCCACAGATAACGATTCCTTTATCTACTTCTCCATTTACCACTGCATTTGCTACTGCTTCTCCTGATACTGGATAATTGAATCTTTCTGTACTATCTGTTCCATAGTTGACTACTTCATAGCCATATTTTTCTTCTATATATTTTTTGATTTCTGTTTTGTATTCTACTGCTACATGATCATTTCCAATTCCTATTTTCATTTTTCTTCTCCTTTATCTATTGACGCTTGCCATTCTAAAATACGTGTAATGTCTTCCTTTTAAAGAGACTGATAATTGATGAATATTTTCAGGAGATGTACATCCACTAAATCCACCATCACCAATAGCATGAATATCTGCTCCAGTTTCTTTCATTTTTAAAGCTATTAAACGAATTGTATCTGGGTCTGCACATTCTACTGAACTGTTAAGGAAGGTCATTGCAAGTGTACCCGGTTTATATGAATGTATATATTCTACAAGTTCACGAATCATATCTACACTAATCCCATGTCGAGAACCTGGAGCAGGTAAATCAATACAGTCAACCCCTGCATCAATTAATTCTTTAATAATTTCTTTTGCATCATAATTTGCAAGTGGGTCACCTAAAACTTTTTCATTAATACCATCTTCCCATTTTCCTGCAAAAACAAAGATTTGATCTTTATATTTTTGTTTAATTCTTTTGGCAGTTTCGACAACATCTCTAATAGATGTTCCACTTCCTGGATTTCCACCTAAAACAATAAAGTCAGCTCCAAGTTCAATACATTTTTTAACATGTTCATCACTTGCAAGCATTCCTTCTCGACGGTATAGTGCTTTCTTTCCACCATCTTCACTTCCTGCTTTAGGACATCCTAAATAAATACCAATTGGTCTTCTACATTTTTCTTTTAATTCTTGAAAAGATAAACCACATAATCCTGGATTATTATCTAAATCATCAAGATCAAAAGTATTTAACATCACCATGTCTGCTCCAAAAGCAAACATTAATTCACTATTTGTAACGCCTCTTACTAATCCAGGACCTGCAAATAGTAAATGTTGTCCCATCACAACACGACCTTCAGATTTAAAAATTGATTCTTTTAAATCCATTGGTGACATTTCTTTAATTTCATCACCCGTCGCACTTATTAAACGTGTTACCATCTTATTTTCCACCTAATTCTAAAGCAAAGTCTAAAACTTTAGCTCCATTCATCATTCCATAATCTTGCATATTAATGATTTCTACAGGTTTACCTGGGTATTTAGCTTTTACATTTTTTAGTTCATATCTTACTTGAGGGCCAAGTAAAATAACATCTGCACTATCACCATATTGATCAATACTTCCTACTGGATGAGCTTCAATATGTAATTCAATACCTTTTGCAGCTGCTGCTTCGTTCATTCTATTAACAAGTAAACTTGTTGACATACCTGCTGCACATACTAATAAAATATTCATAGCTATTCCTCCTATAATTCTCGCAATTCTTTTATAATTTCTTGATAACTTCTTCCTTTTCCAAAGAGTGCACTTGTTCCTAAAATAAATCCTTTGACTCCTATCTTAGACAACATTTCTATTTTCTCTGGAGAACATGCTCCATCAATCATGACATCATACCCTCCATAGTTCTTTGCTTCTTCTACAAACTTTTTAAATTTTGGTGTTACAAACTCTAAATATTTTTGTCCTGCAAATCCTGGATTCACACTCATCAACATCACATAGTCACATAAATGAAGTAAATCCTTTACTGTTTCAAAAGATGTTCCTGGATTGATGGCTATTCCTGCTTTGGCTCCTGCATCCTTGATCATTTGTAAAGTTCTACAAGCATGTGGATCTGTTTCTGGATGAATATAAATGATCTTTGCTCCTATTTGTGCAAATTTATCAACATATTTAGATGGATTTTCAATCATCAAATGAACATCGCATGGTTTTGTTGCTGTTTTACAGATGTATTCGATATCTTGTAATCCCATTCCAAAGTTAGGAACGAAGCTTCCATCCATAACATCTAGATGGAAGATATCAATTCCTCCTTCTTCTAAATCTTCTATTTCTTTTTGAAGTGATGCAAAATTTGCACACATCATACTTGGACATAATAATTTTTCCATATAACCTCTCCTTTTATAGGTAAACGTTTTCCTATCTTTTTGTAATTCTATTATAGAAATTATGAGTAAACGTTTCCACACAATTATGTGTCATATATTGTGCCGTTATCTTAAACCCTTTAATTCATTGAATAATGTAGCTATTTCATTTATAATTTTAATAAAAAGGAGGATCTTTTATGGCTCAAAAAAGTATTTCAATAAAAGAAATTGCAAAAATGGCAAATGTTTCCGTAGCCACTGTTTCAAGGGTAATTAATAATAATGGTCGTTTTTCAAAAGAAACAAAAGAAAAAGTAGAAGCACTCATTAAAGAACATGGATATACAACAAATATTGCAGCAAAAAGTCTAAGAACATCTAAGTCTAAAACAATTGGTTTAAATTGTTCCTAATATTGATAATGCATGGTTTTCTCAATTAGCTTTAGCTATTGAAAAACAATTTTTTGATAATAATTATTCTGTTTTTATATGTAATACATCTCAAGATGAAAAAAAAAGAAGTTGCATACTTTAAATCATTAGATTCTAAAATGGTCGATGGTATTATATGTATTTCAGGGATTGAAGAAATACCTTCGCATTTTTTAAGTAGAGATATTCCAATTGTTTGTATTGACCGTAAACCTAAAGACCATAGTGAAGCTTATTATGTTGAATCTAATCACTATTCCGGTGGTTATCAAGCAACTGAAGAGTTAATTAATCAAGGATGTAAAAATATTGCTATTTTATCAAGAAATAAATCATTATCTGTTAACCGACAACGTCTTAAAGGATATTTGGATGCTTTAAAAAGATCACCATCTTGAAGCAAAAGAAGAACTACAAATATTTGTAGATGCCAACCAAGCAAACTATGAAGGTGCAAGACAAATCATTAATCAACTTATAAAAAAAAGGAGTTACTTTTGATGGGATATTCGCTACAAATGACTGGAGAGCATATGGAGCATTAGTTGCTTTACAAGAAAATGGAATTAAAGTTCCTGAACAAGTCAAATTGATTGGTTTTGATGATATTTTCATTGCATCTACATCTCATCCAACTCTTTCAACAATTAGACAAGATACACCTGCTTTAGCTAAAACAGCTTGTGATTTACTTCTTGATTTAATGAACAAAGAAGACAATACAGAAGAATTACAAAAAAGATATGTTTTACCCGTAGAAATTATTCGACGTGAATCAACAGCATAATAAAGGTCTTTTATAAGATCTTTTTTGTTTTAAATCTTAATTAAAAAAAGTCTATGTATCTCTACATAAACTTTATTCTTCACTAAATCAAAGAATTCAAGTATTTTACAATGTATTTATATAAAAAGAGAATGTTAATTTTATATCCCATTCCCTTTCCTCAATACTCTTTCGGTTGTCTTTTGGTTATCTTTCGGCGGTCATCTCGGGTATATTATAAAATTATTTTTATAATATACCCACCATTTCTGGTTGTTCTCTTTATTATTCAATTTCTTGTAATATTTAGGTTGTCCCCAAATTATTTGATTACCCAATATATAAAATAAAAGCCCTGTAGAACAGGACTAAGTATCAAAGTACTTTTTCTTATGTCCGTTTTACAAGGGCTATTTTAATTTAATTTATATTTTTTAATCTACATCATATGCAACCAAATCATCAAAAGTTTGTCTACGAATGACTTCTTTAGATTTACCTTGGTATGTAAAGACTACTGCTGGTTTAGGTAATTGGTTGTAATTAGAAGACATTGAATAGTGATAAGCTCCTGTCGAGAACATTGCTAGAATGTCTCCTGGTTGAGGATCTTGTAACATAATATCTCTAATTAAAATATCTCCTGATTCACAGTTTTTACCAGCTACTGTTACTAAATGATTTGCTTCTTGTCCAGCTTTATTAGCGATAACAGCATCATATTTAGCGTTATATAATGATGAACGGATGTTATCTGTCATTCCTCCATCTACACTAATATAATCTCTAATATCTCTAATGTATTTATATGAACCTACTGTATATAAAGTAATACCTGCATTACCTACACAATAACGTCCTGGTTCTACTAAGACCATTGGTCGTTTCATATCTCTTTTGTCGAATCCTTTGTAGATGATATCCATGATTGTAGAAACAACATCATCAAATTCTAGTGGATGATCACTTGCCGTATATTGGATACCAAAACCACCACCAGCATTTAATTTATTAATAACGATTCCAAAGATATCATAGATTTCATAAGCAATATCTACAAATTTATTCATTGCAAGTACATAAGCTTGAATTTCTTCAATTTGACTACCTACGTGACAATGAATTCCATCAAAATTGATATGTGGTGCATCAATAACTTTTTTAATTGCTTTTAAGTATGTATTATCATGACTTGAAAAACCAAATTTTGTATCTTTGGCTCCAACACGAATATAATCATGTCCACCTGCATAGACACCTGGTGTGATTCTGACAAGTCCATTGACTTTAACATTTAATTTTGAAGCAATTTCTTCAACAAGTTCAATTTCATAGAAGTTATCAATGACAAAGTTTTCTACACCATTTTCTAAAGCGTATTGAATTTCTGAAGGTAATTTATTATTCCCATGGAAATAAACCTTTTTAGGATCAAATCCTGCTTTTAACGCAACACTGATTTCTCCTGCAGAAACGCAATCAATTCCTACGCCATATTCCATTGCTAATTTATAGATTGCTTTACACGAAAATGATTTTGATGCAAATAATGGTAATGTATTTTCATATTTATCAATCATTTTTGTTTTTAATGTATTAAATTGTTTTCTAATATGTCCTTCAGACATAACATAGAGTGGTGTTCCATATTGTTTAACTAAATCAGTTGCTTTCACATCATCTATGTATAAATCATTTCCCTTAATTTGTGCAAATTCAGTTTGTAAAACCATTTCTTTTCTCCCTAATAAAGTGTTTTTAATGTAAACAACCCATGATCCTTATCTTGTAAGGCTTTAGCTGCAGCTAACGCACCTTGAACAAAGACATCTTTCGATAAAGCTGTATGTTTAATTTCAATAATTTCATCTAATCCCGCAAACATAATTTCATGTTCACCAAAAATTGTTCCACCACGAAGTGCTTGAATTCCAATTTCTTGTTTCTTTCATTTTTTCATGAAGTGCACTACGATCATATACAGGTGTTGTTTCTTTAATTTCATCTTCCATTACTTCATATAAAAGCTTTGCTGTACCTGATGGTGCATCAATCTTTTGATTATGATGTTTTTCTAAGATTTCAATATCATAACCATTATCATAGAATTCTTTAGCTACTTGTCTTAAGATCTTAGTGACCATTTGAATTCCAAAGCTTGTATTATAAGATTGGAAAATAGCTATTTCTTTAGAAGCTTCTTCAATCTTATCTAATTGTTCCTTAGAAAAACCAGTTGTTGCAAAAACAACTTTTGTTTTATTCTTTTTAGCGTAAGCTAAAATATCATCAAGATTGTTTGGATGTGAAAAATCAATAATCACATCCGCACGATCTTGGACTTCTGTTAAGTTACTATACATTGCTTCTGGTGCTTTTTCATCAAATTCATAAGAAACCACACCAATTAAATCAAATTCATCTTTTTCTCTTAATTGATGAGCAACTTTCTTACCCATCAAACCATATCCATATAATAATACTTTCATCCTAATACCCCAATTTTTCAAATTCATCCATTGCACCAAATAATGCTTTTTTATTTTCTTCTGTAGTTTCAATTAATGGTAATCTTAAATGTTCTCCACATACTCCCATTTTAGCAAGAGCTGCTTTAGGCATAATTGGATTAACATCAATAAATAATAAACGTGAAATAGGATCTAAAGCATAAGCTAATGGTTGTGCTTCTTTAATATTTCCTTTTAAAATTAATTGTGTTAATTTTTCTACCGCTTCTGGATATAAGTTAGAAGTAACAGAAATAACTCCTTTTCCTCCAGCTGCCATAAATGGAAGAATATTATCATCACATCCTGAATATAAATCAAAGTCTAAATCAGCTGTTTTAGCTAACACTTCCATCGCATAAGCAATATTGTCTGTAGCATCTTTCATTGCTTGAATGTTTTTGTGTTTAGCAAGTTCAACAACAGTATCAACCGAAATATTTAATCCTGTTCTTCCTGGTACATTGTATAAAATCATTGGAATATCAACGGCATCCGCAATTGTTGTATAATGTTGAATTAAACCTCTTTGGCTTGTTTTATTGTAGTAAGGTGTTACGACAAGAATCGCATCTGCCCCTTTTTCTTTAGCATAACGTGCTTTCTTTAAAGCTGTTTGTGTATCATTTGAACCAGCTCCACAAATAACTTTAACACCTGTTCCTTTCGCAAGTTCTAGTGTTAGATCTAATAATTTAAATTCATCTTCAATTGTAATGGTTGCTGTTTCACCTGTTGTTCCATTTACAAGTAAAGCTTGTACACCACCATCGATCATTCTTTGAACTTGTCTTTTAAATCCTTCAAAATCAATGTCTCCATTATCAAACATTGGTAATACAAGTGCGACTGCACTTCCTTCAAAAATTGTCATATTTATTTATCCTCCTCAATATGAAATCTTTCTTTTAATAATTGAATTGCTTGATCTAAATTCTCTTTATCAATAACTAAAGAAATTGTTCTTTTACTTGTCGTAATTTGATAAAAGTGAATATTAGCTTGTCCTAAGACATCAAATACTTCAGCTGCCAAACCTGGTGTTGTTTCCACCAATTTTCCCCCAACCGCAACTTTAGCGTATTTTCTAATTTGATAAATTTGAATTTGTTTAAATTCATCTTTTAAATTTCATGATTGCTTGATTTAGTTTTAATTGGAATTCTTGATCTAATGTAATTTCAATTTGTACAAAATCATCAACAGTAACTTGTGAAATCATGTCTACATTAATTTCTTCATCTTTTAATATAGAAAAGATTTTCGCAATCATTTTAGGATGTTTTGGTACATTTAATAACTTAAGTTGAATAATTTCTTTTTCACAACTTATAGCTTCAATAATATCGTTCATAATTTCCTCCCTATATTTTATTCATCCTCTTATAAAAAGTGACAAATAAAAAATTGCAATGAGTATCATTGCAACAAAAAATTCGTTATCAATGATAGCTCCCCATTACCTTTAGATAATGACAGTTGAATAGGTCTTTCCTAGACACCCAAGATTATACCTCATGCAATAGATACAATCTTTCGGCAAGTGCTCCTCCTTCATTACCTTGTTGCATCAAATAATAATAATCTCATAACATCTTGCGCCTCTATCTTTATTTGAGTAAATTCTATCACATCTTGAAATAGTATACAATAATAAGCCTTATTATTTTTCATTTAGTAGTAATTTTGATATGATAGTTTCAGGAGGGATATTTATGTTATTTATTTGTTATCCAAAATGTTCGACATGTAAAAAAGCAAAGAAGTTTTTATTAGATCATCAAATTGAATTTGATGAAAGACATATCGTTGAAGAAAAACTAAATAAAGATGAATTAAAAGCACTTTATTTAAAAAGTGGTTTACCACTTAAAAGATTCTTTAATACATCAGGTAATCTTTATAAAGAAAAACATTTAAAAGATGTTTTACCGACTTTAAGTGAAGATGAACAATTAGAACTACTTTCTACTAATGGTATGCTTGTTAAAAGACCTATACTTGAAACAAAAGACAAAGTTCTTGTTGGTTTTAAAGAAGATCAATATAAGGAACTTCTCTAATGCCTGCTGGATATACACATTATTGTTTTGGTAAAGATGTTTATAAACATCTTGATGATCAAAATATTAAAGATTTATTACTTAGAAATGAAAATTGTTTTTTAATTGGTCTTCATGGTCCAGATATTTTCTTTTATGAAAGATGGAATAAAATAGCAAGAAAGATGCATCAAGAAAAAGCTAATACTTTCTTTGAAAAGGCACAAGATATTATTCAAAGTGAAGCACAACTTGCTTATATTCTTGGTTTTATTTGTCATTATTTATTAGATAGTCAAATGCACCCTTATATTAAAAAGATGATTAAAAATACAAATATGGATCATTTTGAAATAGAATCTGATTACGATCGTCTTCTTTTAAAAAGAAATCATCAAGATCCATTGCATAAGGAAATCTATGAACATATTCGCTTTAAAGAAAAAGAAATATGTACTATTCAATCCTTTTTCCCTGAACTATCTTATTTAGATATTGAAAAAGCTCTTAAAGGATTAAAAAGAATTGATCATTTATTAAAAGCACCTAGCTTTTTAAAAAAGGGGGCTTATTTATGGATGTTTCCATCTCACATTCAATTTTCATAAACTCCAAGGTTTAATTATTAACTACCATCATAATAAAGAAATGGAAAAATATAATGATATTCTTGATAAAATCTACCAACAAACCTTAAAAGAAGCTCTTATTTATCTTCCTTTATATATTCAAAACTATAAAAAACACGCTCCTTTACCAGAACGCTACTATCACAACTACAAATAGTGCATCAAACGATGCACTATTTTTTATAAATCAAAACCATCTTTGAAAGCTTTACCAACATTTTCCCCTAAAACACGATACGTATTATTGACCATATCAAAAGCAATAATTTCCATTTTATCTACATCTATCTTACCATTTTCATCTAAATAATCTTCATCAATAGAAACATTCACAACATTTCCAATTAAGTTTCCATCTTCAAAAGATTCTACAGTACATTCTAAAGTAAGTGATATTCTTCAATAATTGGTGCATCAACATGTTTTGAAGGTGTTACATGGATACCACTTTTAGCAATCTTATCTTCTTTATTTCCTGAAACAACACCGAAATAATCAGAAATTTTTTTCAGTTTTTCTTTGTCGCAAATGATAAAGT
>ENA-OQHF01001093-OQHF01001093.1-human-gut-metagenome-genome-assembly--contig:-NODE-1093-length-15373-cov-2.993047_pt1 | contig 15373 bp, 14 predicted proteins | sample MGYA00242559_ERZ504709 | MGnify/ENA primary metagenome ERZ504709 (study PRJEB26092, sample SAMD00036203) | human gut metagenome | host: Homo sapiens | study: EMG produced TPA metagenomics assembly of... | reverse complement strand
CGTCTTTATTGTAGTTCCATTTATCGCATGTATCGTACCACTCCCAACGTCTAATCCATCCTGGGCGGGGAGTATAAGTGAAACCTCCCTCGGAATTCATCTTAAACTCACTGTCCTTTTCTGGTATAGTCACTATATGGGTTTTCGGAGAGTCTTTCCACAGACATTCAAAGAAATGACCACGCGCTGTCTTGTTCCCTGAAAAATCGAAGAAAGAACAATTTCCACCCCTTGCAGGCCATGGACCATTCTCGCCAAGATAGTCGAATCCTGTCCACACGAAGATTCCCGCTATGTACTTCTTGTCGGCCACGGCTGTCCATTCAAAGAGCTGACCTACATTCTCCGAACCGATAATAGGCTGATAAGGATATAACTTATGGTCGACTTCATAATATTTGTCTTTATAGTTATATCCCACGACGTCAAGCACATCAGTATAACCCGAAAGACGTGAAACGGAAGGGACTACAACTCCCGAAGTGACGGGACGGGTGGTATCCACATCCTTAACCCAACGGGCAAGAACAGCGGCTGTTTCAGCCAAATCGTCTTTTCCTCCGGACAGACGATTGAACTCTTTCAGTATAGACTTGTTGTCTGTTTCCGGGTCGCCCGTATGGATAAGTCCCTTGAAGCCCTTATTGTCTTTGCTCGATGCCCAGTAATATGGATAAGTCCATTCTATTTCATTGCCTATACTCCACAATATCACGCAAGGATGATTTCTGTCTCGTCTGATGAACGACTTGAAGTCGTGCTCGGCATGCGTATCGAAGTATCTGGTATATCCTATTGATATGCTGTCGGGCGCATCTTCTTTAGCTCGCTCCGTAATCCACTTTTTCTTTGCCACCTTCCATTCATCGATAAATTCATTCATAACAAGAAGCCCAAGGCTGTCGCACATTTCCAACAGACTTTCCGAATGCGGATTATGAGCTGTACGTATGGCATTGCAGCCTATGGAACGCAGTTTCAGAAGTCGTCGCAACAGGGCATCATCGTATGCGGCAACTCCCATACATCCCAAGTCGTGATGTATGTTCACTCCTTTTATTTTTACAGACTTTCCGTTAAGAAGAAAACCTTCTTCCGTATCGAATTTAATGTCGCGGATTCCGAATTTTGTTATTTTCGTATCCATCACACACCCGTCGGAAGCTATTAGAGTTGTATGAAGCTCATACATCGAAGGCGTTTCAAGACTCCAGAGATGACAATTGTCCAGTTCTACAGATGCTGTGAACTTATTGAAATCGCCTTTGAGAGCAACAAAATTATCAGAAATAGAAGCTATTGTCTTGCCGTCGTACACTACTTCGTGCTTCACAATGACTCCTTTCACACCTGCTCCTGCATTCTTCACTTCACATACTATATTCACCTTCGAACGGTCACCTACCTGAGGTGTAGTGACGAATATACCATCATAAGGTATATAGAGTTCGTTTCTTAATATAAGACTCACATTCCTGTATATACCGGCACCGACGTACCATCGGCTGTCGGCATACGCTCTTCTGTCAACGCAGACAGTGATTGTATTAATCGAACCTTTTGGTTTCAGATATGGAGTAAGTTCATATTCAAATCCCACATATCCATTAGGACGGAATCCCAACAGATGCCCGTTTATCCAAATCTTTGAGTTATTATATACACCTTCGAAATGAATGAAGACTTTTTTCCCATTCATATCATCTGAGGTGAGAAAATTCTTCCTGTAAATACCCACACCGCCTGGTAGGAAACCATTGCTTCCTGCTGTCTGAGTCTTGGTATATCCTTCGCTGATACTCCAGTCGTGGGGCAAACGCACATCCTGCCACTTTATATTAGGGTCTAAGAATAAAGTGTCCTGAGACACGAAGCCTGCGAGTTTGCTGAATTTCCAATGGAAGTTAAAATCCACTTTAGTGGAGTTTCCAGCATAACTGAATCCAGACAGTAAGATAGCTAAGACTGTGATAATGTTTTTTATGGTCATATTCGATTTCAGATAAATGATATTAGTGATTAAAAATAATTACTATAGTCGAAAAACTAAAAAAACTCTCCAATTCATAATTTAAGTATACAAAAGGAGAGTTTCATCATTTAAAAAGTAAAACATTTTATAAAGTAACACCTTGTTTCAGAATAGCTATTTCACGATAGCCTTTCTTTTCGTTAAGTGCCTGCTTGCCGCTTGCCACTTCCACAACAAAGTCTATAAAACGTCTGCTTAAAGATTCCATGCTTTCTCCCTCTACCAGAGTTCCGGCATTGAAATCAATCCACGTATGTTTCTGCTCGTACAGCGGTGTGTTAGTCGAAACCTTCACTGTTGGAACGAATGTTCCGAACGGTGTTCCGCGACCTGTTGTGAATAGTACGATATGGCATCCGGCAGAAGCAAGAGCCGTACTGGCAACCAGGTCGTTGCCTGGTGCGCTCAACAGGTTAAGTCCGTGTGTTGTGACACGGTCGCCATATTTTAGCACATCTTCAACCATCGAACTTCCCGACTTCTGTGTACATCCCAATGATTTCTCCTCCAGCGTTGAGATACCTCCCGCCTTATTTCCCGGCGAAGGATTTTCATATATAGGCTGGTCGTTGCGGATGAAGTAGTTCTTGAAGTCGTTTATCATGGCTACTGTATCATCGAATATCTCCTTCGTGCGGCAACGGTTCATGAGTAGTGTCTCGGCTCCAAACATTTCAGGAACCTCTGTTAGGACTGTTGTTCCGCCCTGAGCTACAAGATAGTCCGAGAATACTCCGAGCATAGGATTGGCAGTGATACCAGACAGTCCGTCTGAACCGCCACACTTAAGCCCTATACGCAGTTTTGACAGAGAAATATCTGTGCGCTTATCTTCTCTGGCTATGACATACATCTCGCGTAGGAGCTTCATGCCCTCTTCTATCTCGTCATCTACTTTCTGGGATACGAGGAAACGTACTCTGTCGGCATCATACTCGCCAAGAAACTCGCGGAAGGCTTCAGGCTGGTTGTTCTCACAGCCAAGGCCTACAACAAGTACTGCTCCAGCATTAGGGTGAAGAACCATATCGCGCAATATCTTACGAGTATTCTCATGGTCGTCGCCCAACTGCGAGCATCCGTAATTGTGAGGAAAAGCAATGATAGAGTCAACCCCTTCACAGCCTGTTTCCTTACGAAGCTGCTCAGCCAACTGGTTTGCTATTCCGTTCACGCAGCCCACTGTAGGAATAATCCATATCTCATTACGTATGCCAGCTTCTCCGTTGGCGCGTAAATATCCTTTGAATGTACGGTTCTCGATCGCGAAAATCTGTTTCTCGAACTTCGGTGCGTAAGTATAAGTACTCAGACCGGAAAGGTTCGTCTTGACAGTTTTCTCGTTCAGCAGATGTCCTTTCCTGACTTCCTTACAGTATGCGATATGGGGAAACCGTATTTTATCACCATATCACCTTTTGTAAAATTCTTCAAGGCAATCTTATGACCGGCAGGTATATCCTCCATTAATTCTATGGAATTGCCGTTCACCTCTATTACAGTCCCTTTGGACAATGAGTGCAGTGCCACAGCCACATTGTCCGCAGGGTTTATCTGGATATATTCAGTCATAATAAACTAACATTTATAAAATGAAGAATACTAGCAGAAGTATCAACCTACAAGGCCTTTACTGTCTGGAGCATTCCTTCACTATGAATTTTGTTGATGTAGTAAACTACACGGTCTGCCAGACCTGAATAGCATTAAGGTCTTCACCCCAGATGGAAGTATCGGCAAGAACAGTCTTCACAAGATTTTCTACCGAGCCCTCGTTCCACAGACGAGTAAGCATTTCCATGATTCAGGAGCATCGTTAGGAACTATTTCAACTCCATCGGCACGCTTTCCTCCCTTATAGTATACCATGATGGCTGCAAGACCGAGTACGAGCCCTTCAGGAAGTACTCCCTTACGTTTCAGATATTCCTTCACACCTGGCAGGTCGCGTGTAGCATACTTAGAGAATGAGTTAAGCATGATTGATGTTACTTGATGGTCAACGAAAGGATTGTTGAAACGTTCCAGAACGTCTTCGGCAAACTTCTTGAGTTCTTCTTTCGGCAGGTTAAGAGTTTCCATCAACTCGTCGAACATCACACGTTTGATGAATTTACCTATCACCTCATGCTGGCATGCGTCTCTCACGATATTAACCCCCGAAAGGAATGCCACTGGCGACAATACAGTGTGAGGACCATTAAGAAGAGTCACCTTGCGTTCATGATAAGGCTCTTCCGACGGAACGAACAGTACGTTCAGTCCCGCCTTGTGTGCAGGAAATTCTTCGGCAACCGATTCCGGTGCTTCGATTACCCACAGATGAAAAGCCTCACCCTGTACGACTAAATTATCATCAAAATTAAGCTTAGTTTTTATGTTGTCTATGTCTTTACGAGGGAATCCCGGCACAATACGGTCCACCAGTGTGGCATATACTCCACAAGCTGTTTCAAACCATGTCTTGAATTCTTCGCCAAGGTTCCACAATTCAATATACTGATAGATTGTTTCCTTCAGTTTGTGACCATTGAGGAAGATAAGCTCACATGGGAAAATGATAAGACCTTTTGACTTGTCGCCGTTGAAATGTTTGAATCTGTGATAAAGTAACTGTGTCAGCTTGCCGGGATAAGAACTTGCTGGAGCATCGTCGAGCTTGCACGACGGATCGAAGTTGATACCTGCCTCAGTAGTGTTCGAGATTACGAATCTCATCTCAGGCTGTTCTGCCAGTGCCATAAAATCATTATACTGGCTGTATGGATTGAGAGCACGGCTGATAACATCAATCATTCTGAATGAGTTTACCATCTCGCCATTATTCAGTCCCTGAAGATTGACATGATAAAGACAGTCCTGAGCATTGAGGGCATCAACCATACCTTTATCTATAGGTTGCACAACTACAACAGTGCTGTTAAAATCTGTCTTTTCATTCATATTCGAGATAATCCAGTCGATGAACGCACGAAGAAAATTACCTTCGCCAAACTGTATGATACGTTCCGGACGCATTACCTTTACTGCAGTCTTACTATTTAAAGCTTTCATCGTAATGTCAAAAATTAAAATTCTAAGATTAAAATTCAACCAACATTCTGAATACCTTACCAGGATTTTCCGACCATTTCTGCAGAGCCTCGCCTGCCTCTTCAGGTTGCACTACGGCAGAGATAAGTTCGTTCATCGGACAGTTGCCATTCTGAATATAATGTATCACGGCACGGAAATCTTCAGGCATTGCATTGCGGGAGCCGCGTATGTCGAGTTCTTTCTGAACAAAATATTTTGTCTGGAAAGCCACTTCACTCTTTGCATAACCAATACATGTCACACGACCTGTAAAACCAACAATGTCGATAGCAGTTACGTATGTGATAGGGCTACCCACGGCTTCTATCACCACATCAGCCATATAACCGTCAGTAAGTTCCCTTACTCTTTCAACCACATTTTCTGTTTTTGAATTGATAACCATTGATGCTCCTAAATGTTTTGCAAGGGCAAGCTTATCGTCGTCAATATCTAGAGCAATTACTCTTGCACCGCGGAGTGATGCTCTAACTATAGCTCCAAGTCCTATCATTCCGCAACCAATCACAGCAACAGTATCAATATCAGTTACCTGTGCTCTTGACACGGCATGAAAACCGACGCTCATAGGCTCAATCAACGCACATTCCTTATCCGAAAGACCGGCTGCCGGAATAACCTTTGTCCATGGAAGAACAAGAAACTCCTGCATCGAACCGTTACGCTGAACTCCCAATGTTTCATTATGTTCACAGGCATTAACACGTCCGTTGCGGCATGAAGCACACTTTCCGCAGTTGGTATATGGGTTTACAGTTACGTTCATTCCTTTCACAAAACCGGTAGGCACGCCTTCGCCTATTTCCTCTATCACAGCTCCCACTTCATGTCCCGGTATTACAGGCATCTTGACCATAGGATTTCTTCCCAGGAAAGTATTAAGGTCAGAACCACAGAATCCGACATATTTGATACGAAGTAAAATTTCTCCGGCTCCAAGTGTTGGTTTAACTATATCAGCTACTTGAACCTTTCCGGCTTCAGTAATTTGTACAGCTTTCATAATCTATGTATTTATTTAAATTTGTTATTGTATTAATTTAATGTTGTTTTTTCTCTATTTTATATCCCCTCCAGCCATAATAAGCCGTAAAGAAGAAACATATCAAAGGTATTATATATGCCATCTGATAGAAGTCAGCGTTATGATTCATCACAAATGCGGTAAACTGTGGGATACATGCATTACCTATAATAGCCATTACAAGGAATGCCGAACCACTCTTGGTATCCTCGCCAAGGTCCCGGAGTGCAAGTGAGAACTGAGTAGGATACATGATTGACATGAAAAACGACACTGCAATCATGGCATAGAGCCCTGTCATACCACCGAACATGATAATCACTCCACACAGTATGATATTTACTATAGCGTATGTAAGCAGCATATCCTGAGGCCTGAATTTCGCCATGAGCATAGTACCTATCCATCTGCCGGCAAGGAAAGCTAACATATACAGTCCGAAAAATGTGGTTGCCTCATCCTCTGGCAGACCTGCATACATGCAGCAGTAAACTAAGAACAGACTGTTAATAGCTGTCTGTCCTCCGTTATAGAAGAACTGTGCTATGACTCCCCATCTCAGATGCTTACGTTTCAACACTGAAAAGTTGATAAGTTTGCCTTTCTCACCGTGTGACTCCTCCTTGTCAATATCAGGAAGCTTATACAGTGCAAACACCACAGCAAGAATAATCAGCAGCACGGCAAGAATCAGATAAGGCATCTTCATGGAATCTGTCTCCATTTGAATAAATTCTTCCCAGCCTCCTGGGAAGTCGGCAGGCAGCGTTTCGCGCGTATAGTTCTGTCCGGTAAGTATAAGCTTGCTCAGAAACATTGCGGAGATAAAAGCACCAAGTCCGTTGAACGACTGTGCAAGATTCAGTCTTCTCGAAGCAGTGTCGTGCGTACCCAAAGCTGTCACATACGGATTGGCAGCCGTCTCAAGGAAACACATTCCCGTTGCCATAATGAAGAAGATTACAAGATATGCCCAGTATTCCTTAATCTCGGCTGCAGGAAAGAAAAGCAGACCTCCAATGGCTGCAAGAATGAGACCGACAATTATACCAGACTTATAGCTGAAACGTTTCATAAACATAGCTATCGGTATGGGAAACAGGAAGTAGGCCAGCCAATAGGCAGCTTCTGTGAACGAAGCCTCAAAGGCATTCAACTCACAGGTTTTCATCAACTGCCTAATCATTGTAGGCAACAGGTTACTGCTGATAGCCCACATGAAGAACAAGCTGAATATCAGTAAAAGCGGTATAAAATATTTGTTTTTCATTCTGACATGTTTTTAATATAAGGTAACTCAGGCAGATTCTTGAAACCGTAGAAGGCTTTCGCATTCTCGCCCAAGAAAAGTTTTTTGCTCCTCTCTTCCAATTCTTTTGATTTAATCACAAAGTCGTACGACATCTTGTAGGTGATGGCTGTAATTGTGCGCGGATAGTCGGAACCCCACATCAGTTTCTCGAAACCGACAAGATCGGCAGCTTCGTTGATGGCCCTTATAGCACCGTTGAACGGATAGAACTCGTCATTGAACAGCCATGTGATACCGCCAGACTCAATCATTACATTTTTATGTCGGGCAAGCATTATCTGCTTCTTCCAGTCCGGTTTTGTAACCATGCCGAAATGACCGATAGCTATCTTCAAACCCGGACATTCTGAAATGATTTCTTCCATCTCGCCAACCTGGAGGTCTCCCTCTATCATATCTATGGAAAGAATCACTCCCTTATCTTCCATTAGATGAAACATCTTCATCATTTCGTCCGAATTGAGCATCACCCTTCCGTCCTTTAGCTGCAGACGGTGTCCTGGAATCTTTATGGCCTTAAACCCTTTGTCTATAAGTTCAACAGCCTGATTAAAGTAACCCTGCTTCCTGAATTCACACATACCGCACACGAAAAACCTGTCGGGATAATTTGTCATGACCTCTAGTAGATAGTCATTCTGTATGCCATCGATATACTCCTGCGTGACAACTGCTTCCGCCAACCTGAGCATAGTTCATATTTGCTAGAAAAACCTCTGCCGTATTTCTTCCGTCTATCATAAAAGGGGGGGAGCATTTGTCTCACCTCCCCCATAAACAATGATTGGCCATTCTCTGTAGTTTTTATTTTCAGGCCATCTACTTCAGTATCCTGATAAAGCCACAGATGTGAGTGAGCATCAATTATTGTATAATCCATAGCAACAGTATTTATGAATTTGCCCAACTTACTCTTTGCTGATCGCCTATTATCTCCTTAACCTTTTCCACAAGACTCCAGTCAATAGGTTCCTCAATGTATTTTATATTCTGAAGTACAGATTCTGATTTTGCCGAACTAAACAGTGTTGTAGGTATTCTTGGGTTACTAACAGAGAACTGCACTGCAAGCTTCTCGATAGGATATCCCTGTTCCGCACAATACTTCGCAGCCTTTGCACATGCCTCAATCAGTGATTTTGGGGCCGGATGCCATTCAGGAACACCTCTCTGTGTGAGAAGTCCCATACCAAATGGTGAAGCGTTTATCACTCCTACACCCTTTTCATCGAAATAATCGAGGAAATCAACAAGCTTATCATCGTTCAGCGAATAGTGACAGAAGTTCAGCACTGTCTCTACTGTACCTGGAGCTACATGATCAATAACCCATTTCAAGTTTTCAAGCTGAAGGTCAGTTATACCTACATGTCCGACAATTCCTTTTTCCCTCAGTTCCACCAGTGCAGGCAATGTCTCGTTCACTACCTGATTCATATCCGAGAACTCCACATCGTGAACATTGATAAGGTCGATATGGTCGATATTGAGCCTTTCCATACTTTCGTATACACTTTCTTGTGCGCGCTTGCCTGAATAGTCCCATGTATTCACACCATCCTTGCCATAACGTCCCACCTTGGTAGAAAGTATGAACGATTCTCTTGGCAACTCCTTGAGAGCCTTACCCAATACTGTTTCTGCCTTATAATGCCCGTAATATGGAGAAACATCAATAAAGTTCAGTCCATGTTCTACTGCTGTAAAAACAGACTGTATAGCATCACTTTCTTTAATAGAATGAAAAACTCCACCCAACGAAGATGCACCATAACTCAATACAGGCACTTTCAGTTCTGTCTTTTCCCAATTCACGATATTCCATTTTGATAAATAATTTAAAGGTTAATTTTTTACTCTGTTTATTCTTCTTATTATTCATACAGATAGAACATGCGTTCCATCATCTGCCATTTCTCGTCCGATGTGGCTCCCTCGGCACACTGCTGGAATTTTGCTACATATTCCTCCCATTCGGCCTGACGAGGCAGAGTGGCAAGCTTTGCCATTGCTGTATCCCAGTCAAAATTCAGAGGAGTTTCCACTATCATAAAAAGTTTAGCCCCCAATATGTATATTTCCATTTCCAGAATTCCCACCTCACGTATTCCGGCACGTATCTCAGGCCATGCCTCTTCCTTACTGTGAGCCTTCCTGTAAGCTTCAATCAATTCCGGATTGTCACGCAGACTCAAAGTCTGACAATATCTCTTCACAGGCTGAGAATAGCTTTTTACTTTATATCCTTCTGTCTTCATGATATTATTATATTATTGATGTTAATTATATTTTGATATTATTATTGTTAGTATGCCAGTTCTATTTTCATCACTGCTGTTTCCCTTTCGACGATGCTAAACTATAAAGTATTTCTACAGATGGACAGAGGAGATTTTCAAAAAAGAAAGAGGAGATATTATACCCCCTCTTTTTTCGACATTTTTACCCCTCATGAGGAAATAAAAAAGTTATCCCAAAACTTTATATAAATCAAAACAAATTGAAACTGCATACCTGTATAGAAAAATCCCTGGTTGGATTTCGGATTCCAGTAGGTCATCACTGTCAATGGAATTTCATATTCCATTATCTGTAACTTATAAATGACATTCAAAGAAACCTGAGTAATACCTGCCGATTCGGCATACATGGTTCTGTTTACCATTTCCCACTCTCATTTTCTTGAGTTTCTCAATGCGAAAGCTGTTCCAACGCCCGAACCAACCTTCAGATTTTCATTCTGATAGATGGTATAGCCCACATAAACGAAACTGGAGTATATATTCTTGTTGTTGTACAGATCTCTGTCGCGACCGTAAATAAGTGTAGAAAGACTTAGCTCCAGCGGAAATTTCCTATTACCTGTATAATTAGCCATTAGATCCATAAAACGCCCAGTTTCATCAGGCTTATAGTTGAAGAACTCATTATTATTATATGTAGCCCCGGGAGAGAAATTATATGTATCTATAACCTTTATCTGAAACCTGCCATGAGTATATGCAATATACTGGCTCAGCTCCTTATAACTCCCCTTAGTGTTTGCCCCGCCAAGAAAACCGGCAGCAAACATTCCTGATGGATCGGAAACAGATAAATCGGATGACAGAATCAGTCCGTCAGCCACTTCAATACCACGCCAGAGAATCATGTTCTGTAGAGTGGTTTTCATGTGAAGCTGAGCCTGCGCATTCACTACACCCATAAAAACCCAAAGAGCGATTGTAAATATTTTCCTGATAAGAAATTTCTTTTTACCTATATTACAAGTCATACAGCATGAATCTGATTTATTGTTCAAAAAAGTTTTAAATATTCGTATAAAAAAATGAGGAAGACTAATCCCCCTCATTTTCTTACGATTATGGATAGATTTATTATTGCTTAGTCCAAGTTACATTATTATTGGTATATTCTCCATGTGTTCCATTAAAACTAGCATCCGCTTTGCTGTCCGGTCTGTTTTCTGTTTCAATAAGTCTGATAGCTTTAATCTGGGCTCCGCCATTGGCATGTTCAATTGAGAATTTACCAACAGTTGGGGCATCACTGACATTTCCTGCACCTTGAGAATTCATATACCATTTACCTTCTGCTGTTATCACATTATAGTCAGAAACCAAATTTTCAGGGCTTACACCATCTTTAATCCATACCTTAAAAATATCTTTGTTGGATGTTGCTACTGGATCTGCAAAACGTACTGTAAGAGCAGGATTACCGGCAGTTACATACTCGCATTCAAATTTATAATTGGCTGTTGTACGCAATTTGAATTCCTTAGAGATGTATTTTTTACCTCCTGTTGGAGCTGACACATTCAAGATACCGTCTTCTGTAGAAGCAACACCTTCTAATGTAGATGGATCGTAGAAATCACCGGCAGCAGCGATATCAGCGAAATTAAGCTCCCATGTTGTGTTATGTGCTAAGTCTACAGTTGCTGACTCGATTTTGATATTTGCAGTTTTACCATTTTCAGCTGTTGTCAAATCACCGACAGCATAGTCTGTATTATAAATAACTGTAATCTGTTCATCATTACTATAAATCTTATCACCTAAAGTAAGAGTAATATTTTTTCCTGACACTGTACCTGAAGAAACTGGTATTTCTACTCCAGCAACCGATACTTTAAAAGCACTTTTTACTGCTTCAGTGAATGTACCGGCAACATCCTTATCAAGTGTAAGAACTACACGGTCGTTACCGGTAGTAGGATCTGTAACAATTTCTTGTGCACTTGCTACAATAGCAGTTGTTTGTTCTTCAACTACAGGAGGCTGACCGCCTTCTTTCAATTCAATTGTTACAATCTGACCTTTAGTAATAGTCAGGTTTTCGCCACTGAATGTATAAGTTTCATTACCAGAAGTCTTTGACAATTCCAAGGTAAATCCACCAGTAAATGTCACAGGAGGTACAACCATTGAGTATTCCTTTGCATTGGCATTAGCATCATTAGGACCGACAAATGTTCCCTCTTTAGCAGATAGTGTTATTACGTTAGAACCGGATTCCACTGTCAGATTTCCAGAAGCATCAATTTTTACGTTTCCGGCAATATTTACTCCTTGAGCAGTAAGCTTAATAGCTGTAAGGTCAGTCAGATTATTTTTAAACCTAATCAATCCACAAGTGTTTTGAAACGACAGCGATTTGTTTTCGTCTGTTGCGGTAGCAAAAGAGATGTTTGCTTTTGCATCGAATCCCCAAACCGGAGCCGTCTGAGCTGCTGGAAGTGTAGTAGTAACAGCGCCATCTAAAATCAAAGCCTCAGCATTATAAGGATAAAGAGCAGTATATGAATCGGCAGGAGTAGCCTTTCCCGTAAATGTAACAATAGATTTTCCACCTTCTGCAGTAGTAAATTTATTGTTTTCAGCACCAGAGAAGATATTGATAGCATCACCGGCGGTCCACCATACCTGAGTTCCATTCTGTAAAGAAGTACGGCTTGAAGACGTACCTGCAATAAAAGTCATTTCCTGTGGACTACTTACTGTATTTAAATTAGACAATTCATCTTTTGTACAAGACTGGAACATTACAATAGTCATCAATGTAAATCCACAAAAAAGCATTGTATTTTTCATGATTAAACAATTTTATTAATTAAAAAATCACATCACTTGTATTTTCTTATTTTTTTAATCCGGCTTCCATTCAGTTCCATCGTTCTCGAAACCTCCGTGTTCACCATCAGTCAAATCGGAATCTATAGTAGGAACCACGGTCAGAGTAATCGACATCAGCGTTTCTCCTTCATGTTCTTCGCCACTTCTTGAAAATCTTGATACCACAGCAGGTATATGCTTAGCAGTAATGACAGTCTCACCGGCCTTATTGTATGTAGTAATCCATCCATCCTTATCAATAGTTGCCACATCAGGATTTGAAGATTTCCATTCCACCTTATTATCGGTAGAATAATCAGGTTCTACAGCTATTTGCAGCTGATATGCCTTATCTCTTCCAAAGTCAAGTTTCAACGATTTGTTGCCGTTTTCATCCACCTCTATATCATCGGTTACTGCAATTTCAACTTTTTCAGCAGACACCACGGGCACAGCCACCATACATGCGGCACTTTTAATACCATTACCAGTATCAACAGACACACCTATATTTGAATTCCTACCGCTTTTCTTAGCCTTTACAGTACATCTGTATTTATCATCCGAAGGTGTAATTTCCAATACATCTGGGAATGAAGTTCCCCATACTATTGACTTATAACCGGTATAAGGGAAATTGTCCCTGGTTATATTTATACCCAATTCCACTGTTTCTCCATATGGTAAATCAATCATACTAACAGGCATATTATCCGTCTGCCCAGCTTTATAAACTACATATTCTATTTTTATATTCTCTGCTGGCGTACCGTCACCTCCTTCTAACGAAGCAACGTCTTTTTCACATGAAATAATCATAAGCTGAAAGCATAGAAATATCAGCAAGTTACGCACAGACAGATCTCTTGGTTTTATATTAACCATAATTCATATTGTTTAAAGTCAAACCAAAAATCTTTAGTATAAAAGGCATAAAAGAGAAGCCCCTGATATGCCTTAACATCCTGAAAACAAAACAATTCACCCTTATTAAATACGGAATCAGAAAAAAATGCCATCACTTTTAGGACATATATTTTCTGATTTACTATCTTCAATCACAATAAATAAACAACTAAATCTAATTACCGAATCTATAATTTAACACCTAAAAAATTATTTAACTTTTTTCAATTTTCACATCGTCAAACAGTACAGCGCCACCATTTCCCAATCCAGGCACCATAGTAAAACGATATACATAACCGTTTTCTTTCAGTTTGAATTTCACTTTTGTTTCCTGATAGTTCTTACGGTCTTTCTTCACATTAGAAATTGCAATTTCTTCAAGTTTGCCTGAATCAGGATTATAATATTCCATACGGAAGAAAGGCTGCTCACCCCATATATACTTGGTATAACCAGTAATTTCATATTCGGCGCCTGCTTCGTATGTAATATTAAACTGTTGCCACATTCCGACTCTCACTTCTACGGCATGATTGCCACTATGTGCTTTCTTGACATCAACGATATCGTTGGTCTTATTTTCCCATACCTGCCATCCTGTCAAGTCACCTGTTTCAAAATCACCATTTTTGAATTCCTGAGCGTATGCAGAAGTCATCATCATTCCGCAAGCCATCATTGCTAAAATTTCTTTTTTCATTTTTCTAAGGTTTTAAAATTTAAGACTTAATGTATTTATTAGAATCACTCTTCTATTGGCACCAACTTATAAGCTCTGACCCAGTCATAATAGGTTGTACTTTTTTCTTTGTCCTTCAAATCATCTTCTGTAGGAACTTTAGGCTCCCAGTCGTATGTTTCTGTAACTATGTGTATGAACATTGGTCTATCAAAAGGAGTATCTGTAAATTCTGTTGTCGGTTTGATAGTGTACATATATTTACCGTCATAATAGAATTTCACGGTATTTGCATCTACCCACCAACATCCGTAGGTATGAAAGTCTTCTGCCGAAGGGTCAGTTTCATAAGACTCTACATCCGAACGGTTTGAAGTATAACTCGTTCTTTTCCCTCCCTGTTCCTGATACCAGTAATGAGCATTACTATTCATCTGCATATTCCATTTTTTATTCCATGGGTTATCCGGATTAACAGTTCCTATCACCCCCATAGTCTCGATAATATCCAGTTCCTGACTGCTCCAAGTTCTTATTTCCTTACCATCTTTAATTATTTTCTTTTCAACGGGACGATTGGAAAGCCAGAAAGTAGAGGACATGGTAGTGAGCGAAGCCTTCATCCTTGTCTCATAATATCCATAGTGAGCCTGGTTCTTTACAGAAGCAACCGCCCCACCGGCAAGGCTATATTTATCACCCGGTTTTCCGTCAAGTCCTTCCGTTGGCGACAAAACTGTATTGGTTATACGAAGACAACCTTTCTTGACACTCACGTTTTCGGCCTTAAATGTTGCAGGCGGACGACCATTAGTCCAATAAGGACTTTTCGCATGCCATTTTGAAGCACTTAAACGTCTGCCATTGAATTCATCTGTATAATCCTCGTTAACTACCCATTTATAACCTTTAGGAGCCTCGGGCAAATTCTTGATATGCTCTTCAGCTAAATAATATTCCTTATCATTATTATTTATAGCATAAGATGATAAGACTAAAGATGCGGCAAATAAACACGATACTGCTTTTCTCATAACTTTGTAGTTTTAGATTTTTTGTTACATGACAAAAGTATTTAAGTTTCATGAAAGCAATAAGGGGGATTTACATCGTAAAAGGTGGGGTAAAATTCCACCACCCTCTAATACACAATAATTTCACTCCTTAAAACAATTGTTTTACGATTTGCTATGATTTACAAAAC
>ENA-OQHF01001092-OQHF01001092.1-human-gut-metagenome-genome-assembly--contig:-NODE-1092-length-15374-cov-2.523775_pt1 | contig 15374 bp, 15 predicted proteins | sample MGYA00242559_ERZ504709 | MGnify/ENA primary metagenome ERZ504709 (study PRJEB26092, sample SAMD00036203) | human gut metagenome | host: Homo sapiens | study: EMG produced TPA metagenomics assembly of... | reverse complement strand
CTTTCTATTTTCTGGGCAAAGGACACACCGGAAGAAGTTGGCGCTACACCGGATAACGAGCCAATCGATATGGAACAGGCAATGATCCAGAAAGAAAAGCAGGAAGCTGCTGCTGCCAAAATGACAACCCAGGTTATCGCAAAAGATAAAAATACATGGCTCATCGGATTCGGACATGGCTTCTTATGGATGACAACCATCGGTCTTGTATCCAATTTTGTCACAAAATTAATTATGGTAGGAACCGCTCCTACACTCGCTGTTACAATGCTTACCGTTGCTGCTATTGTGGGTATTGTCGGAAGCTACATCTGGGGCTGGTTAGATCAGAAGTTCGGAACGAAAAACGCATCCCTGATTTACGGTGTATGGTATCTCATCGCATTATTACTGATGATCTTCCAGAACGGCTCCATGATTCTGATCGGACTTGCAACCTTCTTCGTCGGATTCGGTATCGGCGGAATCGGAAATCTGATCCCATCCATCATCGGAACCTGCTTCGGAAGATTTGGTTTCATTCAGGCCAACCGCATCATCGCGCCAGTCAACACAGCCATTCGTTCTACCGCACTGGTTATCATCGGTATCATCGGTGTTGAGCATCTGAATACAGCCTATATGGTATTCTTTGCATTTTCCGTACTGGCCATCATTCTGATTTCTTTCATTAAGCCGAAAACTTACGAATAAATCTTGTTTCGGATGTTTTAAAATTTAACTGAATATCAAGAAGGGTCTGAATTCATTCTTTCTTCGCAGCTAACAATCGCTCGCCAGGAAAGAATGAACTCAGACCCTGTTTACGTACATGTACTATAAATTTTTGCTCACCCTATACTGCGTGTCGTACAACTTTCTCTAATGTTTCTGCTGCCAACGCAAATTCCTCCGGGGTAACATAAGAAAAAGAAAGCCGGAGTGAATTTGTTTTCTCAAATCCATAAATATCTCCGGGTTCAATAAGATCCGATGTTTTAAAGCTTCCTGAAAAATCATTTCCACTGATAGTTCTTTTTTTAAAAGTCAGCCAGATATAAAATCCACCCTTTGGGATACGCCAGCTGGCAAGGTCTGAAAAATGCTCCTGCAATGCTTTCAATGCGCAGTTTCTCCGATGCAGTAAAATTGCTTTCAGTTCCTGCAAATATTCCCCGTATAGCCCGCTGTTTAAAAATTCTGCAAAAATCCATTGGGAAATTGAACTTGCGCCATAATCCATCTGCATTTTCACATCCCCCAGCCGCTGCACGATTGGTTCAGGTGCTACAATCCAGCCAATGCGAAGTCCGGGAGCCAGTGTTTTGGAAGCAGTACCAAGGTAGATGACCATTCCTGACTGATCCAGTTCCTTTAACGTCTTTGGCTGTTCCTGCGCATAACAAAGTTCCAGATATGCTCCATCTTCTATGATCGGAAGCTGACAGGAAATACAGTAATCGATCAATTCCTGCCGCCTTCCCTCATCCATCGTAATACCCGTTGGATTCTGATTTGTTGGTATCGTATACAGAATACTGGAATGATGTCCGCTCTGCAGAGACGTTTTATTTTGTAATTTCCAATACTGAATCCCGTATTCATCCATCGGAACCCCGGAAAGACGCATACCCGCCGATTGAAATACCTGCAGAGACTTCATATAACTTGGTGCTTCTGTATATACCGTAGATCCTGGTTTTAAGAGCGCTACCGATATCAACTGTAATGCCTGTAACGCTCCTGATGTAACTAAAATATTGGAAGGTGACGTATGTATGCCACAGCACGCCAGGTGCCGCGCTAAAGCTTCCTGCAGTTCCGGCAGGCCCAACGGTCCGAGATATCCAAGCGACTGAATCTGTGGTGTCAGATTTTTCAGTACCTGATTCCACTTATCCTTTGGAAAAATACGCGGATCTAATTCCCCGGTTCCCAGTCGGATAATATTTTCCTCAAATTCCATCCGGTTGATTGTTTGGATGGTTTGGTTGTTCTCCATAAAACTGCCGGAAGTAACATATTTTTCCCATTTCTGAAATTCCGGAAGCATCAGTCCCCAGGTATTATTAATTACCAGCGTTCCGGCACCATGTCCGCTCTGGATAATTCCAAACGCCGTCAACTCATCCAAAGCACTTGTTATCGTACTCCTGTTTACATCAAACTGCTCTGCCAGTGCGCGCTGAGACGGCAAGCGTGTCCCCACCGGCCAGTCACCGCTGGATATTTTCTGATAAATATAATCTACGATCTGCTGATACAAAGGAACCGGATTATTTTTATCCGGCTTCCAGTTTATCTGAACAGGTGTTGCCTTTTTCATTGTAAAACCCCCCTTGGTTGGTATCATTCAGCTTAGTTTGGTTGGTTACATACATCATAAAATCTTCTATTATGATAGTATCATATCAAATGGAGGAAAGGTATATGAATATTTTTTTACAGGGGTTAACTATGGGACTGGCCTATGTGGCCCCCATAGGAATGCAGAACTTATTTGTCATTAATTCTGCATTGACAAACAAACGAAAGCGCGCACTGCTGACAGCACTGATCGTCATCTTTTTTGACATCACATTGTCACTTGCATGCTTTTTTGGAATCGGAACGATCATGCAGAAGTTTAAATGGCTGCAGATGGTTATTTTATGTGTGGGAAGTCTGATCGTTATTTATATCGGTATCAGCCTGCTGCGTGCAAAGACACAGGATCTGGAAAAGGATCAGCCTACCATGTCCATCAAAAAAATCCATCTCATCCGCCTGTGTCGTAACCTGGTTTAATCCACAGGCGATCATCGACGGCACTATGATGCTTGGCGCTTTCCATGTAACATTAGCAGCCGGACAGGAGACACCATTTATCACAGGTGTTGCATGTGCATCCTTTTCCTGGTTCATCGGTCTTACATTTTTTGATTTCACTGATTAGCAGTAAATTTAATGCAAAAGTTATTGCGATGGATCAATATCGTGTGTGGCGTGATCATTATCGGATACGGAATAAAATTATTTGTGTCCTTTGTACAGATGTTGCTTTAATTTAATGAGTTTTATAAGAGCTCCTGCAATTTTGTCTCAGTCGCTAACAATCGCTCCTTGAGAAAAAATTGCAGGAGCTCTAAATTTACACAGCGACATAGACGCAGTGGTGACAATAAATTTAAGTTCACTTAGAAAGCGTAAACAAAGAAAAAGTGGTATTTTTCCTCGGCAAGCGATTGTTAGCTGCAGAGGTAAAATACCACTTTTTCGTCTTAAATAGTCAAGCGGATATTCGCAATCCGCTTCGCTACTTGCTCATAACCGAATGCTGCTTTGCAGCTTATCAGGAGTGGCTTGTACCACTCCTGATACAAGCAAGTCCCCTGCTTATTGCTTTTCGCAATTGAAGCAGGGAACTTCCTTGATTTGATTAAAAAGTAAATAAACGCCAGTCAGGCAATCTTTCCTCGACAAGCGATTGTTAGCTGCAGAGGTAAGATTGATGACTGGCGTTTTCACAACCTAAAACCCTAAATTTTTTCATTCACACAGAATCCTAACGGTTTCTGCCATAAAAATATGTCGCAAAGAATATCACCGATGCAATGATCACAATCATCGGTCCGGTTGCCACATTTGTATAATAGGATATAAATAATCCTACAATTCCCGAAAAAACAGAATACAAAATCGAGAAGAAATGATATTCCCTCAGATTCTCCGATATATTTCGGCTGGACGCCGCCGGCAGGATCAACAATGCATTGATGATCAGAATTCCCACCCATTTAATAGATAGCATAACCATCAGCGCAATAAATACAGAAAACAAGTTCTCGATCAACCGGATCCGGATATGTTTGCTCTTTGCAAGCGTCCGGTGCAGACTGATAGCCTGCAGACGGTTATAACACAAAATCCAAAATACAATGGTTGCCAGGAAGATCAACAACAGATAAACGATTTCTCTCTTCGTAATACTGAGAATATCCCCTACCAACAGGCTGGAATATTTGCTGAAATTGCCGCCACGGGACAAAATTGCCAGACCGATAGCGATACAACAGGAAGAAAAGACTGAGATAATCGTATCCGTCGATGCGGTACTTTTACTTTTGATCCAGTTTAGTAACAATGCAAAAGCAATTCCAAAGATCACCATGGACAGATTTGTATCCGGAATTCCGCATACCACGCCCACGGCAATTCCCGTCAGAGCAGAATGTCCTAATGCATCTGAGAAAAATGCCATTTTATTATTGACGATCATAGTACCAAGAATGCCAAACAGCGGTGTGATAATCAGAACCGCCAGAAATGCATTCCTCATAAAATCATACTGAAACAAGGAGGTTATTCCACTCATTTACACGTCCTCCTTCCATAAACTATGGTTGTGTTTCGGCATGGCAATCTCTTTTTCCTTCTGTTCCTTTACCTGACGGCTCGGTTTGTAATTTTCCAGATCAAACTTGCCAAATATTTCCTGAAATTCTTCACTTTCATACACCTGACGTACAGTCCCCTGCTTTTTCACGGTTCCATCGATGAGAATTACCTGATCTGCATATTGTGCCACATAATCCAGATCGTGGGAAATCAGAATGATTGCCAGATCGTAATGCCTCTTCAACTCAGAGATAGTATGGTAAAACAGATCCATACCGTTCTGATCAATCCCTGACACCGGTTCATCCAGAAGGAGCAGGTTGGGTTCATCCATAACAGCCATAGAAAGCAGCACACGCTGCAGTTCACCACCGGACAGATTACACACCTGTTTGTCAATGAGTTCTTCTGCCTTGAAAACTGTCAGATGTTCTTCTATTTTTTCATATAGTTTTTTACTTTTTTTCCAAAAAACCGGATAACGGCTCTGATAACTTGCAATCATGTCATAGACGCTGATCGGTGTCTTTTTCTCAATATTTAGAGATTGTGGCACATAGCCGATGCGCATCTTCTGCATATGTCCATTTTCCCGATTTTTGAACTCAATGGTTCCTGTGTGTGGAATATCTCCGAGAATGGCCCGGATGAGCGTGGATTTACCTGCACCGTTTTTCCCGATCACCGCCGCCAGGGTGCCACAGTGGATATGCAGATTCACATGCTGCAAGATGTTTTGTTCCCCGATGGTCACACCGATATCCTGCATTTTGATACAGTGCAAACCACAGGGCTGCATAATTTTTTTCATCATTGGAATGCCTCTTTCAACTGTTCAATATTGTTTTTCATGCCTTCCAGATAACTGTCTGCCGAATAATCTCCCCTGGTCAGTGTATCCAGATAAATAACTTTGACGCCGCTTTGTTTTGCTACCATTTCTCCCATGTCTGTGCCATACAGTTTTTCTGCAAGCACAACAGAAACATGGTTCTCTTCTATTGCATGCAAAATATCTGCCACTTCACCGGCACTAACCTGGCGTTCTTCGTCCAGATTCATCTCACCGGCCAGTGTCAGTCCATATTCCTGTACGATATATTCATATGCTTCATGAAAAACCACCACCGGCTGTGCAGCAATCTGCGACGAAAGTTCTGCTGCCTCCTGCTGTAGTTCCCGCACTTTCCCCTGATAGGTCTGTGCATGTTTTGCATATTGCTCTGCATGGACACTGTCAGCTTCGGAAAGCCCCTCACAAATGTTCTGGACCTGAATCTGATAATCCGCCAGATTCATCCATGCATGAGCATTTTCATCCCCATGTGAATGCTCAGAATGATCGTGATCTGCATGATCGGCCTCTTCGTCATGAACATCGCTTTCCGCCTTCGTATCTGCTGTTTCCGTCTCATGCAGGTGTTCTTCTGATTCCGCTTCATCCGAATCGACATCTTCCGTTCCTTCTGCCGCCTGTAATAGCTCAATTCCATCACAGGCCTGAATAATCTTCAGATTCGGATAAGATTCTGCCACATCAGACAAAAAGGACTCGATACCGCCGCCATTTACGATAAACACATCTGCTTTGGACAATAGTTTCATATCTGCCGCTGTCAGCTGATAATCATGCAGACAACCGGTCTGAGGTTCACTTAAGTTCTCCAGTGTCACGCCTTCTACATCACCGATAACATTTTCTGCTGCAACATACATCGGATAAAAAGATGTCACTACCAGCAGATTGCCCTCTTTCAACTGTTCGCGGCTCTGCTCTGTTCTGACATATGTCATTGTCAGCATGTTTCCCACAAACAGGATTACTGCCAGCAGCACTGCGGTAAATACATATTTATTCTTCATCTGTCTCTCCTGAGGATGCTAAAATCTGATCTACCAGATTCCAGATTTCGTCTCTTCCCTGTTTTGTTTCAGCGGAAAACGGAATCAAAATGGCTCCTTTTTCCGTATTCAGCCCCAGACGAATCACTTTTAACTGTTTCTGAAGCTGACTGCGCTTGACCTTATCTGCCTTTGTAGCAATAATAATCGGATGAAAGCCCTGATATACCATCCACTCGTACATCATTTTGTCGTTCGCAGATGGCTCATGACGGATATCCACCAACAGAAATACTGCCCGCAGCTGTTCGGAACTATTCAGATAATTCTCGATCATAGTTCCCCATTTTTCTTTTTCCTTCTGAGATACTTTTGCAAAACCATACCCCGGAAGATCCGTCAGGTACAGTTCATCGTTGATATTATAAAAATTGATGGTCTGTGTCTTGCCCGGCTGACCGGAAGTGCGGGCCAGTGCCTTGCGGTTCATCAGGGCGTTGATCAGAGATGATTTTCCCACATTTGATTTTTCCGGCAAATGCGATCTCCGGCTTTGTATTTTTCGGTAATTTACTGGTGTAGCCACACACCGTTTCCAGTGAAGCATTTTTAATGATCATTGGTTCCTCCATTCATTGCGATTTTCAGCACTTCTTCCATTTTTTTAACGTAACAGATCTGAAGACCTTCCCGTATTTCTTCAGAAATCTCTGCTATATCCGCTTCATTCTGGGCCGGAACGCATACGGTACGGATACCTGCAGTCTTTGCTGCCAGCAATTTTTCTTTCAGACCGCCGATTGGCAGCACGCGACCACGCAATGTGATCTCACCGGTCATTGCCACATCCGCACGCACCGGTTTCTTTGTAATAGCAGACAGCATTGCCGTCGCCATGGTAATACCGGCAGATGGACCATCCTTCGGCACAGCCCCCTCCGGAATATGGATATGGATATCGTGTTTTGTAAAAAAGTCTTCCGGAATATCATAAGACGCACCGACAGAACGGATATAACTGATGCCTGCCTGTGCAGACTCTTTCATCACGTCTCCCAGCTGACCTGTCAGTTTAAATTCGCCTTTGCCCGGCATCACATTAACTTCGATCTGCAGCGTATCACCCCCCACACTGGTCCATGCCAGGCCACGCACGATACCGATCTCGTCCTGTTCATTGATCCGGTCCACATGAAACCGTTCTTTGCCGAGATACTGTTCCAGCTGTTTTGCATCTACAAACACGGATTCACAGGTTCCTTCGTAAATCTCTCTGGCTGCTTTTCTGCAGATTTCGCCTATTTTACGCTCCAGGTTACGCACACCTGCTTCTCTGGTATATCCGCTGATGATCTGATGCATCGCCTCATCGGTAATTGTCAACTGTTCCGGCTCCAGTCCATTTTTTTCAATCTGCTTGCCAAGCAAATGTTCCTTTGCGATATGCATCTTTTCGTTTTCCGTATAGCTGGATACCTCGATCAGTTCCATACGATCCAATAACGGACGTGGAATCGTATGTACATCGTTGGCCGTTGCGATAAACAGCACCTCAGATAAATCCACCGGCATATCTACATAGTGATCGATAAACTTGGCATTCTGTTCAGAATCCAGCACTTCCAGCATAGCGGAAGATGGATCTCCCTTGTAATCACTGCTCATTTTATCGATTTCATCCAACAGCATCAGTGGATTCTTCACTCCGGCCTGCCGGATGCCCTGGATCAGACGTCCCGGCATAGCCCCAACATAAGTCCTGCGATGACCACGGATCTCTGCCTCATCTTTCACACCTCCCAGGCAGATGCGGACATACTTTTTATCCAGTGCCCTGGCAACAGAACGGGCAATACTTGTCTTACCGGTTCCTGGCGGTCCCACCAGACAGATAATCGGACTTTCGCCTCCTTTTGTCAGTCCGCGGACAGCCAAAAACTCCAACACACGTTCTTTTACCTTTTCCAGACCATAGTGATCATCATTCAGAATCTGCTCCGCATTTTTCAGATCGGTATTGTCCACAGATTTCTTATTCCATGGAAGATCCAGCAATGTCTCAATATAGCCACGCACTACACTGCTTTCTGACGGGCTGTTTGCCACATTTTTAAACCGGGCAATTTCTTTTTGGATCCGCTCTTTGACTGTGTCATCAGCCTCCAGTTTTCTCCCAGTGATTATCCTCCAATTGCCTGATATCAGAAGTTGTATTATCTTCTCCCGTTCCTCCCGAATGACTTTCATCTCTTCCCGGAGAATATATTCTCTCTGATTCTGATCGATCCTCTCTTTTACCTTTTCCTGCAGTTCATTCTTAATCTGCTGGATATTTGTTTCGTAAAGCAGAATCTTCATCAGGATCTCATACTGTGCAGTGAGCGAATCTGCTTCCAGAAGTTCCTGACGTTTTTCATAACCAAGAGGCAGTGTACCGCCCACTACCTGAATGAAACTTTTCAGCTTGTTGAGCCCCTCTGCCTGCTTCTTTAATTCTTTCCCGATTTTTGGATTAGAAGTACAGTAAGACAACAGTTTTTCCTGCAGACTGCGCAGCATCGCTTCCTCCACTTCCGGTGGCAGCTGCTCCTGCACATTTTCTTTCTCTTCCAGCACAACCTGTGCTTTTAGGAATTCTTCTTTCTCTATAAAATAGGCCAGTTCCGCCTTTTGTTTCGATTCCACAATTACCCGGACTACATGATTCTGCATTTTTACAATCTGCTTGATCTCCGCAACAACACCGACAGTATAGACATCTTCCTGTTTGGCATGCTCGGTCTGCATATCCTTCTGTGTCACCAGAAAAATGTGATTGTCGTCATTCATTGCCGCTTCCACGGCATGAATGGATCGCTGAGTGCTGATATCAAAATGCGACACCACACCCGGGAGCAGTACGGACCCACGCAGGATCACCGCAGGTAATTCTTTCAAAATTTCACCCATATTGTTCCTCTCTCTCTTAACAAATGGGCGGTGTCATATCTGACCCCGCCCCTGCAAAACAGGAAACACTTTTTAGCCGTATTTCCCTCTCTTTTAATTCTCAGTTTCAATTGCACCAGTACGGTACTCAAGAACCGCTTCATCAGTTCCTTCCACCATTGCTTTTGTAATCGTGCATTTTTTGATATTTTTGTCAGACGGAATCCGATACATCAGATCCATCATGACATTTTCCATGATAGCACGCAATCCACGCGCCCCGGTTTTTCTGTTGATTGTCAGATCTGCCACTGCCTCCAGGGCATCATCTTCAAAAACAAGTTCCACCTCATCCAGTGAAAACAGCTTCTGATACTGCTTCAACAGAGAATTTTTCGGTTCTTTCAGGATGCGGATCAAGTCTTCCCGCTCCAGAGCTTCCAGAGATACTGTAATTGGCACACGACCCATGAACTCCGGAATCATACCAAATTTAACAAAATCCTGCGGAAGCGCATCTTTCAGCAATTCGCTGATATTTTTGTCATTCGTTCCTGCCAATTCCGCATTAAAGCCAATGGAACCTCGATCCATACGATTTTCAATGATTCGATCAATGCCCTCAAAAGCACCACCACAGATAAACAGAATATTGGTGGTATCAATCGGGATCAATTCCTGCTGCGGATGCTTTCTGCCACCCTGTGGCGGAACAGACGCAACGGTTCCTTCCAGAATTTTCAATAAGGCCTGCTGTACTCCCTCACCGGAAACATCTCTTGTGATAGATGCATTCTCTGACTTACGGGTAATTTTATCAATCTCATCAATATAAATAATACCATACTCTGCTTTGGACACATCATAGTCTGCTGCCTGAATAATCTTCAGCAAAATATTTTCCACATCTTCACCAATCATATCCGGCCTCCGTTAATGTCGTCGCATCTGCGATTGCAAACGGTACGTTCAGAATTTTTGCCAGTGTCTGTGCCAACAAAGTCTTACCGGAACCGGTTGGACCCAGCATCAGAATATTACTTTTCTGCAGTTCCACATCCAGATCCGGCTCAGCCAGAATACGTTTGTAATGATTGTAAACTGCTACGGATAATACTTTCTTTGCCTCATCCTGTCCAATAACATAGTCATCCAGAAATCCTTTAATTTCTTCCGGTGTCAACAGGTTGATATCCATGCTGTCATTATCCTCGTAATCCTGCATCTCTTCCTCAAGGATGTCATTGCAGGTCTCAATGCACTCATCACAGATAAAGATGCCTGCCGGTCCAGCGATCAGTTTGTGTACCTGATCCTGGGTTTTATTACAAAAAGAGCAACGGATTTTATCGCTCTGATTTATTCTTCCTGCCATTCAATCTTACTCCCACGCTACCTTTACTGTCTGTTTGTAATTACGGCATCAATAAGACCGTATGCTTTTGCTTCTTCAGCTGTCATATAATTGTCACGCTCAGTATCTGCAGCTACAACTTCATAAGGCTGACCGGTATTCTCAGATAAAATACGATTCAAGCGTTCTTTTGTCTTCAGTATATTCTCCGCTACAATCTGAATATCTGTAGCCTGTCCTTTTGCTCCACCGGACGGCTGATGGATCATGATCTCTGCATTTGGCAATGCATAACGTTTTCCTTTTGTTCCCCCCGCAAGCAGAAACGCGCCCATACTTGCTGCCATACCGATACAAATGGTAGAAACATCACACTTAATATACTGCATTGTATCATAAATTGCCAGACCGCAGGAAACTACTCCACCCGGGGAATTGATGTACAACTGGATATCTTTACCCGGATCCTCAGACTCCAGGAACAGTAACTGTGCCACGATCAGACTTGCTGTGATCTCATTTACCTCTTCTCCCAAGAAAATGATTCTGTCTTTTAACAGACGGGAATAAATATCATAATTCCGCTCGCCTCTGCTTGTCTGTTCAACAACGTAAGGTACTAAACTCATATTGCTACCTCCTAAACATGAAAAGCAGACCGACCTCGCCGGCACGATCTGCTTTCGTATCTTTACTTTGTTATGCAGGATATCTGATTCCTGCTGCTCTTTGAGAATTATTCAGCTGCTTCTGTCTCAGCTTCTGCTTCTTTCTCTTTTTTTGTTTTTGCTTTTGCACGAGGTTTTTACAGACTCAGTGATCAGTTCAACTGCTTTCTGTACAGCCAGATCCTGTTTCATGTTCTCTTTCTCATCCTCGCCCATGTACTCTTTGAGTTTGTCAGCTTCCATGTTGTACATTGTAGCCATTTTCTCAATCTCAGCATCTACATCTGCATCTGTGATCTCAATGTTCTCTTCTTTTGCAATCTGCTCAAGAACAAGGCTGCTCTTGATACGTGTGATTGCATCCGGGCGAACCTGTTCTTTTAACTGATCCAGTGTCAGTCCTGAGAACTGAAGGTACTGATCCATAGACAGACCCTGCTGTGCCATCTGCTGTGCGAACTGGTTGATCATATTCTCGCACTGTGTATCGATCATTGCATCCGGGAGTTCCATTGTAGATTTATCAACGATCTTATCGATTGCTTCATCCTGGTATGCACGTTTGATCTCGTTCTGTTTCTGCTCTTCTAATTTTGCTTTTACACTGTCTTTGTACTCAGCAACGGTATCGAATTCGGATACATCCTGAACAAACTCATCATCCAGCTCCGGAATCTCTTTCGCTTGATCTCATGAATTTACTTGAATGTAGCTTCTTTCCAGCGAGATCTTCTGCATGATACTCATCCGGGAATGTAACGTTTACGTCTACGTCATCACCGGCGTTTTTGCCGATCAGCTGATCTTCAAATCCCGGGATGAAAGCTTCCGGAACCAACTTTCTAAAGAGTGGTTCTCACCTTTGCCGCCATCAAATGCAACACCGTCTACGAATCCTTCGAAATCAATCACTGCTGTATCACCGTTCTCGATGGCACGATTCCTCAACGTTGATTTGTTCTTGCATTTTTCTCACGCTCTTTGTCGATTGCTGCTGTTACGTCCTCATCTGTTACAGTTCCGTCTACTTTTGTAACTGTTACACCGATATATTTACCAAGAGTTACTTCCGGTTTTGTAGCAACTTCTGCTGTGAAGATAAACGGTTTGCCTTTCTCAATCTGAGTGATATCAACAACCGGTCTGGATACGATATCCTCTCCACACTCTTTTGCTGCATCAGCATATGCCTGCGGGATCAGTGCGTTTGCTGCGTCTTCGTAGAATACGCCTGCACCGTACATTTTCTCAACCATAGCTCTCGGAACTTTTCCTTTACGGAATCCCGGCATGCTGATATTTTTTTTCTGTCTGTTATATGCTTCCTGAAGTGCTTTCTCCAGCTCTTCAGCCGGAACTTCAATGGTAAGCTTTACTGTATTTTTTTCTAACTTTTCCACCTGTACGCTCATTGACAATTTCCTCCTTTATATCTATGTAGTCATTGTATTTTCTTAGAAAAAGGTATACTTCTACTACTTACAGTCATTTTTGGATTATAACACACAGATTTTATAATTGCAAGCAATAATCCCCCCAGAATTATAACCTGGCTTTTTCAGGCGCAGGCAAACGATAAAAAATTATATAAAAGAAATCTTTTTTTCCTGTTGATTTTTCCTGTTCTCCGTGATAATCTGTTGTTGTACTCGAACACATGTTCTTTTTCAACAGAGGTATCATTTATGGAACTTTATCATACAACACTTTCCTTACAGGAAAAACTGGAAATATTATCCGATGCGGCAAAATACGATGTATCCTGTACTTCCAGCGGTGTAGACCGCCGCGGAAAAAAGGGCTCTCTTGGCAATTCCTGTGCCGCCGGCATCTGCCACAGTTTTGCCGGGGACGGCAGATGTATCTCCCTGCTGAAGATCCTGCTGAGTAACGACTGTATCTATAACTGTCGCTACTGCCAGAGCCGCGCCGACAACGACTGCCGCCGTGCCACATTTACCCCGGATGAGATCTGTCAGCTGGTAATCGAATTTTACAGACGCAACTATATCGAAGGCCTGTTTCTGAGTTCCGGTGTGTATAAGAATCCGACACACACAATGGAACTGATGTATCAGACACTGTTTCTGCTGCGCACCCGCTACCATTTCAACGGCTACATCCATGTCAAAGCCATCCCCTATGCTCCGGATGATCTGCCGGAACAGGTGGGCTATCTGGCTGACCGCATGAGTGTCAATCTGGAACTTCCCACGGCGGAAGGACTGGCCACGCTTGCGCCACAGAAAACCCGTGCATCCATTCTGACTCCCATGCGCCGCATGCAGCAGCGGATCAGCGGATATCGCCTTGCCATTGGAAAAAGTGCCTTTATGGAGCGCAGTACCGGCAACCAATACCTGGAACACAGCATTTTTTCAGAAACACAGCCATTGGATGGTTTATCGGACGGAATTTTTACACCGAATGCCCTGACGCCGGAGATTCTGCATGTATCCGAAAAACCTGATCATAAAATTCATACATTGTCACCATCTGCCTTAGCAACTGAACCCAGACACTTACACTCTGCCTCACCGGAACTTTCCCAACAGTATACTCCTCACTCTGTGTGCAAAGACTCCGTTCCGTCAGCTGCTATTTCCGGTCACCCGGATCGTCCCTTTGCCCCCGCCGGCCAAAGTACCCAGATGATCATCGGTGCCACTGGTGAAACGGATTTTGAGATTCTGTCTACCACTCAGGCACTCTATCAGAATTTTGATCTGAAACGTGTATTCTATTCCGCCTACATCCCTCTGAATGACGACTCCGCCCTTCCTGCCATCGGCACACCACCACCGCTGTTGCGTGAACACCGGCTCTACCAGGCAGACTGGTTGCTGCGCTATTACGGATTCCATGCTTCTGAACTGCTGACTCCGGATCGTCCAAATTTCAATCTCGCTCTGGATCCGAAATGTGACTGGGCGCTGCGGCATCTGGAACAGTTTCCGATTGAAGTTGCCACTGCGGACTATGCCACCCTGATGCGTGTTCCGGGCATTGGCAGTAAATCTGCCCTGCGTATTCTGAAAGCCCGCCGTATGGCTCCTCTCTCCTTTGACAGTATCCGGAAAATGGGTGTTGTCTTAAAACGGGCACAATATTTTATTACCTGTAATGGCAAAATGCATGTGCCGATCCGGTTGGAAGAATCCTTTATTACCCGCCAGCTTACCGGACTGGATGCCCGCACGGGGTATGCCATCGCCTACCCGGATACACGCTATGAACAGTTATCTCTGTTTGATTTTATGAACGCAGAATAAGCATTCCCCCACGTCAAGTGTGTAGAGTACTAAGCAGTGGATAGGGGGATGCCTTATGTCAGTGGAAATTAAAAGTTTCCACTGACGGGTCGCAAAGCGACTGTGTTCATGAGCAAGTAGCGAAAGCGGATTGCGAATGTCTGCTTTACATAACAAGAAATGAAACAAGAAGGAGAACGATCTTATGATTGTCTATACATGTGAAGATACCTTTGAAGCCATGATGACCTGTATCTATGACGCCTGGGCTTCCAAAGAAGGGCACCAGAACATCCGGCTGAAGACAGAGCCCATAGGAACCATGGAACTCTTCTGTGAGTACCGCACCGTCACCTCTGATCCTGTAAAAACCCGGAAAGTCGTCCGTTCCATCCAGCAGAAGATTTCTTCCACTGCCTACCTTATGGTTTACCGCTGCGCCTTGTCGGACCATCCGGATAAGCTGGACCGTATCTACCGGTTTCTGCTACTTGGATTCGCCTATCCGGCACAACTTACCGATATGCTGCAGCATCCTTACGTCAATGCGGTCTTTGAACTGAACCGCAAAGTTATGAATGAAGCTCATCTCTTCCGGGAATGTGTGCGCTTTCAGGCACTTCCGGACGGTGTACTGCTGGCTCATATAAAACCAAAATCCGATATTCTGACACTACTCTATCCAGCGTTCGATGACCGTATGCCATCAGAAAACTGGATGATCATCGATGCCACCCGGAGAACCGCTGCCATCCATCCGGCAGATGCGCCGACTTATCTGACCACATTGTCCAAGGAAGAATTTCACCGGCTCAGCCATGTTGAAATCAGGTGGATCCATTTACAGATCTGTGGAAGTCTTTTTTCCATCAGATTGAGATTACACAACGCCACACCCAAACTGCCAACGTACTCATCTGCCAATCTGGTACCGTAAACATATGACAGAGTTTAGGTAAAAAATGAACCTCCGGC